>Ga0209048_10001908_pt1 | contig 21069 bp, 16 predicted proteins | sample FrelakmetCRP12CR_FD_187146 | JGI IMG/M metagenome (GOLD analysis project Ga0209048, IMG submission 187146) | Freshwater lake sediment microbial communities from the University of Notre Dame, USA, for methane emissions studies - CRP12 CR (SPAdes)... | ecosystem: Environmental > Aquatic >... | reverse complement strand
CAAGCCGACTGTCGCCGACCGCGCCCGCGCGCCGCATCATCTGCTCGACATCATCGATCCGGTGCAGCCCTATTCCGCCGCGGCGTTCGCGCACGATGCGCTGGTTTGCGTGGCGGACATCCGCGCGCGCGGCCGGGTGCCGATACTGTGCGGCGGCACGATGCTCTATTTCAAGGCGCTGACCGACGGCTTGTCGATGCTGCCTCGCGCGGACGCCGGCGTGCGCGCGGAACTCGACCACCGGGCGGCGCGCGAGGGCTGGCCGGCGCTGCACGCCGAACTCGCGCGTGTCGATCCGGCAACGGCCGCGCGCCTGGCACCCACCGATGCCCAGCGGATCCAGCGTGCGCTCGAGGTGCATCGCCTGAGCGGACAGCCCATTTCCGCGCTGCAGGGCCGGCGTGAGGCACCAGCCGGGATGCTCGGACCGACGCTGCCGATCGCACTGCTTCCGGCCGACCGCGTGCTGTTGCATGAGGCGATAGCGCGGCGTTTCCAGGCCATGCTCGACGCGGGATTGGTCGACGAGTTGCGCGGACTGCGGCAACGCTTCGCGCTCGACCCGGCACTGCCGTCGATGCGCTGCGTCGGCTATCGCCAGGCTTGGCAATATCTGGACGGCACCCTCGGCATGGCGCAGCTTCGCGACGCGGGAATCGCCGCCACGCGCCAGCTGGCGAAGCGGCAGCTCACGTGGCTGCGGGCGACGCCGGCGACGGCCTTCGACGGCATGCGCGCCGACATCGCCGACGTCGTGGCCGCGTACATCGGTTCCTGCCTGTCGCGATAGCCGGCGGTGCACCGCCATGGGCGGCCTGACAGCGCGATGCTGCCATGCAATAATGACCCTCCGCCGCATGACCTCCTTGGCGTCAATCCGGGCGGATCGACATGAGCGCAAGAACTCTCTACGACAAGCTGTGGGACAGCCATGTCGTCCGCACCGAGGCGGATGGCACCGCTGTGCTCTACATCGACCGGCACCTGGTGCACGAAGTGACGAGTCCGCAGGCCTTCGAGGGTCTGAAGCTGTCCGGGCGCAAGCCGTGGCGAATGCAATCGGTGGTGGCCACCGCCGACCACAATACGCCGACCAGGGATTGGGACCGCGGCATCCAGGATCCGACGTCGCGCCTTCAGGTCGAAACGCTCGACCGGAACATCCAGGAGCACGGCGCGAGGGCGTATTTCCCGTTTCTCGACCGCCGGCAGGGCATCGTCCACGTGATCGGTCCGGAGCAGGGCGCGACGCTGCCCGGCATGACCGTCGTCTGCGGCGATTCGCACACGAGCACGCATGGCGCGTTCGCCGCGCTTGCGTTCGGCATCGGCACCTCCGAGGTCGAGCACGTGCTCGCAACCCAATGCCTGCTGACGAAGAAGTCAAAGTCGATGCTCGTGCGCATCGACGGCCGACTGGCGCCGGGCGTCACGGCCAAGGATCTGGTGCTGGCCGTCATCGGCCGCATCGGCACCGCGGGCGGCAGCGGCCACGCCATCGAATTCGCCGGCGAAGCAGTGCGCGCGCTGTCGATGGAGGCGCGGATGACGATGTGCAACATGGCCATCGAGGCCGGCGCCCGCGCCGGCATGGTCGCCGCGGACGAGCGTACGTTCGACTACGTCAAGGGACGCGCGCTGGCGCCGACGGCGGCAGCCTGGGACCGCGCGCTGGCGCTGTGGCGCGACCTGCACAGCGACGACAATGCCAGATTCGACACGACGCACGTGTTCGACGCCACGGCGATCCGGCCGCAGGTCACCTGGGGCACGTCGCCCGAGATGGTGGTCAGCATCGAGGATCGCGTGCCCGATCCGGACCGCGAACGCGACGCGACGCGGCGCGACGGCATGGAGCGCGCTCTGTTCTACATGGGGCTGCAACCGAATACGCCGATGAACGAGATCCGCATCGACAAGGTGTTCATCGGCTCGTGCACCAATTCGCGCATCGAGGATCTGCGACAGGCCGCCGCGGTCGCGCGCGGCCGGCGGATCGCCGCGAACGTGAAGCTCGCGCTGGTCGTGCCCGGTTCGGGACTGGTGAAGGCGCAGGCGGAAGCGGAAGGCCTGGACCGGATCTTCCGCGACGCCGGCTTCGAATGGCGCGAGCCCGGATGCTCGATGTGCCTCGCGATGAACGAAGACAGGCTCGAACCGGGCGAACGCTGCGCGTCGACGTCGAACCGCAATTTCGAGGGCCGGCAGGGCAACGGCGGCCGCACGCATCTGTTGAGCCCGGCAATGGCGGCAGGCGCCGCGATTGCCGGACATTTCGTCGACGTGCGTCGACTTTTCTAGCGGAAGGAGAAAACGATGTTGAGGAAACTTGCAGCGCTTGCGGTCGTGGCGGGAATGGCCATGGGTATTGCGGCATGCAACACGGTGGAAGGTGCCGGCAAGGACGTCAAGGCGGCGGGGCAGGGCATCGAGAAGGCGGCCGAGAAGACCAAGCCCTACTGATCGTCCGCGACTCCGAAACGCCATCCGCCATGCAAGCCTTCCGCGTCCACACCGGTCTCGTGGCTCCGCTCGACCGTGCCAACGTCGACACCGACGCCATTATCCCGAAGCAATTCCTGAAGTCGATCAAGCGTTCGGGCTTCGGCCCGAACCTGTTCGACGAATGGCGTTACCTCGATCATGGCGAACCCGGCATGGACAACGCCAGGCGGCCGCGCAACCCGGCGTTCGTGCTGAACGACCCGCGCTACCAGGGCGCGTCGATACTGCTCGCGCGCCGCAATTTCGGCTGCGGCAGCTCGCGCGAACATGCGCCGTGGGCGCTGGCCGACTTCGGGTTCCAGGCGATCATCGCGCCGTCCTATGCGGACATCTTCTGCAACAACTGTTACAAGAACGGGTTGCTGCCAATCGTGCTTGCGGAGTCGCAGGTCGACCGGCTCTTTGCCGACACCCTGGCCTTTCCCGGCTTCAGTCTGACCGTCGACCTGGAACGTCAGATCGTGTCGACGCCGGACGCCACACTGGTGTTCGCTTTCGATGTCGAGCCGTTTCGCAAGCATTGCCTGTTGCACGGTTTGGACGAGATCGGGCTGACGCTGCAGCATGCGGAGTCGATTCGCGCCTTCGAGACGAAACGACTGGCCGAACAACCCTGGATATAATCGCAGAAAGTTTCAGATGGAGAAGCGGTGCCAGGGTAAAGCGGCACCGCTTTTTGCTTGTTTTTGCATGGGGAAATGAATGAAGATCGCAATCCTGCCCGGCGATGGCATCGGACCGGAAATCGTCGGCGAAGCGGCGAAGGTATTGGGTGTGCTGCGCGCGGAAGGCCATGTCATCGAGACCGAGGTGGCGCCCATCGGCGGTGCCGGGTACGACGCGGCCGGCCACCCTTTGCCGCCGGCCACGCTGCAGCTTGCGCGGGGCGCCGACGCCATCCTGATGGGCGCTGTCGGCGGCCCGAAGTACGACGCGTTGCCGCGCGAATTGCGGCCGGAGCAGGGCATTCTCGGCATTCGCAAGGCGCTGGGGCTGTTCGCCAACCTGCGGCCCGCGAAGGCGTATCCGGAACTGGCGGCGGCATCGACATTGAAACCCGAAATCGTCGCGGGCCTCGATCTCATGATCCTGCGCGAGTTGACCGGCGACATCTATTTCGGCCAGCCGCGCGGACGACGCAGGAACGCCGCCGGTGACGACGAGGGCTTCGACACGATGCTGTACAGCGTGCCCGAAATCCGGCGCATCGCGCGCTTAGGCTTCGCGACCGCAAGGCTGCGCAGCAGGCGGCTGTGTTCGGTCGACAAGGCCAACGTGCTGGACACGAGCATGCTCTGGCGCGAAGTGGTGAGTGCGATGGCCGCGGATTATCCCGATGTGACGCTCACGCACATGTACGTGGACAATGCCGCGATGCAGCTCGTCCGGAATCCGAAGCAGTTCGACGTGATCGTCACCGGCAATATCTTCGGTGACATCCTGTCCGACGAGGCGTCGATGCTGGCCGGTTCGATCGGCATGTTGCCTTCGGCTTCGCTGGACGCGAACCAGAAGGGACTGTACGAGCCCATTCACGGTTCGGCGCCGGACATCGCCGGGCAGGACAAGGCCAATCCGCTGGCGACGATCCTCTCGCTGGCGATGATGTTCCGTTATACGTTTGCGCTGGCCGAAGTAGCCGAGCGCATCGAGCACGCCGTGCGCCGCGTCCTGCAGCAGGGCCAGCGCACCGCCGACATCGGGCTGCCGGGCGAGCAGATCATCGGCACCCGGGCGATGGGCGATGCCGTGGTTGCCGCATTGCGGGGATCCTGATGGCGCGAAGGCCCCCTGCAATCACGATCCGCCGCGCCGTGGCAAGCGATGCCGAGGCGATCCAGGCGACGTTCGCGACGCCGAAGGCGATGGCCGGGACGCTGCAACTGCCGTTTCCCACGGTCGAGATGTGGCGCAAGCGGCTCGCCGACGTGCCCGCGGACGATTTCCTGCTCGTGGCCGAGGTCGCCGGCGAAGTGGTGGGCAACCTGGGATTGCATCTCGCCTCGAAGTCGCCGCGCCGGCGGCACGCGGGCGGCATCGGCATGTCGGTGCGCGACGACTGGCAAGGCCGCGGAGTCGGCGCGGCGCTCATGGCGGCCGCGGTGGATCTTGCGGACAACTGGCTCAATTACACGCGACTCGAATTGACGGTGTACACGGACAACGCCTCGGCGCTCGCGCTGTATCGCAGGTTCGGGTTCAGTATCGAAGGCACGCTCAAGTCCTATGCGTTCCGCGGCGGACGCTTCATCGATGCATACACGATGGCCCGGATCGCACCGCTGCCGGCCAACGCCGGCGGAGCGGTCGGGACGTACGGGTCCGGCGCGGCGAAAGGCATCGTCAAGGCCAAAAGGCGCAAACGTCCGTCGTGACGCGTGGTCCCGGGAAAACATTGCGGCAAACATTTCGGAACTGGAAATCATCATGCGAGTCGGGTTTGTGGGTTGGCGGGGAATGGTGGGGTCGGTCCTCATGCAGCGCATGCGGGAGGAGCGGGATTTCGAGCTGATCGAGCCGGTGTTCTATTCCGCATCGAAGACCGGCGGCGCCGGTCCGGCCATCGGCAACGGTACCGGCCGGAAGACCGGTCCGGTCCTGGACGCCAACGATCCGCAGGCCTTTGCGGGCCTGGACGCGATCGTCACCTGCCAGGGTGGCGACTGGACCACGGCGATGCACCCGAAGCTCCGCGCGCAGGGCTGGAACGGCTACTGGATCGATGCCGCCAAGACGCTGCGCATGAACGACGATGCGGTGATCATCCTCGACCCGGTCAACCGGCCGGTCATCGACGCCGCGCTCGCGCAAGGCATCCGCGACTACATCGGCGGCAACTGCACCGTCAGCCTGATGGTCATGGCGCTGGCGGGGTTGCTGGATCGAGACCTGATCGAATGGATGACCTGCATGACCTATCAGGCGGCCTCCGGCGCCGGCGCACAGAACATGCGCGAGCTCCTCCAGCAGATGGGCGACGCGCATCTCGCCGCCAAGAGCCTGCTGGACGACCCGAATTCCGCCATCCTCGATATCGATCGCGAAGTGGCAGGAATTCTGCGCGACGACAGCTTTCCCACCCAGCACTTCGGGGTGCCGCTGGCGGGCTCCCTCATACCCTGGATCGACAAGGACATGGGCAACGGGATGAGCCTCGAGGAGTGGAAGGGCGGAGTCGAGACCAACAAGATCCTGGGGCGCGATGCGGGCAAGGCGATTCCGGTGGACTCGCTTTGTGTACGCATCGGCGCCATGCGCTGTCACAGCCAGGCGCTGACGATCAAGCTGCGGCACGATGTGCCGCTGGCCGAAATCGAGAAGATGCTGGACGGCGCCAACGAATGGGTGAAGGTGATTCCCAACCGCCGCGAAGACAGCGTCCGCGAATTGACGCCAGCGGCGGTCACGGGAAGGCTTGCCATTCCCATCGGACGCCTGCGCAAGCTCGCCATGGGACCGCAATATCTCGGCGCGTTCACCGTCGGCGATCAACTGCTCTGGGGCGCAGCCGAGCCGCTTCGACGCATGGTGCGAATCTTGCTCACGAAGTAGGTCGCACAGCGTTATCCGGCGCAGCAAAGCGGACCGCGACTTGTCGCAAGCGGGGCAAGCGCGCCGGACCTGCGCCATGCGCCGCGTTTCCCGAAGCTTTATGCATGGGCGCAGGCGCATGGGGCCCGCTCCGGCCGCATGTCTGCGCGGCAGGAACGCAACACCGCTGCGTGCCGCCCGGTCCCACTACATCTGGTAGGGCGACAAATGCGGTACGCTAGCACTAGCGCTGGCGGATAGAACGGTGGCATGAATCTCGTGTGAATTCGCATCACCGCACGAGTTGAAATCCAAGCTAATACTGAGGTTTAGCTTGCACCGCTAAATCCATGATGTTATGTTAGCTTGAGCCAAACAGCATTCCCGAAGGGGTCGGCATGCGAATCAAACCAATCGTTTCTTACGGCCTGGTTGCGGGCACGTTGCTGCTGCCCCTGACGGCCCAGGCGCTCGGCCTGGGCAAGCTGACGGTGGAGTCTGCGCTGGGGCAGCCGCTTTCGGCCAAAATCGAGCTTTTGCCCGGATCCAAGGAAGAACTCGATTCCGTCATTGCCAAGGTAGCCGACCCGGCGCTGTATCGGCAAAACAACCTGCAGTATCAGTCTGCGTTGTCCAAAGCGCGCATCACCATCGAACGCGGCCCCAATGGCGAGGCCTACCTGCGCGTGTCGTCGCCCGCGCTGATGAACGAGCCGTATCTCGATCTCATGGTGGAAGTGAACTGGTCGTCGGGGCGCGTGGTGCGGGATTACACGTTCCTGCTCGATCCGCCGGGCGCTGCCGCGGATGTCGCCCAGGTCGAACCGTTCACGCCGCCGCGTGCCGGAGGAACTGCCCCGCGTGCGCAATCCTCCTCCGCCGCTGCGGCCGCGCCGTCCTCGCAGCCCGCGCCGCGCGCGGCGGGCGACACCTACGCGGTCAGGCGGGGTGACACGCTGTCCAGGATCGCCAAGGATAACAAACCGGAGACCGTGACGATCGACCAGATGTTGGTCGCCCTGTTCAAGAGCAACCAGGACGCCTTCGAAGGCGCCAACATGAACCGGCTGCGCGCGGGTGCGATCATCACGATCCCCAGCGCGGTGGATTCTTCCGCATTGCCGCCCGCCGAAGCCGCCAAGGTAGTGAAGGTGCAGGCCGCCGATTGGCGCGCCTATCGCGACCGCGTTGCGGGGGCGGCGCCGATGGCCGACGAGTCCGGCGGCCGTGTGGCCGGCGGCAAGATCGGCACCGTGGTCGAGGACAAGGTTCCCGCCGCCCGTCCTGGCGGCGACCAGTTGAAGCTGTCGAAGGATGCCGGTACGGGCAAGGGTTCGGGCGTCGCGGAATCGACAGTGGCGCAGGCGGCCGCGCTCAAGGAAGCACAGGGTCGCATCGCCGATCTGGAAAAGACGCTGAAGGACCTGCAGCGCGCGGTCGATCTCAAGAATCAGACGATGGCGCAGTTGCAGGCGCAAAACGACGCTGCCAAGGCCAAGGCGCCGGCCGTGGCGCCCCCGCCAATGGCGCCGGCAGCACCGGCGACCAAGGCGGCCGGCGACGCGAAGGCGGCGGCGGATGCCAAGGCGGCTGCGGACGCGAAAGCTGCGGCGGATGCCAAGGCGGCTGCGGACGCGAAAGCTGCGGCGGATGCCAAGGCGGGCGCGGATGCGAAGGCTGCGGCGGATGCCAGGGCGGCCGCGGATGCGAAGGCAGTCGCTGAAAAGGCCGCTGCGGACGCGAAGTCTGCCGCTGACAAGGCTGCTGCGGATGCCAAGGCCGCTGCACCTGTGGTCGCACCGGCCCCCGCGGAAGTCAAGCCGCCCGAACCCAAGGCGCCGGTGGCCAAGGTCGCGCCCAAGCCCGCCCCGAAGGTCGAGCCGCCGGGAATGTTCGATGAATTCCTTGCCAACACGCCGTCATGGGCGATCGGCGGAGGTGCGCTTGCGATCCTCGCGGGCATCGCGGCCTTGATCGCGTCGCGCCGCCGGAAGACGACCAAGTTCGAGGACAGCATCATCTCGGGTACGGACATCAAGACCAACACGGTGTTCGGTTCCACCGGCGGCGGCGTCGTGAATACGGGTGACAACTCGCTCGCGAGCGATTTCAGCCGCGAGGGCCTGGGCAACATCGACACCGACGAAGTCGACCCGATCGCCGAAGCCGAGGTGTATCTCGCCTACGGTCGCGATGCGCAGGCCGAGGAGATCCTGAAGGATGCGCTGAAGAAAGATCCGCACCGGCAGGAAATCTATCTCAAGCTCCTGGAAATCCATGCGCAGCACAACAAGCCGTCGGCGTTCGAAACGGTGGCCTCGGAGCTCTACTCGGTGTGCAACGGCCAGGGCGAGACCTGGCACAAGGCGGTGGCCCTTGGCCGCCAGCTCGACCCCAACAACCCGATGTTCGCCGAAGGCGGCGCTCCCGGCGCTGCAGCCGATGTGCACGCGCTCGCGACGGCCGGCAGCGCTTCCAGTGCGGCGAAGGCGGCGGATGGCGATCGCGCCCTGGAATTCCAGATGGACGAGGAGATTTCCATCTCCCCATCGTCCGGCGTGGTTGCCAAGTCCCCTGCGGATATCCTCGCAGGCGCCGAAAACGAACTGACCAAGACGGCGAAGAGCGCAGGCGCGGCAATCGCTGCGGGCGTCGGGGCCGCATCGGCTGCGGTAGCTGGCGCAATGTCCACGGGCAAGTCCACCATGGAGATGCATGCGGCCAGCCTGGCCGACAAGGTCGAAGCCGCAAGGGAAAGCTTCGGCGACGCCGGGAAATTCGATCTCGATTTCAAGCTCGACGAGGCCGAAAAGCCCGTGCCGATGGGCAAAGCGCATGCCGAGCCGGCACTGGCGACGCCCGCTTCGCAAGGGGCGGCCAGCGGCATGGCGCCGCAACTGACGCGGCCCGCCGCCGCCCTGGAACTGGACAAGCTCGATCTGTCGTTCGACCCCGATCGCTCCACGTTCGAGGACCCGACGCCGTCGGTGCTGGACGGGCAATGGCACGACGCCGCCACCAAGCTCGACCTGGCCAAGGCCTATCAGGAAATGGGTGACGTCGAAGGGGCCCGCGAAATCCTGCAGGAAGTGCTCCACGAAGGCGACGACCAGCAGAAGACGGAAGCCAAGGCGCTGCTCGCGAAGCTGGCATAAGACCACGTTCGAAGTAACATCCACGGGCGGCGGGTCGTTTGATCCGCCGCCCGAAGTTTTTCCGATCCGCGGAATCCCTTTCCCGCCATGCGCATCGCAATCGCCGTCGAATATTCCGGCCACGCATTCTGCGGCTTCCAATCCCAGCCGTCGGGCTGCGGCGTGCAGGACGCGCTCCAGAGGGCGACCGGCGAAATTGCCGGGCATCCGGTCATCGTGATCGCGGCCGGGCGTACCGATACAGGCGTGCACGCGGTGTCGCAGATCGTCCATTTCGAAACGGATGCGCAACGCCCGGAATCGGCCTGGGTCCGCGGCGTCAACACGCACCTGCCGCCGGGTGCGGCGGTGTTGTGGGCGCGTCCGGTCCCCGTGGACTTCCACGCGCGCTTTGCCGCGACGGCACGCCATTACACGTACCTGCTGCTGGTGCGGGCGGAACGGCCGGCACTCCTGGCCGGTTACGTCGGCTGGCACCATCACCCGCTCGACGTGGTCGCGATGGACGCGGCCGCCCTGAACTTGCTGGGCACACACGATTTTTCGGCATTCCGGGCGGCCGAGTGCCAGGCGAAATCGCCGGTCAAGACCCTGACGCGCATCGCCGTTGCGCAACAGGGACCGTTCGTCCGGTTCGAATTTACCGCCAACGCATTCCTGCATCACATGGTTCGCAACATCGTCGGCGCGCTCGTCTACGTGGGCGCAGGAAGGCAGGAGCCTTCGTGGCTCGCGGAATTGCTGGCCGCGCGCGATCGCGCGCGCGCGGCGCCCACGTTTGCGCCTGACGGTCTCTACCTGGCCGGTGCCGACTACGATGCCCGATTCGGACTGCCGCCCACGGTGCGCGCGGTCACGCTGGCGGGCGCGGGCGAAGCCCAATGAGCGCCATGCGCACCCGCATCAAGATCTGCGGCATCATGCGCGTGGCCGACGCGCTGGCGGCGGCCGATGCGGGCGCCGACGCGATCGGCATGAACTTCTGGCGCGGCACGCCGCGTTGCGTGGACGTCGCGCGCGCGCGTACGATTGCCGAAGCGCTGCCGCCGTTCGTGACCCGCGTCGCGCTGTTCGTCGACCCGGATCCTGCCCTGGTTCGCTCGGTGCTCGATGCGGTTCCCGTCGATGTCCTGCAATTCCACGGCGACGAGACGCGCGGCCTGTGCAGCTCGTTCGCTCGCCCCTACCTGAAAGCGGTCCGGGTGAAGGACGGCGTCGATTTGCTAGAATACGCAGCGCGTTACGGCGACGCGTCTGGCTTTCTGTTCGACACCTTTCGGGCCGGCGATCTGCCCGGCGGAACCGGGCATACTTTCGACTGGTCGCGCCTTTCCCCCACGGTGCGCGCAAGCCTGGCCAGGCCGCTGATCCTCTCGGGCGGACTCGATCCGGACAATGTCGGCGACGCAATTCGCGCGGTGCGGCCCTGGGCGGTCGATGTTTCGAGCGGTGTCGAGGAGCGCGGGCCTGACGGCAAGCCGCGCAAAGGGTTCAAGGATGTCGCGCGCATGGCGGCATTCGTCAAGGGAGTACGTGATGCAGATGGACTCAATGCGGGCTGACCTTCCGGACGCGCGTGGGCACTTCGGTCCCTATGGCGGCGTCTTTGTCGCCGAAACGCTGATCCGAGCGCTCGACGATCTCAAGGCCCAGTACGGGCGCTACCAGAAGGACCCGGCGTTTCGCGCCGAGTTCGCGCGCGAGCTGAAGCACTATGTCGGCCGCCCGTCGCCGGTGTATCACGCCGAGCGCTGGTCACGCGAGTTGGGCGGGGCGCAGATCTGGCTCAAACGCGAGGACTTGAACCACACCGGCGCGCACAAGATCAACAACGTGATCGGCCAGGCGCTGCTCGCCCGGCGCATGGGCAAGCCGCGCGTCATCGCCGAAACGGGCGCCGGCCAGCATGGCGTCGCCACCGCCACCATCGCGGCGCGCTACGGCATGGAATGCGTCGTGTACATGGGTTCGGAGGACATCAAGCGCCAGGCGCAGAACGTGTTCCGGATGAACCTGCTCGGCGCAACCGTGGTTCCGGTGGAATCCGGCTCGAAGACGTTGAAGGACGCGCTGAACGAAGCGATGCGCGACTGGGTCACCAACATCGAGAACACGTTCTACATCATCGGCACGGTGGCCGGTCCGCATCCCTATCCGATGATGGTGCGCGACTTCCAGCGCGTGATCGGCGACGAATGCGTCGTGCAGATGCCCGAGTTCGCCGGTCGCCAGCCCGACGTCGTCATCGCCTGCGTCGGCGGCGGCAGCAATGCCATGGGAATCTTCTATCCGTATATTCCGTTCGGGGACGTGCAGCTGGTCGGGGTCGAGGCGGGCGGCGAGGGAATCGCCTCCGGCAAGCACTCGGCGTCGCTGACGGCGGGCCGCCCCGGCGTTCTGCACGGCAACCGCACGTACCTGCTGCAGGACGCCAACGGCCAGATCTCCGAGACGCATTCGATTTCCGCGGGCCTCGACTATCCGGGCGTTGGGCCCGAGCATGCGTGGCTCAAGGATTCCGGACGGGCCAGCTACGAGGTGGTCGACGACGATGCGGCGCTCGCGGCGTTCCACCAGTGCTGTCGCATCGAGGGCATCATTCCGGCGCTCGAGTCCGCGCATGCGCTGGCCTACGCGACGCGGCTCGCACCGACGCTCCCGAAGGACAGGATCCTGCTGGTCAACCTTTCCGGGCGCGGCGACAAGGACATGAACACCGTGGCCGAGCGCTCGGGCCTCAAGTTCTACTGTCGCCCCGAATGCGATCCTGGCATGCGAAAGCGAAAATCCTGAACCAAGAAATCTTGAACCACAGAGTACACAGAGAACGCAGAGAAGGCCAAACCGGCGTGATTTCCCGATGATGATTTTGAATTTGTTTTCCTCAGTGCTCTCTGTGTACTCTGTGGTTCACGATCTGGATCTTGAATCTGATTTCGGACATATGATTTGAACCGCATTGACGCCACCTTCGCGCAACTGAAGGCCGCCGGCCGCACAGCGCTGATACCGTACGTCACCACGGGCGACCCATCGCTCGTCGCGACCCGCGCGATCATGGATTCGCTGGTGGCGGCCGGCGCGGACGTGATCGAGCTGGGCGTTCCGTTTTCCGACCCGATGGCCGATGGACCGGTGATCCAGCGCGCGGGCGAACGCGCGCTTGCGCAAGGCGTCGGCCTGGGCGACGTCCTCGCCGCCGTCCGCGACTTTCGCCGCTCCAACGCGGCCACGCCGGTCGTGCTCATGGGCTACGCCAATCCGGTCGAGGCGATGGGCGTCACGCGGTTTGCCGATCGCGCGAAGGAGTCCGGCGTGGACGGCGTCCTGGTCGTCGACTATCCGCCCGAAGAGGCTACGGACTTCGCGCAATTGCTCTCGGCGCGCGACATCGCGGCGATCTTCCTGCTGTCGCCGACCACGACCGAAGCGCGCATCGCGGCGGTCGCCAAGGTCGCGCGCGGCTACGTCTACTACGTGTCGCTGAAGGGCGTGACGGGTGCCGCGCACATCGATGCGGCCGACGTCGCGGAGAGGCTCGCGCAGATCCGCAAACAGGTCAGCTTGCCGGTGGGCGTGGGTTTCGGCATCCGCGATGCGGCCAGCGCACAGGCCATCGCCGCGCATGCGGATGCCGTGGTCATCGGTTCGCGTATCATCGAGGAAATCGAATCCGGCCCGCCCGGGGAAGCGGCTGCGCGCGCGGGTGCATGGCTGAAAACAATACGGCAGGCGCTCGACGCCATGACCGACAAGCGTGCCGCATGAGCACGCCGCAGTTGCAGTACACTTGGCGCTGAATTCGAGGGGCAACTTGAGATGAGCTGGCTGCAGAAGCTGCTACCGCCGCGCATCAAGAGCGCGCCGGGTGAACGCAAGACGCCGGTGCCGGAAGGCCTGTGGGTCAAGTGCCCGTCGTGCGAGGCCGTGCTCTACCGCACCGATCTCGAAAACAACCTCCACGTGTGTCCCAAGTGCGCATACCACTCGCGGGTGGGCGCGCGCGAGCGCATCGAGCAGCTGCTGGACCCGGAAGGGCGGTTCGAGATCGGCCTGGAGGTCGTGCCGATCGACAGCCTCAAGTTCAAGGATCAGAAGAAATACCCGGACCGGCTGGCGGCGGCGCTGGAGGAAACCGGCGAGACGGATGCGCTGGTGGTCATGCAGGGGAGTGTGAAGAGCGTGCCGCTGGTGCTGGCCGCCTTCGAGTTCGGGTTCATGGGCGGTTCGATGGGCTCCGTGGTCGGCGAGCGGTTTGTCCGCGGGGTACGCGTGGCCTTCGAGAACCGCATTCCCTTCGTCTGCGTTTCCGCGTCCGGCGGCGCCCGCATGCAGGAAGGCGTGAGCTCGCTGTTCCAGATGGCCAAGACTACCGCGGTGCTGCAGGAGCTGACCAAGGCGCGGCTGCCGTTCATCTCGATCCTCACCGATCCGACGATGGGCGGCGTGTCGGCGTCCTTTGCGTTCGTCGCGGACGTGGTGATCGCCGAACCGGGTGCGTTGATCGGCTTTGCGGGCCCGCGCGTGATCGAGCAAACGGTGCGCGAGAAACTGCCGGAGGGCTTCCAGCGCGCCGAGTTCCTGGTGGAAAAGGGCGCGCTCGACCTCATCATCGATCGCCGCCAGTTGCGCGATGAACTCGCGAATCTCCTGGCCCTGCTCACTCACCAGCCTGTGCCGGCGAGCTGAGCCTCCCGCGCTATCCTTCCGGGTGCGCATTTTGCGCCTGACGCCATGAGCCCGCCGGGCCGTCCCAAGGGCCGAGTTGTCCGATGAGCCGGAGCGCGCAGCGCGAAGGTGCAAACATATGAGCCGCCCGGCCACCGTCGACGCCTGGCTCGCGTACCTCGAAACGCTGCACCCGAAGTCCATCGCGATGGGGCTCGACCGCGTGCGCGCGGTCGGGGCCAACCTGGACGCGCCGGTCGCCTGTCCCGTCGTCACCGTTGCGGGCACCAACGGCAAGGGCTCGACGTGCGCGATGCTCGCTTCGGTCCTGCGCTGCGCCGGCCATGCGGTAGGCCTGTACACGTCGCCGCACCTGACGCGCTACAACGAGCGCGTGCGCATCCGGGGCCGCGTGGTCACGGACGCCGAACTGCTGGCCGCGTTCGACGCCGTCGAAGATGCGCGCGTGGCGACCAGCGACCATGACGGCGTGCCGACGCCGCTCACGTATTTCGAATTCGGCACGCTTGCCGCATTGTGGCTGTTCGCGCGCGCCGAACTCGAGGTACTGGTGCTCGAAGTGGGCCTGGGCGGCCGGCTGGACGCGGTGAACGCCGTCGATCCCACGGTGGCGGTGCTGACGAGTGTGGCCATCGATCACACCGATTACCTCGGCACGACGCGCGAGGACATCGGCCGCGAAAAGGCAGGCATCTTCCGCGCCGGGCGCGCGGCCGTCTGCGCCGATCCCCATCCGCCGGCAAGCGTGGTCGCGCGCGCGGAGGAAATCGGCGCGAAGTTGTTCCGGATCGGCCGCGACTACGGCTTCGTCAACGAAGGCACGCAGTGGAAGTACTGGGGGCCCGGCGGAGAACGCTTCGGCCTGCCGTTCCCGGCGCTGCGCGGCGCCTACCAGCTGAACAATGCGGCGACCGTGCTGGCGGTCATCGACCTGCTGCGCGACACGTTGCCGGTGCGGGGCGGCGCGCTGCGCGAAGGCCTGCTGACCGTCGAACTGCCGGGACGCTTCCAGGTGCTGCCGGGGCGCCCAACGATCGTTCTCGACGTCGCGCACAATCCGCATGCGGCGGGCGTCCTTGCCGACGAGCTCGGCGCGATGGGCTATCACCCGCAGACGACGGCCGTGTTCGGCATGTTCGCGGACAAGGACCTGGCGGGCGTCGCCAGCGCCATGATTCCGCGGATCGACCGCTGGTTCATCGCACCTCTTCCCGGTCCGCGCCGCGCCAGTGCCGACGCGATGCGCGACACGCTCGTCGCGGCTGGCGTGGCGCCGGGCGCGCTGCGCGACTTTCCGGACATCGCGTCCGCTTTCCTTGCCGCGCGGGACAAGGCCGGCGAGGCTGATAGAATCGTCGTTTTCGGCTCATTCCTCACGGTCGCCGCAGTGCTGGCGGCAACGCAACGCTGACGAATCCACGGCAAACCTCCATGGCCGAAGCCCCTGATATCAATGTCGACGAATTGCGCCGCCGCGCGCGCCGCCGCCTGATTGGCGCAATCGTCCTGGCGCTTGCCGCAGCAGTGCTCGTGCCCATGCTGCTGGAGAGCGATCCCAAGCCACTCGGCGAGGACGTGTCGGTCCGCATTCCGCCGGAGGACAACGCCAAGTTCGTCAATCGCCTGACGGACAAGGGCGCGAAAACCAATGCTGCCGCGTCGGCCGCCAAGGGCGAACTGGCGATGGAGCCCGCGAAGACCGATGCAACGCCACCGCCCGCTGCGCCAGCTCCGCCCGCGGCCGCCGTCAGCAACGTGCCGGCGCCGAGGCAGTCGATCGCGCAGGCGGAGCAGAAAGTTCTGGGAGCGGCGGCCAAGCCCGCGGCCACCGCCGCGCCTCCTTCCACCGCGCCGGCTGCGACGCCGGCCCCTTCCGCGGCGCCACGGCCTCCGGAGGCTCCGGCAACATCGCCGCCGGTTGACGCAAATAAGGACGCAAACAAGGACGCCAGCAAGGACGCAAACAAAGACGCAAGCAAGGACCCAAACAAGGACGCAAGCAAGGACGCAAGCAAGGACGCGCCGAAAGAAGGCTTTTCGGTGCAGCTCGCGGCTTTCGCCGACGACAAGGGCGCCAACGCGCTGGCCAACAAGCTGAAACGGGCGGCCTATCCCGCGTATACGGAACCGCTGACGACGAGCAAGGGGACCTTGTGGCGCGTCCGCGTGGGCCCATACCCTTCACGCGAAGCGGCGATCGACGTGCGCGACAAACTCAAAGGCGAGGGTTACAGCGGCATCGTCGCCGTGGCCAGGTAGGACAACTCGCCATGAATGCCTTCGACTGGACCATCATTGCCGTGGTCGCGATGTCGATGCTGTTTGCGTACTTTCGCGGCGTGACGCGTGAACTGATCGCGCTGGTCGCGTGGGTCTTGGGATTCATCGCCGCCGTCGCGCTGACACCGCTGCTTGGCGGAATGCTGCCGGAGATCGGCAGCAATCCGGTGTTTCGCTACCTGCTGGCGTTCGTCGTCGTGTTCATCGGGTGCCTGGTGCTGGGTGCGCTGGTCGCGTGGCCGCTCACCAGCGTCATTCACAAGGCCGGCTTAGGCTTCGTCGACCGCTTCCTGGGCGCCGTGTTCGGTGCTGCGCGCGGCGTGGTCCTGGTGCTTGCATTCGTCCTGGTCGCCGGACTGACCACCCTGCCGCGCCTCAATTGGTGGCAGAATGCCGCCCTTGCCCCGCCGCTGGCGGTCGCCGCGCTGTCGCTCAAGCCCTGGCTGCCTCCCGAGTGGGCCGAACATCTCGATTATTCCCGCGAGGGCCGCACGGCGCCCGTTGCGCCGGCGGAAAGAAAGGCCTAGAAACTCCCATGTGCGGAATCGTCGGCGTCGTCGCCCACACCGCGGTGAACCAGATGCTGTACGACAGCCTTCTGCTGCTGCAGCATCGCGGGCAGGACGCCGCGGGCATCGTCACCAGCGAAGGTCCCATCTTCCACATGTACAAAGGCCCGGGCCTGGTGCAGAACGTGTTCCGCACGCGCAACATGCGCGACCTGATCGGCTACGCGGGAATCGGCCACTGCCGCTACCCGACCGCCGGCTCGGCATTCTCGGACCTCGAGTCGCAGCCGTTCTACGTGAACTCGCCGTTCGGCGTCACGCTGGGGCACAACGGCAACCTCACCAACAGCGAGGAGCTGAAGCGGGAGCTCTTCCAGCTCGACTTTCGCCACGTCAACACCAACTCGGACAGCGAAGTGCTGCTCAACGTGCTGGCGCTCGAGCTCGAGCGGGCGGCGCAGCATCATCGCCTCGATCCGGATGCGATCTTCCGCGCGGTGGCCGGCGTGCACAAGCGCTGCAAGGGCGCCTATGCGGTCGTGGCGATGATCGCCGGCTACGGCATGCTCGCCTTTCGCGATCCCTACGGAATCCGCCCGCTCATCATCGGCAGGAACGAGGCGATGGGCGGCACCGAATACATCGTGGCGTCGGAATCGGTGGCCATCGAGCCGCTGGGCTTTCACGTGCTGCGCGATGTCGCACCGGGCGAGGCCATCTTCGTCGACAACACCGGCGTGTTCCATTCCCGCCAGTGCGCGGACAACCCGTCGCTCAATCCGTGCATCTTCGAATTCGTCTATCTGGCGCGGCCGGACTCGGTGATCGACGGCACCTCGGTGTATGAAACCCGCCTCAACATGGGGGGCGCGCTCGCCGAGAAGATCCGCGGCATGCCGGAGGCCCAGGACATCGACGTGGTGATCCCGATTCCCGATTCGAGCCGCCCGTCGGCGCTCGAGCTCGCCAACCGGCTGGGACTCAAGTATCGCGAAGGCTTCGTCAAGAACCGCTACATCGGCCGCACGTTCATCATGCCCGGCCAGGCGATGCGCAAGAAGAGCGTGCGCCAGAAGCTGAATCCCGTCGGCATCGAATTCAAGGACAAGGTCGTGCTGCTGGTGGACGACTCCATCGTGCGCGGCACGACGTCGCGCGAGATCGTGATGATGGCGCGCGAAGCCGGAGCGCGCAAAGTCTACTTCGCGTCGGCGAGTCCGCCGGTGCGCTTTCCCAACGTCTACGGCATCGACATGCCGAACCAGAGCGAGCTCGTCGCCACCGGCCGCACCGACGCCGAGATTGCCCGCGAGATCGGCGCGGATCTCCTCGTCTACCAGGACCTCGAGGCGCTGAAGCAGGCGGTGCGCGCGGCCAATCCCGCACTCCGGAATTTCGAGGCATCGTGCTTCGACGGCAAGTACATCACCGGTGACATCACCGCCGATTACCTGTCGCAGCTGGCCGTCGAGCGCGACGAATTGCGCGGGCAGGCGGATGCGGACCTGCTGGAAGAGGAGAAGGAGGCGGGGTAGGCAGAATTTCGATGCGTCACGCACCCGGCGCAAAACTGCCGCACTTCAGAAACCAGCTCCCGGCAAATTGTGTGTTTGGCTGTGGTCGCCGGTCGGGAGATACTCGACGCTGCGAGCGGAATTCCTTCCCTTGATCAACGGCGTTGGCCGCCACATATTCCTGAAGACAGATGTCGGCGAGATCATTGGCCAGGCATGGCGTCGCCGCTGGTTCATGGGATGGTGATGTATCCAGCAACGGGTCACGCCCACCGTCATGCGCTGCCACACGGCGCGGCCTTCGCACCGCACAGTTGCGTCGATAGTCGCATGCGATCGCGGCGAGCGTCATTGTCGGCGGCTATTCGAAACGCGCTCTTAACGGGAAGCCTCGTTGCAGGCTTGGCGTTGCCCGTGCTGGCGCAGGACCTGACGTCCGGGACCGTCGCGGTCGACGACCGGATCAAGGTGATCGTGACGGGAAGCAACATCCCGACCATCGAGCGTGAAACGGCATTGCCGGTACAGATCATCACCCGCGAGGAGATCGACCGTGCGAACATCCAGACTGCGGCCCAGCTCGTCAATACCATTTCGGCGACGATGAGCTACAGCGCCTTCAACGAGGCCCAGGCGCTGGGCAACATCGGACAGGCGGGTTTCGCCGGCGCCGCATTGCGCGGACTCGGCTATCAGGCCACGCTCGTGCTGCTCAATGGCCGCCGCATCGCCAACTGGGCATTCATCACGATTGGCGGCGACCTGAACGCCATTCCCATGGCCGCGGTCGAGCGGGTGGAGGTGCTGAAGAACGGCGCGTCTGCGATCTACGGCAGCGACGCGGTCGCGGGTGTCATCAACTTCATCATGCGCAAGGACTTTCAAGGCGCCGAGGCCTACGCGCAGTACACGTCGCCCGAGCACACCGGTGGTTACGCAAAGCATTTCATCCTTGCGGGGGGCTACGGTGACCTCGCAAGCCAGCGCTTCAGTGCCTATGCAATGGTCGACTACCAGCAGTTCGGGGGCATAGCGGCACGCGACCGGCCATTCGCGGCGAGAAACTACATTCCGGAAGAAGGTGTCGATCGCACCAGCATTAATTCCCTTCCGGCCAACGCCGACACGCCCGCGGGTGTCCGCAATCCGACCGGCGACCCTGCGCGCGGCTACGCAATCCCGTCATGTGCACCGCCGCTGTCGTTCCCCACGGCGGGTAGCGCGAACCAGTATCAGTGCCGCTGGAACGGCGACGGCTCGCCCACCATTTTCAATCCCAGCGAGCGGCTCAACGTCGCCGGCGTGTTCACCTGGCAACTCGATCACGACAGTCAGCTGTTTTTCCAGGGCACCTACGTCCGCAACCAATCCGAGTTTGGCATCCTGCCCGCGCAGGTCTCCAGCCTGGCCACGTTCCAGCAGAAACGGGGCTTCCTGCTGCCCGCGACCAGCCCCTACTATCCGCACGACTTCGCACGCACGTTCGGCATCGACGGGACGCCGCTCAACATCTACTGGAGCGCGGTCGAGCTGGGGCCGCGCACGATCGCGCCGACCACGGACCAGTGGAATCTCGTTGCGGGGATACGGGGCAACGCGATGGGCTGGGCGTATGACGGCGCGTTCAACTATTCGCGCAGCGACGTCGACCAGCGATCGACCGATGGCTACGTACGCGAGTCGGCGCTGCTCCCCATCCTGAACAGCGGCGTCGTCAATCCCTTCGGTCCGAACACGCAGGGAATCGTCGATCTCATGTCGACGGCAAAGTTCGACGGGACGCTGCGCACAGGAACGTCGAGCACCACCTCATTCGATTTCACGGCGTCAACCGAGGTCTTCGCGTTGCCTTCGGGCCCGCTGTCCGTGGCCGTCGGCGTCAACGCACGCCGCGAAGACCTCGCGCAGACATCCGACCCTGCGCTGGCGTCCGGCGATGTCCTGAATCTCAACGCCACGCCGTCGTTGTCGGGCAAGCGCGACGTATGGGCGCTGTTCGCCGAGGCGAACATTCCGCTCGCCACGTCGCTCGAAGCCAATATCGCCGTCAGGTACGATCATTACAGCGACTTCGGAGGCACGACCAATCCGCAGGTCGCGCTGCGCTGGCAACCGGCCCCGACAATTGTGCTGCGCGCTTCGGCGGGCACCGGATTCTTCGCTCCGAGCCTGCAAGGGTTGTTTCAACCCCCCGTTTACGGCCTGACACCCGGCAATCTGAGCGACCCGGCGCGCTGTCCGGTCACACATTCGCCGCAGGACTGCAACACGCAGTTCCCGTTGCTGGGCGGCGGCAACCCGGCGCTGCAGCCGACCACCTCCAGCCAGTGGAGTGTCGGTGGGGTCTGGGCGCCGACACCGGGGCTCTCGCTTGGGCTCGACTACGTCGCGATTCTGCTGGACGACCGCATCAACTTCTTTACAACCCAGCAGATCTTCGCGCAGTGTCCCGATGGCGTCACCGGGCCGACGTGCTACCTGATCCACCGTGGGCCGGTCCAACCTGGATATCCGACACTTCCGGGGCCGGTAGTCCAGATCGACCAGTTCCTCACCAACCTGGGCAAGCAGAAGGCCACCGCCGTCGACTTCACCGTCCAGTTCCAGGCGCCCAGACAGGACTGGGGTCAGATCAAGCTGAACTTTACCGGTACCTACAATATCGAGAATCGGCGCCAGCAGCTCGATGGAAGCTACCCCAACCAGGTCAACCACTATTCCGCGGTGGGCGGGAACCCCGGGGTCATTCCCTATTGGCACCACTATCTCATGCTCGACTGGAACAACGGGCCGTGGTCGGTGACGGTCACCGAGAATTTTCAAACGGGCGGGTACGACCAGTCGCCGGGACCCGGCACCGGAACCCAGTTGCGAACAATTGGCGCC
>Ga0209048_10001907_pt1 | contig 21071 bp, 19 predicted proteins | sample FrelakmetCRP12CR_FD_187146 | JGI IMG/M metagenome (GOLD analysis project Ga0209048, IMG submission 187146) | Freshwater lake sediment microbial communities from the University of Notre Dame, USA, for methane emissions studies - CRP12 CR (SPAdes)... | ecosystem: Environmental > Aquatic >... | reverse complement strand
CAAAAGTATTAATTATAATGATAATTAATATGCGGTCCGCCAACGGGACAGCAGCTAATAGAAAGGCTTGTCCAAGTAGCAAAAACGCTTCATCTCAACTATCCGAGACGCATCATGAGCCAAGATAATCGAAACGAGTTAGCCGGCCATCTGCAGCGGATTGAGGATATGTGGCAGAAGTTGATCTACGTTAAATGGAGCCAGGAATCCTTTGCTCTGATGGCGCTCCTGGCGCAACAAATGGAACAGGTCGCGCGCAGCCACGGTGAAGAGGAGTTGACCGACCTGGCCGCGCAACTGGAGCAGCATCTTAAAACATGTGTAGCCGCTGGACATATTCCCCAGGAGGCTGATCGGGAACGGTTGGTCGCTTTGCTAAATAAGCTGCGGCGTATCTTGTCCGCGACTGACACCGGTGCGCGGTTCGATACCAAGCCTCTGATATCGGCCGCAACCGAAGTATTTGTAATCGATGCTGGCAACATCCGGCAATTGCTCCTAAAGCTGAAAGACACCGGTTTTCAGGTGCGCCATCTGGACACCATTGACAAAGCCGAGGCGGCATTCGCTGAAACGTCGCCGGTGGCGGTTATTATGGATGTGGATTTTCCCAATGAGCCGCTTGCGGGCATCGGTATGATTGCCGAGATTCGCGCCTTGACCAATCTGGCGGCGCCGGTCTTTTTCATTGCCGAGCGTGACGATATCACCGCTCGTTTGGAAGCCGTGCGAGCGGGAGGCATCGGTTATTTCAACAAGCTGGTGGATATCACCATCCTCTTGGAGAGACTGCAATACTGGCTGTTTCAACAATCGGCGCAGGGACAGAATCGAGTCTTGATCGTGGACGACACCCCGGCTGAGGCCCAGGAAATGGCGGGTATTTTGGAGTCCCAGGGGATGCTTACCCGGGTGGTAATCCGACCGATGGAGGTGATTCAGCATATCTACGGTTTCCAGCCTGACCTGTTGCTGTTGGATCTGGAGCTCAAAGAGGTTAGTGGTCTGGAACTGGCGAGGGTTCTGAGCCAGCATCAGGCCTGCGAAGTCCTGCCGATGATTCTGCTCTCTTCACCCGCTTACGTGACGCGCCACCTGTCCAAACTAATCGTTGAGGGAGCCAGTTTGTTAAGCAAGCCGGTGGCTTCGCCTTACCTGAGTTGGACTGTTGCCCAACAGCTACGGCGGGCTCAGGCACTTCGCTTGAAACTTACCGCGTTGAGCGATCAGGATGTCGTCAGTGGTTTGTATAACCGGCGCCATTTTTTGGCGCAACTGGAACGTAGCATTGCCGCTCTGGGCGTCAACGCCCGGTCCGTGGCAGTCATGCTCGTCATGCTGGACAACCTTCGAGCTATTCGTGATTCTACGAATGTATTGGTAGCCGATGAAGTGGTGGAACAGGCAGCTGGACGGGTGCGCAAAGTACTTGGCCGTCGCTACACCGCGGCACGGTTTGGCGACGCCATCTTCGCGGTGGTGATGAGCGATATCCAGAAGGAGGCACTGATGGCGGCCGCCCGTGCTCTGCGGGATGCTCTGGAGACCGGCGCCTATGAGATGGGCGAACAGACGCTGCTATTGCGTACCAGTATCGGCATCAGCATGACCGCGGATGAGAAAGAGGATTTCTTAACCTTGATTCAACAGGCGGATGTGGCCTGCAGCATGGCGCGGGAGGCCAAGGGCGAACACATTTATATCCACCATGATATTTATGCGCAGCGCGATGAAGAGGAATTCCAGCGCCAGCGTTTGCTCAAGAAGATTGAACAGGCCCTGGAGCAGGAGCGCATGCATTTGATGTTCCAGCCCATTGTCAGTTTGCGGGGGGATCGGGGTGAGCGGTATGAGGTGCTGTTGCGGGTGAGCAATAATGAAGATCGGGAATTGCTGCCCGAGACCGTATTCGGCATCACTCAGCGCCATCCTCTGGGAATCGCCCTGGATCGGTGGGTTGTTGCCCATTCTATTCGCCAGTTAAAGGAGCGGCAGGCTAAGGTTCCCGCCACGACGCTTTTCATCAAGGTTCTACCGGCCACATTGCAAGATAACTCCCTCAAGGACTGGTTAAAAGATCTCCTAGAAAAAACCCGGATGAATGCTGGGCATTTGGTCTTTCAAGTGGCGGAGACGACCGCCGAGCGCGATCTCCGGGAACTGTTCGGTTTTCTTCAGATTATCAAGCGGTTAGGGTGCGGTTTTTGTCTCGATCGGTTTGGGCATAAGGCAAATTCCCTGGCCTTGCTGAAGAACTTGGGCGCTGATTATGTCAAGCTGGATATGTATTTCGTGCACGGCTTGGTGGGCGATGAGGCCAAACAGCAGCAATTGAAGGAGTTAGTGCGAGGGCTTGAGGGGTTAAAGGTGCCTGCCATCGTGGGTGGTATAGAGGACATGCAGACGCTGCCGGTGCTATGGTCTTATGGCATCAATTATGTGCAGGGATTCTTTCTACAGCCGCCCCACGAGGAAATGAGCTACGATTTCGCGAGCGATGCGCTGTAAAGCTAAGCGCTTAAGGTAAATGCCGCCGTGCCAGATAATCATGAGATTGCATCTCCTGGAGACGGCTTAGCGTGCGTCGGTATTCGAACTTGAGCTTGTTGCCCTGGTAGATGTCCGTGGGAGAGGCTGCCGCGGAAATAATCAGCTTGACATTGCGGTCATAAAACTCATCGACCAGATTGAGGAAGCGCTTTGCCTGATTTTCCATCTGCCAGTCCATGACCGGGATATTGGCAATGAACACGGTGTGAAAGCAACGGGCTATCTCGATATAATCAGCCTGACTGCGCGGGCCGTCGCAAATGTCGCTGAAATTGAACCATACTACCCCGTCAGCATGGCGCGTCGTTGATATAGAACGGCCCTCAATCTCCAACACCACACCGCTGCGACCCGGCTCCGGACTGATATGTTCGAAGGTATCGCTGAGAATGCGCTCGGCTTTTTCATCCAGCGGGAAATGATAGATCTCGGCCTTTTCAAGATACCGCAGGCGATAGTCCGTTCCCCCGTCCATATTAATGATCTCCATGTTTTCCTTGATCAGCGCAATAGCCGACAGGAAGCGAGCGCGCTGCAAACCGTCCTTGTACAAATCGTCGGGGGAAATGTTGGAGGTGGTGATCAGGGTCACGCCATTGGCGAACAATTCCCGCAGTAACCCCGACAGTAGCATGGCGTCGGTAATATCCGAGACGAAAAACTCGTCCAGGCAGATGATGCGGGCTTCCCGAGCGAACTGGCGGGCGACGGTCTTGAGGGGATCTTGCTGCTCTTTGAGTTCCCGCAGCGCACTATGAACCTTATACATGAAACGATGGAAGTGGATGCGCTTTTTGCGTTCCACGGGTAGGGTATTGAAAAAAGTGTCCACTAGATAGGTCTTGCCGCGTCCCACCCCCCCCCATATATACAGACCACGCACAGCCATCGCTGCGGCTGTTTTATCCGTTTTTCCGCGCTCGATGAAACGCCTTAACAAACCCCGCGGGGGAGCGGCGGCGGATTCAGTAGGTTGGGAATGGGTGGCGAGTAATTCATCAGAGATCCGCTGTAGATGCTGTATGGCCATCTCCTGGGCGGGATCGTGATGGAAATCCTCTCTTTGCAAGTCTTTTTTATAACGTTCGTAAAGCATGGCGCGCGATATGTCAGGGCTAGGATTTGTCGCGGTTAGGCAGAAACTGGGACCAGTCATAACCGGGATCGCCAAAAGCGAAGAAATCCGGATTGATCAGAGTGGGTCGGGTGTTGTAGCGCAATGGCTGCATGTGGGTATCGGTGAGTCGACCGCCAGCCTCCTCGACGAGGATCTGCGCGGCGGCTGTATCCCATTCGCAGGTCGGACCAAAACGTGGATACAAGTCTATCTTACCCTCCGCTACCAGGCAGGACTTCAGGGCGCTACCTACCCCTACGTAGTGGTGCTGGCCTAAATATTCCAGATAGGTTTGCAGGGCACTACCAGCGTAGGAGCGGCTACCGGCTACTCGAATGGGTTCACGGCCGATATGGCGGGTGTGGATGGAATTGGGTTTGTGATCCGGAAGCTGTTTAAAGGCACCGCCTTGGCGGTAGGCGAAGTAGCATACGCCAGTTACCGGAATCAGGATCAGGCCGAATATGGCGGTATGGTTGTGTATCAAGGCGATGTTTACACAAAACTGGCCATTGCGCTTAACAAACTCGCGGGTACCGTCCAAAGGGTCCACCAGCCAGAGCCACTCCCACTCGTTACGCACAGCAAAGCTGATATCGGCGCCCTCTTCAGAGAGAATGGGAATTTCTGGGGTGAGCTTAGTAAGGCCCCGGATAATACGTTCATCAGCGACCATATCGGCTTCGGTCAACGGGGTCTTATTGGCTTTCTCGGTCACGCTAAAATTGCCGGCATAGATTTCTAGGATGCGGTGGCTCGCGTCTTGAGCGATGCATCGTACTGGATCGACTAGGGCGGCTAAATCGATAGTCATGATTGCAGGCATCTGATCGGGACCGCAAGTGCCGGTGTGGACAGAAAGGTGTTGGCGTGGGGGGGCACTATAGAAAATTTCTGGATTACGGTCGTGATATTAATGATTGCCGGTACTCTGCATACCTTGAAAAGAGTATGCAGCCATACCAAGCGTCGGCCTAGAGTCAAGCGAATAGGATTCAACTAAAATACCGTTTAGCGATGGTCAACGATTACAGGATTGTACACGATTAATCTGTGCCGCCGGGCTGTTGACAAACCGTCCGGCAGCGTAACTTTCATAATTCAACTATAGATATTGTAACTCCTTATGTTGCCCTGGAATCATATTCAAACCGTCTTCTTGGACATGGACGGTACAGTGTTGGATCTACGCTTCGACAATCATTTCTGGCTGGAACACATGCCTCGCCGCTATGGGGAGAAGCACAATCTTAACCCGGAACAGGCGCGGACTGATTTGCTAGCCCGTTATCGCAGTGTGGAGGGAACCTTGGCATGGTACTGCCTGGATTATTGGAGCCAGGAATTGGGGATGGACGTGGCAACGCTTAAGCGGGAGGTGGAGCACCTGATCGCCGTGCATCCTCATGTGGTGGAGTTTCTGGATGCCGTGCGCAACACCGGCAAACGGGTGCTGTTGGTTACTAATGCCCATCCCGACAGCGTGAGCCTGAAGATGGAAAAGACCAGTCTAGAGGGGCATTTCGACGCCATCATAAGTTCCCACAGCCTGAGAGCGGCTAAGGAACATCCGGATTTTTGGTCACGCCTTAGGCGGCGAGAAGTGTTTCATCCAGGCAGCACTTTGTTTGTGGACGATAGTTTGCCTATTCTGCGCGCCGCGCGCCGCTATGGTATTGCCTATTTGGTCTCGGTGCTAAAACCCGATTCCACTTATCCACCCAAGGCAGCGGGTGAATTTCAGGCTATTCACGATTTTTCGGAGTTGCTGCCACTCGGTTAACAAAAACTTTTCCCGCAAGGGATAGCTCAGGCGAGCATTTTTTCCTGAAGGAGACCATAGGCAGAAAAGCGGTTACCTTAAGAATCGAGTTAAAACGTCCGGCCACCGCTTGTGGATTTCGCATATCCATGCTTGCTGCAACCGTCGCCGTTCACTATCAGGAGCGCCGCGCAATAGTGCCCGGTAGTAATCATGTGAAGCGAGAGTCACTACTCGATCATCTTCAGGTAGCCACTCGAGTTCTTTACTTATCAACATGGCAAGGCCCCCTCCTGGAAAGATGCAAGCCAAGAATTTTTAAACGGTAAAAAAGGAAATAAACAACAATGTTGTGAAACAGATAACATGATGTTGTGAAATTGTCAATACTCTTAAGTCAAGGAATTGGTAACGAGAGCTGTAGATGAACGCGTTCCAGTGCCAGTGGTATAACGGACGCTAATTATGGATGTCAAAGCCGATTGTAAAGATGATCTGCCCCCTCTCCGGGTATGCAGCATGAAGAGGGGGCGGTTTAGTTACTCGTTTGAAGTTATTGGGATTTTATTGCCTTATCCGCTTGCGCCAAGGCGCTATCCGAGATCTGGTTGAGTTGGGTAGTGCGGTTCAAAGTGCCTGGTGGCAACCAAACTTCCGTGCCTTCGGGTAAGGCTACCCGATCGAAAATGGCTTCTTGCGTCCAGGCGGCATTCATGGCGACCAACTGTTGTTTATCTACCCGGTAGTAAGAGGCCAGGGTCGAAGCTGGTACTGGCCGCTCCAGGGTTACCCGATCCCAATTTAGGGGAGCTTCGTAGCGGATACCCTCCGGAAAGAACCGGGTCGGTTGGCTGGCTATCTCTCGTGCAGCCAGGAACTCCGCATAGAAATTGCGAGAGGCGAAGCCAAAGTAAGGGTGCTCGTAGTGGCGAACAATTTGCGTGAAATCAGTGCCGAAGTACTGCTTGGCGCGCGTCATGCCGCCGATACCATGATTGTAGGAGGTGACTGCCAACGGCCAGTTGTCCAGAGTTTCGTGGGCATCGCGCAGGTAACGGGCCGCACCGCGGGCCGAAGCAACCGGATCTAAGCGTTCGTCAAGGGCAGGGTGGTTGTTCAAGTAGATGCGGGCGGCTGGTTTAGTGAACTGCCAGATGCCCGCGGCTCCAGCCGAAGAACGGGCGTTAACCTGAAACGAGGATTCCACATGCGGCAAGTAAGCAAAGTCTTCGGGCAGGCCGGCTTGCCGGAAAATGTCTTTAAAGATCTTGTCATAACGGCCGCTGATTTCCAAACCACGCTTGAAGCGTTCGCGCAGACCACGCTGGCTGCGCAATCGTTCAGCCGCGCCAAAGACGGCCTGGGGACCGGCACTGACCGTAATGCGCGCTGCCAATGCTTGTTCAGGAGGGTTGAGCGCCTCCCCGTTTAGGATCTTGCGCTCCAGTTCGCGCAGCTGCGCTTTCCAGATTTCTTGCCGCTCGCGTGTGTAATCCCGCTGACCATCGCCGTAACCATCGCTCGCCGAGCCTGGTAGATTGATGACTTCGTAAACCAGGTCCAAGTACCTATCGTCGTGCAAAGCAACTTGGTCAAGACCCCAGACCGAGTAAACATTGCGCCAGAAAGCAACTTGGGGTTCCAGTCCCAGTGGTACTTGGAAGGTATTGGAGTTGTCGATCGAGGTGGAAGGAGGGGGGGTAAATGCCGTGGCAGGATGGGGAACTTCTTGCCGCGAAGCGCAGGCAGCCAGTAACGGTATCACGAAGGCCACCGCAAGCCCTGTTGAGATGTTTTTCATAAGCTTGTTTCTTCTCCCTGCTGTGTGCTATGGCAATCGCCCCTGGGGGCGTCCTAAACCTGCAAAGTCCCAGTGAAATTAAGTTTCCATTTACCATCCGCGCCGGGCCGGCCCAGTATGCTTAACGCCTGCCCTAGTTCGTGGTTACTTTGTTCTCGGATACCAACTTGACCATTGAAACGATAGCGGCCATCGGGGGTTAGGGTCAAGGCACCGGTCAGTTCCAAAGGTCCGCCTTGGTCCTTGACATTGCCAACGATATCCTGGTCCCTGGTACTGAACTCGGCGCTGAAATCGCCGAGTTCCAGCGGCCGGCCCAGCGTGATGCGGGTGCCCAGCAGGCGGAGGGCGCCGGTGGCCGCGCGCGGAAGACCCGTCGCCACCAAATGCAAGCTGGCCGTATCTATGTGCACCTGGCCGCTTATGGCCAAGGGGGCGTAGCCCAGCAAGGCCATGAGTTTGGCCAGTGGCAAGCTGCCGGTCAGATCGGTAATGCGGAGTTGGCGATCCAGCCCCACCGCAACGTTTCCGCTCACGCGCAGTTCCGGATCCACCATGCCAATCTGATATTCCACCCGTCCCAGAAACAGGGGCAGAAAACGCCATTGCCAGGACAAGGATTCAATCGGCGCGCCGCGTAGGCGAACGCCTTGCGCCGCCCCATTAAATACTGAGCCGCGAATATCCTGAACGGCAAAGCCGGGTACGCGCTGGGCTATCGAGTCCATCAGCAGTGTAGCCGGCAGTTGGCTGAGCAAGAAAACCACATAGGCAACCAAGCCGAGCAGACCATAGCCTAGCCAGCGTTTCATGACGTTACACCCTGTAGAGTGAGGCGGGCATTGACTTGGCCATTGTCAGTTTGACGGTCTATCACGGCATTTACGATGTTTACTCCATGCGCCTGTTTAAGGGTCCCCAGCCAGAGGATCACCTTGTCGAAGCTCACCTGTTCCAGTTGGACCCGGAGTTTATCTTCGCCCTGGGGCTCAACGCGCTTCACCGCCGTACCCAGTCCTGCCGTCTTGGCTGTTTGGTCTACCAACGTCAGGAGGGAACGCCCGTCACCCACGCGCGGCGTTTGAGAAGCCGCGCCAGTATTTTCCAGACGCTTGATTTCCGTGGCTGCCTGGCGCATCCAGGCAAGTTCTTTGCGCTGCTGCGCCACCGCCTGCCGCAACCCCGTTAGTTTAGCCTGAAAGGGCTGCCAGGCCAGGGTATAAAACAACAGCATCATTACTAGAACAGCACTACCACCTACCATCCAGCGTTCACGGTCATTCAGGCGTTGCCACCACGCGCTCACGGCGGCGTCCTTTTAACACTGACTTGGCTTTCCACTTTTCCTTCCCGTTTAGTGGTGCGCATTTCGGTGTGAATATCGGCTTGCTCGCTAAAGCGCTGCTTGAGCTGATCCAGGATTTCCAGGCTGCTACTTTCCAGGTCCAGATCTAATTGAGCTTCTTTATACCGTAGGCCACGCAGAGTCACGCCCTGAAAGGCGATCAAGGGCTGGGCACCCCGATAGAGCAGATCCAGAAAGACAGCTTCCGTGTTAGCATTGCCTTGGCGCAGCTCCCGCAGGCGGTTTTCTAATTGCGCTCGAGGGTTGACAATCTTGCGCGCGCCGGGCGCCGCATCTTTATAGATCTGTTCCATGTCGGCCCGCAGACTCACCTGTTGCCCAGTCAATTGCCAGTATTCATTCACCTGAAGTACCAAGTGTAGTCCTAGCCATATTCCAGCGAGGATTGCTGCAGGGCGCCAGGGTTTTAGCCATTTGCCCAGATGGGCCTTGCGACTATAGGGACCCTGCAAGAGATTAAGGGTAAAGGCGCCGTCATAATTGGCGGCGAACACCTGCAAAGGCAGGGATTCAGCAGTCTGCTGGTGAATTTCGAGGGACGGATACGCTAGTTCCGGCACCTTGTCTCCCCAAACTCGCAGGCGTTTGGGAGCGTGTTCGCCAGCTTCAGCTAGCGCCAACCCCAGCACAAGAGGCAGGTCTTCCCGCTCTGTAGCAAAGCCGGCGCTGGATCCGTTGCGCACCACCCCCCGATTATTTTCTAGGAGCAGGCTCCAGGTACCTTCTTCAAAAGGTAGCAACAGGGTATCGGGAACCACCGCAGCAGGAGCTAGGCCAGCCCCGGTACAGGCATCCAGCCAAGTTTTCATTTTCTCATGGCTGACCACCGCTACGGGTACTGGTGCTCCCGCACGCACCTCGCCCACGGCAAAATGGAGATCTTCTACATCCCCAGCCAGGCTATCCTCAAGCGCGTAAGGAAGCGCCTTGAGCCAGGCGGTCCGATTACGCCCGGGCAAGGTAGCTTGGGTCAGGAACACCGCTTCGCCTGGAACCACCAGTACCAGCCGCTGGCCTGTCGCCTGGTTGGCCAATTCGGTGGGCAAGCCCTGCTGGAGAGTGCTCTCTCCCGCCAGCCATTCAACCCATTCGGGACTGATGAATCGAAACATTAGCATCTGGTTCATGGTGCTGCCGTTCAGTTTTCGTTTCCAAAGCTGCGCATCAGGACACGCGTTCTCCCATCGTTCGCACGTTCCAGCATGCTGTAAAGTGTAGCGCGTCCGTCTCCTACCTGAGCCTCGACATGCAACAGGAAATAATTGCTGGTGACACCAAGTTTCTCATTGATGAACTGATTTAACTGCTTAAGTCCTGCCTCCTCAAGGAACTTCTCCTTGTTGTCATACCCCTGGGTTTTGAGAAATTCAAGCAGGGTTTTGGCATTTTCCGGATCAAGGCTGCTGCCCGGAGCCATTCGCCCCAAAGCAATCAACAGCGGCGCCACTATCGTGTTCACGTTGATTGAGGTGCCAGGAGGAAGCGCGCAGACGTAAGGGGCAAGCTTATCATAGGTGGCTTTATCAATGCCCTTAATCAGGCGCAGCTCCGAGACGCTGGCAAAGGGCTGATTGGCAGTCAGATAAGGGGGGGTGCGGACCGCGTATTCGCTATCCTCGGCGCCGTCTGGGAAACGCGTTTCCTGGTCCTGGTCGATCCAATCGACAATCGCTTGGGCGATATCGGTATTTAGCTCTAAAACCTCTAAAAGATGCGTAAAGAGCTCAAGCTGCGCGTTCAATTGCTCACTAGATTGCTTTGTGCTGGTGATCCCTTGTATGCCCTTACCTTTATTCACGTCCTTGGCGGGTTTCTTGTTGTCATTATTCCTCTTGCTTTTGTCTTTACCTGTATTGTCATTCCCCTGGTCGCTGTTCTCATTTTGTTCGCTTTCGCCAGAGGGCAGGGGCAAGGAAGATTGTGGGTTAATCAGGTTATTAAGGTTGAAGCGCCCCTGTAAGTCCTCAATTCGTCCAGAAATACTGCCACCCTGCACCGGCAGAGCCGGCGGCAGGTTGGCCCACTCCTCGGTCAGATCATCTTTATTATTTACGTTAGTGGCGGGATTGGCCGCGGGATTGGCCGCGGGATTGGCCGCGGGATTGGTTGCGGGATTGGTCGCGGGATTGGCCGCGGGATTGGCCGCAGAGTTGGCTTGGAGATCCCGCTTGAGGATAGCTGCCGCCCACTTTTCCGCACCCAGGGTGTAAAGGCGGGCCTGTTGCTGGTGCAGGAGCAGGGTGCTGCGGCGGATAGCCAATTGCTGAATCGAAGCCAGGCTGACGGCCGCAACACTGGCCAGGAATACAATCAGCAAGACCGTAAGCAGGGCGACTCCGGCCTGGTGGTACAAACAGGTATCCACCCGCCTTACGGTTGTGAGGCGAGGCGCGCAGCGTTCAAGAGGGCATCCTGAATGCATATCAGTATCCGGGTAGCAGGAACAGGCGGGTAATTTCACCCCAATCGTTCAACGTCACGCTCACTTCCAAAGCCCGCGGCAGGGCATCGACATTCTCGGGGGTGCCCCACTCTGTTTGCCAGGCTTCTTCTGCGCCCAGAAAGCGCATCTTGACCTCCTTAACCTCATCTAGCAGGGGCGTCGCGCGAGGTTCTTCGGGACTTCCACGGTCCAGGCTATTCCAATGCAGCCTCAGTAGCCGGGTTTCTTCCAGGCGATAGGCCAGGCGTTCAAGGTTGGCGCGCGGTTGTCCTATGGGGTTATCCCAGCCGGCACGGGTGAAGGTAATCAGTTCGCCACTCGATCCTCCGCTTTTCAGGGCGGGCTGGGTCTGGCCGTATTCATCACGGATGTGGCGCGGCAGGATCTGCTCAATATCGCGTTCCAGAAAGTAGAAAGCCATTTGCACCTTCGCCAAGCGCTGGGCTTGCGCTTCAACGCTTGCCTTGGTGAACAAGACACTGCGCAGGCCGCTGTAAGCGGCAACGGACATGATGGCGAATACCGCCAGGGCTACCAGTAATTCCAGCAGGGTAAAGCCATGCTGGAGCGGCGGCATTATCCGGCCAGGCATCGTCTTCCCGATGGCCAGAACGGGATTAAAGGCGGCGGCGCCGGCAGCAATCATTGGGGGTTGTTTCCATCAACAGGTTTGCCCTTGAAAGCGATCAACGTGGCCAGCGGCGCGGCGCCGTCTCGTGCGCGCACGGCAACCTCCAGGCGCCGCAGATCCTTGTCGGTTGTCTTGCTGATCGTCAATTCCCACTGCCACTCGCGGCCCGCCATGTCGGCCGTACCGCTGTCACTGGCTGATTCGGCTGGCCAATCGGGGGCCAGCAGAACCCGGTTGATCTGGTTCAACGCCACCCAACCGGCCAGGGTACGGTCGCGCAGATAACCGATGTTGTTGGCGCTGTCGGCGGTGGCCTTGATGATGGCGCCCAGCGCAACAGCCATGACCGCCAAGGCCACCAGTACTTCCAGAAGGGTAAAGCCACGCTGAGTAGCGGATCTGGAGTTCATGACACTGGAGCGAGGCGCAGATTGCCGGTGGAGTCGCCGGACAGGCTGTAACTTTGAACATTTCTGACATTACTGTCCGCGGCTTTGAAGACAACTCTGAAATCCGTGGCCTCACCGCTAGACAATAGCAATACCTGGGGCAGGTTGACGGAGGTGTCGCGGAAATCTACCGGGCGGTTTTCTACCCACACCGCCAGAGTGAATCCCGGCGGTAGTTGGTATTCCGTGAGCAGCGTGGAATTTTCCGGCGGCAGCCAGCCGCCAACGGTCATCGTTAGAAAGGCATAACCCGTCTCCGTAAAGCGCACGCCGCGTTGCTCGCCGCGCAGAATAGCCTCCTGATGGCTCAATTCCAGGAGGGCGGCCAGGCGTTTAGCTTCGCTGGCTAGGCGTTCGGCATCGCTGCTGCGGGGTAGGGACAGCACCGCAAAGGTAGCGATAATGCCGATCAGAACCATCGTGACCATCACCTCCATAAGGGTGAAGCCGCGTTGGTGGGAATTATTCATCCAGCTTCCAGTTGCCAACGTCGGCATCGATTCCCTCGCCGCCCGGCTGGCCATCCGCCCCTAACGAAAAGATGTCCACGGCGCCTTTCTGTCCAGGGCTCAGGTACTGGTAGGGACGGCCCCAGGGGTCCTTGGGCATGTGATCAATATAGCCGCCGTCCTTCCAGTGGGGCGCCTCTGGAGGACTATTCGGCTTTTGCACCAGGGCTTCCAGACCCTGGTCGGTGGTGGGATGACGGAAATTATCCAATTTGTAGAGGTCCAGGGCGCTTTGCAACACGCGGATGTCCTGTTTGGCTTTAATGATGCGCGCCTGATCAGGGCGATCCATGATGCGGGGTACTACGATGGCGGCGAGAATACCCAGGATAACCACCACGACCATGACCTCGATCAGGGTAAAGCCCGCTGCGGCGCGTTTTGAGTGTTTAGTCATATGAATCCCTTGTAGTTAGCGATAGGTGTTCTATTCAACTATAGTTTCGTGGGGAATAGCTGCTGGCGTGACAGCCGTCATAACCGCTGCGAGTGATGGTGAGCTTGATTGCGAAGAGACCAGTCCTCATTGAGCCCCTCCGTGATTTTGCTGCTGCGCCAGCATCCCTATTTTACCATCTGATTCAGATCGAAGATCGGCAGCAGGATAGCCAGCACGATGGTTAGGACTACGACGCCCATGCTCAAGATCAGCACTGGTTCGAAAATCCCCAGCAAGGCGGCAATCAGGGTTTCAGTTTCCCGCTCTTGTTGCACGGCGGCTCGCTCCAGCATGGTTTCCAGGCGACCGCTGGCCTCACCACTGGCGATAAGCTGCACAGTCATGGGTGGGAAATAGCCGCTCTCATTGATGGCTGTGTGCAGGCTGGCGCCTTCCTTGACCCGCACCGCCGCTTGTTCGACGGCCTCATGCATGGGGAGGTTGCTGATCACCTGGGACGAGATGCGCAGCGCTTCCAGCACCGGTACGCCGCTGGCCATCAGGATGCTAAAAGTGCGGGCGTAGCGGGCGGTGTTGATGCCGCGAATCAGTCGCGCTATTAACGGTAGGCGCAGTAGCAGGCGATGCATCGGGCGGCGAAAGCCCGGACGGCGCATGCCATAACCAAAACCGAGCGCCAGGGCGGCTAGAGCGCCCAACAGAAGCAAGCCATAAGTACGCAGAAAATCGCTCACCGCGATCAACGAACGGGTCAACAGGGGCAACTGTTGGCCGATGCTGGCGAAGACCTGGACCACTTGCGGTACCACGTAAGTAAGCAAGCCGGCGACGATAAGAATGGCAACCGAGGTGAGCAGCAAGGGATAGAACAGAGCCAGGCCGATCTTCTGGCGCATCTGTTGGCGGGCCTCGGTGTAGTCGGCCAACCGCTCGAAGACTACATCCAGATGTCCGGACTGTTCGCCGGCGGCTACCGTCGCCCGATACAGTTCAGGAAAAACCCGCGGGAAGTCGCTTAACGCAGTGGCCAACGTGTGGCCCTCTAGAACCCGGGTGCGTACCGCCAGCAACAGGCTGCTCAGGCGCTTGCCCCCCGCTTGGCGGGCCACCGATCCCAAAGCCTCTTCAAGAGGAAAGCCGGAGCTTACCAGGGTGGCCAATTGGCGGGTCACCAGCGCCAGCTCGGTGGCGCCAATCCGCATCCCCCATTGACGGTGGCCGCCCCCCCGCTGTTCCCGCCCCGTCACCTCATCAACTTCGACGGGGGTGAGGCCGCGCTCCCGCAGTTGCTGACGCACTTGGCGGGCGGTATCGCCCTCCAGCAGGCCCCGGCGGGTGCGGCCCCGCTTGTCCATCGCGGCGTATTGAAATGCGGCCATAGCCTCAGTCTTCCCGGGTGACTCTTACCAGTTCTTCGAGGGAGGTATCCCCGTTCAACACTCGGCGGCGGCCGTCGTCGCGGATGCCCGGCCCCAAGCTGCGTGCATAACGATCCAGTTCCTGTTCGCTTTTGCCCTCATGAACCATGGTCTGCATGGCGGGGTCCACGGCTACCAGTTCAAAAATGCCAGTGCGTCCCCGATAGCCGGACTGATTGCACTGTTCACAACCCATGGGTTTATAAATGATGGGGGCCGGATCGAGTGGTGTGCCCAATACTTTGCAATCAGCAGGGGTAGCGGTATGGGGCTGCTTGCAGGCTGGGCAGAGAGTGCGGACCAGGCGCTGGGCCAGTACGCCGATCAGGCTGGAGGAGAGCAGGAAAGGCTCCACGCCCATGTCCCGCAAGCGGGCGATCGCGCCCACAGCGCTATTGGTGTGCAGGGTGGATAATACCAGGTGACCGGTGAGGCTGGCTTGCACCGCAATCTCGGCGGTTTCCAGGTCGCGAATTTCACCGACCATGACCACGTCCGGGTCCTGCCGTAGAATAGCTCGCAGACCACGCGCGAAGCTCATGTCCACCTTGGTGTTTACCTGGGTTTGGCTGATGCCGTCCAGGTAGTATTCGATCGGGTCCTCGACGGTCATGATATTGCGCTTGTGGTCATTGAGTCGGCTGAGAACCGCATACAGGGTGGTGGTCTTGCCGGAGCCAGTGGGGCCGGTGACCAGCAAAATACCATGCGGGCGGTGCACCAGTCTGTTTAGCCGTGCTTCGTCCCCGGCTTCCATCCCGAGATGCTGGACATGCAACCGGCCCTCACGTTTGTCCAGCAGGCGCATCACCACCCGTTCGCCATGGCCGGCCGGCAGGGTGGAAACGCGCACGTCCACCGGTCTGCCAGCTACCTTGAGTGAGATGCGTCCGTCCTGGGGTAGGCGTTTTTCGGCGATATCGAGGTGGGCCATGACCTTGACCCGCGACACCAGCAGGGGACCTAGAGCGCGGGGTGGTTGCAGCGCTTCGCGCAGTACGCCATCGATCCGAAAGCGCACCAACAGGCGGTTCTCGAAGGACTCGATATGGATATCCGAAGCGTTTTCCTTGATGGCTTCAGTGAGCAGGGCATTGATCAGGCGGATGATTGGGGCGTCATCAGCGCTTTCCAGCAGATCCTCGGGCTCGGGAAGCTGCATGGCCACCTGATTGAGATCCAACTCTTCGCCTAGGTCTTCCATCATCCGGGCGGCGCCGTTGGTGTCTCCTTCGTAGAAGTCCTGGAGCAGGATCTCGAACTGTTCGGCGGAGACCGGACTGGGCTGCAGCGGCAGGTCCAGGTAGCGGCGCAGCTCCGTCAGGCTATGGTGGCTGGCGTCGGGCCGATAGGCGACCTTGACGCGCCCATCGGTCAGCTCAAGCGCCAGCAGACCGTGACGCTTTACAAAGGCATAGGGTAGGCGGCGGACCTGCATCAGTGGTTCTCGACATAGCAAAGCGGTGGGGACATCATTTGTTGTTAAACCCCTGGTCGTCACTAACAGGGGCGGGTTGCCGTTCGGCAGTTGCCGGTGGTGGTTCAGCAGGCGCCGGCTTGGGGGCCGTATTGAGGAGGGATTGCTGCTGTCTCACCTGCTCCTGAGGGGTGAGCAGGGGAGTGTCTACCTCAGGCAGTAAGGCGGCGCCTCTCTGGCGGGCGGCAATCTGCTGCTCGCGGATGTAGCTATATTTTTCGTTGGTGAGCATCGTCCCAGTCACGGCATCGCGCAGGATTACCGGATGCAGAAATACCATCAGGTTGGTTTTGATCTTGCTGGTCTTGCGGTAACGGAACAGGTTGCCTAACAGGGGTATGTCACCCAGTCCGGGAACCTTTTGTAAGCTTTCGTTCAGTTGATCGGCGATCAAGCCGCCCAGCACCAGAATCTGACCGTCTTCCACCAATACGTTGGTCTTGATGATACGCTTGTTGGTAGTAGGGCCTTGGGTAGCCGCAGTGGCCGAGGGGACCACGGTGGATACTTCCTGAGAGATCTGCAACTGTATCGCGTTACCTTCGTTGATCTGGGGTTTCACCTTCAGTTTCACGCCAACGTCTTCACGCTGGATGGTCTGGAAGGGATTACCGATGAGGCCGGTACCGCCAGTGCCGCCAGTGCCGCTGGTGCCGCCGCTGCTGGTGTTGGTGGTGAAGCTGCCCGTTACAAAAGGCAAATTCTGACCCACGACGATCTCCGCCTCTTCGTTGTCCAGGGTGACCAGGGTGGGCGTGGACAGCACATTGGTGTCGGCGTCGCTGGCCAGGGCGCTGATCAGGGCGCCGAAACGCACTGCGTTACTGCTATTGAAACTGCCGATCCCCAGAACCGCGCCACCGGGCAGATCTGTGGGAAGCGTACCTCCTTGCCTTACCGCTTGAGCAGCGTTCAAGATCCCAGCCAAGCTGCTGCCAATGTTGAAATTAGTGATGCCCACGACGTTGCCGCCATTGCTGCCATCGGCAATCCACTGGACGCCCAGTTCCGCCGTCTTGTCGGCGGAGAGTTCGGCAATGGCTGCTTCCACCAGCACTTGGGCGCGCCGCACGTCCAATTGGGCTATCACCGTTCGCAACGAGCGCAAGGCGTTCTGGGGGGCCGTGATCACCAGAGCGTTAGTAGCCTCGTCCGCCTGGATATCAATCAAGTTGTTGCTGCCGCCACCACCCTGAGCCTGAGGCTGTCCCTGAGGCGAAGCGCCCTGGACATCGTTGAGTTTCTTGCTGACCCCTTGCAGAACCGGCACCAGGTCTTTGGCCTTGGCATAACGCAGATAGACAACCTGAATATTGCCAGCGTTTTCCAGGGGGGTGTCGAGGTGGGCGATCAGGGCACGCAGGCGCAGCCGATTCGAGGTATCGCCGCTCAGCAGAACGCTATTGGTGCGCTCATCCGCCACCATCCGCGGCGGGGTACTGCCACCGGCAGCGGCGGGATTGGCCTGCGCCTTAGCCTGTTCCAGTGACGTAAGCACACGCACCACCTCGGTAGCCGACGCATGCCGTAAAGGGACAATTTCCACTTCTTCATTGCTGGCCAGATCGACCCGCCGGATGATGTTGGCGATACGCTCCACATTGCCGGCCGTGTCCGAGACGATCAGCACATTGGTCGGCGCATAGGCCGCCAAATGTCCCTGGGGGGGAATCAGAGGGCGCAGGATAGGCACAATCTGGGCGGCCGAGGCATTCTGCAACTGGATCACCCGAGTGACCACCTGATCGGCTTCGCTATCCCCCTCGCGACCATCCAGAGTGGGTATGTTCTCCTGCTTGGCGCCGGCCGCCGGGACGATCTTGATGATTTTATCGCCAGGAATGGCCGCGAAGCCGTGCACCCCTAGGATGGCTAAGAAAACTTCATAGATTTCCTTGTCGTCCATGGGTTTGGAGGAAATGACGCTGACCCGGCCCTTAACCCGTGGATCGACGATAAAATTCTTGCCCGTTATCTCCGAGACACTGGCAATCAGTGCATTGATATCGGCGTTCTTAAGGTTCAGGGTGACTGGCGCCGCGCCGGCGGGTTGAATAGTAATCACCAGGCTAAGCAACAATGAACCCAGTAGAGCACGCTGTCCTTTAAACCATACTGTTATCGTCATGTCTGAACTCATGTGTTTACCTGCGGCGGGCATACGCCGGGCCACCGGTTCATGCCTACTGGGCATTATTTAAGATAAAGGCGAACGGAATTTCAGCGCCGTTACGCAATACTTGGATATTGATTTGGCTAGCATTAGCCAGCTCCTGAAGCATCCCCAGACCTTTAACGGGGTCGTCCAGGCGGGTGCCGTTAACCGTGGTGACGATATCGCCTGCCCTAAGTCCCAGTTGCCCCAACAGAGCCCTATCGCGACCCGGGCGCAGGCGAAATCCCATGAACTGACCATTCTGCACATAGGGGGCCGCGAGTGCCAAATCCTGTAATTCCTGGGGATGGTTTAAGGCCTTGTCGCGAAAACGGCTGGCAATGGCGCTGACATTGACAGTTTCCAGAGGGAGGTTGGCACTGCTGGTTTCCTCATTGGTGATGGTATCCTGGGTTTCCGAAGACGGTCTTTGTTGATCAAAGACAGGAGCGCCCTCGCCGCCCTCGCCGCCCTCGCCGCCCTCGGCGTCATTGGGCAGGCTCAGGGTCTCTAAGCGCCCATTGCGGGAAAGCACGACGCGGTCACGAAGAATTTGTTCCAGGCGTGCCCTGCTTTGCGCAAGTTGTTCGCCAATAGTGTAACTGAGTTCCTCACCGCCGCCCTCGGCGATGATAGCCAACGCCCTATTGCCATCCTTAGTGAAGAAGACACCTACCAGTTTCAAATTTAAGGTGGTCTCCGGGGCGCTCACCTGGGTTGATGGCGTTATGGCCTTGGTCTCGCTGGCTTGCCCAAACAAGTGCCAACCGACGATGGCGGAATAATCGAGGTGCTGGTCGTCCGTCAACTGTGTCGGCAGGCTGCCTGCCGGTTCTGCAACGACCGGTGGAGGGGCAAGATGCGAAGAAAATAGTTTCCAGCTAAGCTGGGCAAGGCTATGGGCTAGCAGGATAATAAACAGGATATTAACAGGCAGTGTCAATCGAGCCAGGGTATGAGGTCGAATTTTGCCTGCAAATAAGCGAGTTACGGTCGCCAGCATGATACGTCCCGAAAGGTAATTTTCAGCATTCCATTGAATTACAAATAAGCATAACAACGTTTCCGACGTAAACAAGTAGATGGTCTGATTCAGCTTAGGTTTAGCTAAAATACAGTATTATCATTTTATAGGTAACCCAATCATGCTATTTGCTTGTAAAGACTTTACGAGGCTGCATTTATGAGGACTCAGGGCATCGTCCTGATCGCAGCGCGGGTTTTGAATGCCTGTGTGGGCTAACGATCCTTCCCGGCGCACCCAATGCTGGGACCGGGGACGGCGGGGTGACCGGCGCTGTTATCGGTTATCAGCTCGATTACAGGTCCAGTCGCTCTGTGGACCTTCAGGTGGTGGCTTCGAAGCGCCGCGGAGCGGTCCAAATTATCCTGTGTACTAGGTACTGAACCCAAGGCATTATGTGTATGGAACGGGCGATCATTGACGGGGCAGCCGAGGCTATCATCACCATTGCCAGCAGTGGCACGGTCGAATTATGCAATCTGGCCGCGATACGCCTGTTTGGGTATGACCACAGTGAAATCATCGGTCGTGATTTTCGCGCGTTGTTAGGCTCTCCGCTAGCGCGGCAGGACAGCTTTTTGCTGCAAAACCTGTTGCGGGAGCAGCAGACCCGCGTCAGCAGGGTCCAGCTGACTGGCTCGCGCAAGAACGGTAGCACCTTTCCCATGGAGCTTGTGGGGAGCAGGATAGAGTTCGATAAACAACGCTTGTTCGTTGGTATCATTCGCGATATTTCCCATTCCCATGAGATCCGCGCCTACATTGACACCCTTCTCGGTAACCTCGGACGGTTATTGGAAACGTCGCTTAGCAGTGAACAGCGCAGCCTGGCCGAGACCGCCGTCGAAGCCGGCAAGGCCATCCTGGCGATTACCGCGGAGAGCCCCGCTTGGGCTGGGAATGACAGCGGCTATCTGAACGAGGGAAGTCACTCCAAGCTGACGCATCAGATAGTTCCCGCCCGTCGTGGGCGCATTTTGTTGGCGGAGGACAGCCAAGTCAACCAAATCCTGACGGTGGCCATGCTTGAAAAAGCCGGGTATCGGGTGGATATCGTAAGTAACGGTCTGGAAGCAGTGCAGGCCTTGCGCGCGCTGCCCTACGAGCTGGTGCTGATGGATGTGGCTATGCCGGCGCTGGATGGTTTTCAGGCCACCGCCCAGATACGCCGCTTGCCAGGTCAACAGAACCGTGTCCCAATTATTGCCATCACCGGCGATTCTCATGCCCAGGTCCGCGAGCGCTGTAGCGCCGTTGGTATGAATGATTGCCTTACCAAGCCCCTGGACCAGGCGCAACTGTTGGCTGTCGTTGAGCGCTGGCTGCCTGCCGCGACGTCGTTTCCAGAGGCGGGCTCCGGTCCTGCCCTGGACTGGGAAATCCTGCGTCAATTAGAGACGGATACCGATCCCGCGCTACTGGATCGGGCAGTCAGTCTATTTATTAATGAGACCAACAACCGCTTGCGGCATATCGGCGAGGCTCTCGCCAGCAAGGACTGGACGCGCGTAAAGTGGGAGGCCCATGCTTTGAAGAGCAGCGCCGGCACCTTCGGTGTCAAGCGCTTACACCAACATGCCCTCCGCTTGGATGAGGCTTGCCAACAGAGTGACTGGGAAACGGCGCTGACGCTGGCGAAATCCATTGACGAAGTTGCGATCCCTGACCTGGAAATGCTGACCCATCACTATGGGCAGCAACGCTGACCATGCACAGACATGGTTTTTCCGATTAGGTAAATCGGTTCATGCGTTTAGACTGGTAGGTTTGGCTTTTACATTCAGCAAATCCAACTTAAAGTAGTAAGCAAAATCCGCATCACTGGCAAGCATACCAAGGAGCCCTCGAATGCTCGGACCGGACAAGTCTGCTGCGCCCTATAAAGCGCGAGTATTATTGATTGAAGACAGTCCTTCGGTGGCGGAGGTATACCTGGGTTATTTGCGATGGGAGCCGTATCAGGTGCGGC
>Ga0209048_10001906_pt1 | contig 21076 bp, 21 predicted proteins | sample FrelakmetCRP12CR_FD_187146 | JGI IMG/M metagenome (GOLD analysis project Ga0209048, IMG submission 187146) | Freshwater lake sediment microbial communities from the University of Notre Dame, USA, for methane emissions studies - CRP12 CR (SPAdes)... | ecosystem: Environmental > Aquatic >... | reverse complement strand
GACTTCCGCTTGGCCGACTTCCGTTCGGGAGGTTCCTGCATGACCGCCATCCATGGCGCACCGACCGCCGTGCACATCGGTGCCGACGAGCTCCCCTGGGTCGACATCGGCGACGGTGCGAAGCTCAAGGTGATCCAGGTGAAGGAGACCGAGGGTCTCTGGATCATCGAGAACGTCTTCCCGGCCGGCTTCGAGGTGCAGAAGCACCGCCACACCGGCCCGGTCTGGGGCTACACGGTGTCGGGTGCCTGGAAGTACAAGGAGTACGAATACGTGAACCGAGCCGGGTCGTTCCTCTACGAGCCCGCCGGTTCCGTGCACACACTCCAGTGCGTCGAGGACGACACCCGCGTCTGGTTCCACATGTACGGCGCCAACCTCAACCTCGATGCGGCCGGGAACATCGAGAGCGTCACCGACGGTGCCGGGACCCTCGGCGCGTACTACATGCTCTGCGAAGCCGCCGGGCTCGCGCGTCCGAACGTGCTCACGGACTGACGCTGGCACGCGCACCGTGTGGATCAGATGAGCGTCGATCTCGAGCTGTCCGACGACCAGACCCTGATCCGCGGCCTCTTCACCGCGTTCTTCGCTCGGGAGGCGCCGACGTCGGTCGCCCGTGCGTCAGAACCACTCGGCTTCGACCCTGTGCTCTGGGAGCGCATTCGGGAGATCGGGGCACCCGGGATGGGCGCACCGGCGGTGTGCGGGGGTGGCGGGGCCGCACTCGGCGACCTGGTCGTGGTGACCGAAGCGCTCGGACGATCGATCGCGCCAGTGCCGCTCGTGGAGCATCTCGTAGCGGCGCGGCTGCTCGGCACCCCCGACGTCGTCGCCGGCGACGTGCTCGCAACGCTGGCCGTTCGCCCGGCGACTGTCCGCGGGCGGTGGCGGCTCGTTCCCGCGGGTGCGGTGGGCGACGTGGTGGTGGGCCTGGACGGCGACGAGCTCGTGTCCGTCCGCAGTACGCCGCCGGGGAAGGCGCCGGCCAACCATGCGTCCGCACCGTTGGCCGACCGCGACGCTCGAACTGGAGCGCGCGAAGTGATCGGAACCCGCGCCGAGTTCGAGCGCGCCCGCGACGAGTGGAAGGTGCTGCTCGCGGGCGCGCTGGTCGGCATCGCCAGCGCGGCCCTCGACTTGGGCGTCGCGTACGCGAAGTCTCGTCAGCAGTTCGGCGTGCCGATCGGTTCGTTCCAGGCGGTGCAGCACGGGCTGGCCGACCTGCCCGCGCTCGTCGACGGTGCGCGGTTGCTCGCCCACAAGGCCGCGTGGGCCGGCGAGCGAACCGAACCCGGTCGCTGTGACGCCGACGACAACGACGTCACGGACTTCTCGGCGCTGGCATCGATGGCGTTCCTGTTCGCGACCGATGCGGCGGCGCGCGCGACAGACCGAAGCCTGCACTTCCACGGCGGATACGGGTTCTCCGCGGAATACGACATTCAGCTCTACTACCGGCGTGCCCGCGGCTGGCCGCTCGTGCTCGACGACCCCGGCCGCGAGTGCCTGCGCCTGGCCGATCGGCTGTGGGGGCCGCCCACAGGTGCGGCCGCGATGCATGCACCTGGAGAGCGGTGACGTGGATTTCGAGCTCCCACCGCCGATGCAGGAGTACCGCCGCCAGATCAAGCGGATCATCGCCGAGACGGTGACGCCGGCCGACATCGATCTGCAGCACGAGACCGGGACGTTCAACTGTCCGGCACTGAATCGCGCGCTCGCAGAGCACGGACTGATCGAACGCGCGGTGCCCGGACTCGGTGTCGGTGACCCCATCGAGCTCTGGATGCTCTTCAATGAGCTCGAGAAGGCCGCCGTCCCGATGGACGGTCTCGGGGTGGCGGTGATGATCGCCGGCGTCGTCAACCACGTCGGCACGGAGTGGCAGCAGGAGCAGATCCTCCCGTCGATCCTCGGGGGCGAGGCACTGGTGTGCATGGGGCTCAGCGAACCTGACAACGGCAGTGATCTCGCGTCCGCGACCACGCGAGCCGTTCGCGACGGCGACGGCTGGGTGATCAACGGCGCCAAGATGTGGACGACGATGGCACACGCGGCGCGCTGGCTCGTATTGCTCACCCGCACCGACCTGGACGCGCCGAAGCACCGCGGCCTCACGATGTTCATCCTCCCGACGGACACACCGGGGATCACCGTGGAGCCGGTGCTCACGATGGGGACCGAGCGCACCAACGCGACGTTCTACGACGACGTGCGCGTGGGCGACGAATGGGTGCTCGGTGACGTCAACGGGGGATGGCAGGTCCTCGGAGTCGCACTCGCGTTCGAACGCGGGGTCATGGGGGGCACGAACCCCGCTGTCCCGCTCTTGCGTCGGTTCGGGGCCTGGGCCCGGGCGACGGGCGTTGTGAACGATCCGATCACTCGGGAGCGCATGGCGAGGGTCGCGATCGACAACGAGGTGGCCGCGCTGTTGACCCAGCGCACGGCATCCATCGCGGCCAGGGGCGGACTCCCGGGACTCGAAGGCTCGATGACCAAGGTGTTCGCGAGCGAGGCGTACGTCAAGGCGGCGCACTGGTTCCAGGAGCTGGCCGGGCCCGACGGGCTGCTCCAGTTGCACGAGCCCGGCGCCGCGGCCGATGGCTGGATCGAGGCCGATGCACGACATGCGCCGGTGACGACCATCCAGGGCGGCACGTCCGAGATCAACCGCAACAACATCGCGGAGCGCCATCTCGGCCTGCCGCGATCAGCCGGTCGGGAGTGACGCCGCCCATCCGCCCGGTGTTGCTCCATCGGTGAGCACCCGGCGTCGGGTGAAGTACCAGCGCTGCGCGACGACGCCGAACTCGTCGAGGTACCGGCCCCAGTGGTCGAGGCCCTGGGGCATGAGCACCTGGTAGTAGCAGCGCGAACGTGCCGTGGTCGGAGTCGCCACGTCGATCTGCAGCGTCGCGGTGAAGTGGCGGAGTGAGGGGTGGTCGGTGTGCTCGAGGACGCTCGAGCGGGCTGAGGTGAAGATCGTCCGGATTTCGTCGCGTCCTTCGTAGGAAGCTCCGTCGATCTCCATGATTGCGTCGGGGGCGAACAGCGCGACCACTTCGTCGAAGCGGCCGCTGTCGCCGTTGGCGTTGTAGCGGGCCACGAGATTGCGGATGCTCTCGCGAGCTACGAGCTCCCAGGTCTCCATCACCGTAGGAGGTTGGCACGTCGCGCCGCCCGGTTGCCTGTCCGGCCGTTGTTCGGTAGAACCGACGGATGCCTGATGCACTGGTCGAAGTCGATGCCCATGTCATGACCGTCACCATGAACCGTCCTGAGCGCTACAACGCCATGACGCTTCACATGTTCGCCCGCATGGCTGACGCCTGGCAGCAGGCGTCCGACGACGACGACGTGCGTGTGATCATCCTCACCGGCGCGGGCGGCAACTTCAGCTCGGGCATGGACCTGCGCGCGCTCGCCGGCGACGTTGCCAAGACCGACGATCTCGACGTGGACGCACGCATGAAGGACGAAGGGCCCGACTTCATCTACCGCGGTCTGCTGAAGACCTACCGGCCGACGAAGCCGGTGATCGCCGCGGTGGAGGGGAACGCTATCGCCGGCGGCACCGAGATCCTCCAGGGGACCGATATCCGGGTCGCGGGGGAGACGGCAAAGTTCGGGGTGAGCGAAGCACGGTGGTCGCTGTACCCGATGGGTGGCTCGGCCGTGCGCCTGGCCCGACAGATCCCCTACACGGTTGCCGCTGACATCCTGTTGACCGGCAAGCACGTGAGCGCCACGGAGGCCAAGGAGATCGGGCTCATCGGGCATGTCGTCCCCGACGGTGAGGCCATCACGAAGGCCCGGGAGATCGCGGACGTGATCGCGGCGAACGGACCGCTCGCGGTCGAGGCCATCACGCGGACCCTCCACGAGACCATCGGGATGACCGAGGCCGAGGCGTTCGGGCACGAGCAGGACTACGGCCAGGCGGTCTTCAACTCCGCGGACGCCAAGGAGGGCCCGAAGGCGTTCGCCGAGAAGCGCACCCCGAACTTCCAGAAGCGATAGGGGACGCGTTCGTCGATCAGGGCCCCGGTGGCCAGATCGTCCCGAACTGGGTGGAGTCGACGATGTGGCCGGTGAACCCGTCGCCGCGTTGTGCCGCGAGGTAGCTCACGGCGGGTACGACCGCCGCGGGTGTCTCCCAACCGGTCCAGTCGAAGTCCTCACCGAGCTCGTGCACGGACATCTCGGTCTTCACCGCGCCCGGCCGGAGCGCGTTCACCGCGACTCCCCGGTCGGCGACTTCGAGTGCGAGCGCGGTGCTGAAGCGTTCCAGCGCCGCCTTCGCGACGCAGTAGATCAGGTAGCCGGGTGGCATGCCCGTGATGTAGGGGTCCGCGGCCCCCGACGAGATATTGATGATGCTCCCGCCGCTGTCCGCTTCCATGGCGGGAACGACGGCCTGCGCGGTCAGGAACAGGCTCCGGACGTTGATCCGCATCGACTGGTCCCAGTCGTCGGTGCTGCTCTCGGCGAACAGGCCGCGCGTTGGCGTCATCGCGTTGTTCACGAGCACGTCGATCCGCCCGTAGGTGTCCATCGTCGCCCCGACCATCGCTGCGATGTCATCCGCACTCCCGATGTCGCAGCGGATGGCGAGCGCAGCACCGCCAGCCGCGCGGATCTCCTCCACCGTCGCCGTGACCGTTCCCGGGAGCTCGTGCTCACCCTCGGTCATCGTGCGTGCGGCACAGGTGACCTTCGCGCCCTGGGCAGCCAGGCCGAGGGCGAGACCCTTCCCGATGCCGCGGGACGCGCCGGTGACGATCGCGACCTGTCCGTCGAGCTCACGCATCTGGGTCCTCCGGAAGGTCCGAACCCGGCCGGGGCCGGTCCCGGTACCAGAGCGACGCGTTGAGCACCATCCCTGCGGTGAAGATGCGGCCCAGCAGGTACGCCCAGAACAAGAGGGCGAGCGCGATGCCGATCGCCCCGTACGTCTCCGACTTCGAGTCGACCTGGCGCGCGATCCAAAGGATCGTGAACAGATGCAGGAGCTGCATGCCGACGCCGACGAGCAGGGCGCCGGGGAGCATCGCCTTCCACCCGGCATCGTCGGGGTGCGGGAAGGCGCGGAGGGAGAAGAGGATCCAGAGCCCAGCGGGCACGACGACGAGCAAGGCGGTTGCGACCAACCCGCCGGTGAGGGAAGAGGCGCGCAGGATGCCGACCAGCTGCATCAGCGCGGCCGCGCCGAGCGTGACCACGACGAAGAGGAGCGCGGCGCGGGTCGGGCGAGGCAGCTTCGGGACCGGGACCCCCCAGGTCAGTCCACTCACGACCCGCAGGACCCTCAGCGCCGAACGTGTGGTCAGCCAGAGCGCGAACGCGCCGACGAAGAAGGCGACGAGGTGCTCGCCGAGGGATCCACCGGTCACGCTCCCGAAGCTCTTCGCGAGCAACCCGACGGCGCCGGCCGACTGGGCCGCGTGCTGGGTGCTCTCGCCGGATGCGTCGGTGCCGATGCCGAAGGCAACGACGATCACGAACACGAAGGGCACCATGAAGAGGAAGAGCCGGAAGGCGACGGCCGCAGCGAGGATCCCGCCCCCGACCTTCGCGTCGTGCTCGGAAGCCACGAAGACGGAGTCGATCGTGCGGCTGGTTTCGCGCCGCGCCTGGAGGTGCTCGTACTCGTCGAGTCCGCGCGCCTTGAGCTCCTCGGCCAGGGCCCTGGCGCGGGCGATGCGTGATGGCGCCGCCTCCTCGGGAGTCGAGGCTTCCAGGGGCCTTTCCACGTCGGCGGTTACCTCGATGGTCGCCGTGTCGTCGGACGGAGTAGGCGCGGTCTTCTTGGTGGGTGTCTTCTTGGTGGGTGTCTTCTTGGTGGGTGTCTTCTTGGTGGCTGTCTTCTTGGTGGGTGTGGCTGTCTTCGTTGGTGCCGCCTTCTTGGTTCGTGGGGCTTGCTTGGTGACGGCGCTCTTCGTCGGTGCGGCCTGCTTGCTGGTCGACGAGGCCTCGTCGGCGGGGGCCTGCTCGGCGGCGTTCATCGGCGTGTCACGCTATCGGTTCGCCAATCCGCCAGTCGGAGGAAGCATGACCGAGACCCCGGTGACGATCGGGCGGCCCGAACCTGCAGCCGTCGACTCCCCGACCCTTCCTGCGGTCCGACCGCCGAGCGCCCCCGGCTACTTCCACGTGCTGGCCAAGCCGACCGGGCCGATCTGCAACCTCGACTGCGAGTACTGCTTCTTCCTCTCCAAGGAGGCGCTGTACCCCGGCGACCGCTTCCGGATGTCCGACGACTTGCTCGAGACGTACGTCCGCCAGCTCCTCGAGTCCCAGACCGAACCCGAGGTCACGATCGCCTGGCAAGGCGGCGAACCGACCTTGATGGGCGTCGACTTCTTCCGGCGTGCCGTCGCGCTCGTCGAGCAGTACCGGCGCCCCGATCAGACGGTCCAGCACACGATCCAGACGAACGCGACGCTGCTCACCGACGAGTGGTGCGAGCTCCTCGCGGAGCACCGATTCCTCGTCGGCATCAGCATCGACGGTCCCCGGGAGCTGCACGACGCGTACCGGGTCGACAAGCGCGGGAACCCGACGTTCGAGAGGGTGATCGCCGGCCTGAATCTTCTCAAGCGGCATCAGGTCGACTTCAACGTGCTCTGCACCGTGCACGCGGCGAACCAGGATCACCCACTCGAGGTCTACCGCTTCTTGCGCGACGAGCTCGAAGCCCGCCATGTCCAGCTGATCGCCATCGTCGAACGCGACAACGAGAGCGGGTTCCAGGAGGGCGACACTGTCACCGACCGATCGGTGGATCCCGAAACCTGGGGGCGGTTCCTCACGACGATCTTCGACGAGTGGCTACGCCACGACGTCGGGACGGTCTTCGTGCAGATGTTCGACGCGGCGCTGGCCTCGTGGGTGGGTGCGCCCGCGAACGTCTGTATCTTCTCGGAGACGTGCGGCGACGCCGTCGCGCTGGAGCACAACGGTGACCTGTACTCGTGTGACCACTTCGTCGAGCCCGACTATCTGCTGGGCAACATCACGCAGACCCACATGGTCGAGCTGCTCGCGACACCCCAGCAGCGCTCGTTCGGGACTGCGAAGCGCGACACCCTTCCCCGGTTTTGCCGCGACTGCGACGTCCGCTTCGCGTGCCACGGTGAGTGCCCGAAGAACCGCTTCACCCTCACGCCCGCCGGTGAGCCCGGCCTCAACTACCTGTGCCCGGGTTACCTCGAGTTCTTCCACCACGTCGATGGCCCGATGAAGATCATGGCCAACCTGCTGCGCAGCGGGCGGTATGCGGACGAGGTGATGACCGTGCTCGCCGACGCGCCGCGCAACGACCCGTGCCCCTGCGGGAGCGGTCGCAAGGCCAAGCACTGCCACGCTCGTTAGGGAGCGAGCGCGGGCGCCCCGGTCAGCGTGGCGCGCGGGGCATGCCCAGCCCGACCATGCCGATGATGTCGCGCTGCACCTCGTTGGCTCCGCCGCCGAACGTGAAGATCGTCTGCGCGCGGTAGTTGCGTTCGAGGCGCCCGGCGAGGACGGCGCCGAGGGCACCCTCGGGCAGCGATGCGGTCTCGCCGACGATCTCCATGAGCGCCTGGTACACCTCGAGCGCGAGCTCGGTGCCGAACACCTTCGTCGCCGACGCGGCGGCAGGCCCGAGGCCACGGTCGGCGGCGATCCTCCAGTTCATGAGCTTGAGCAGCTCGGTCCGAGCGTGGACCCGGGCGAGGGTGGTGCGCACCCATTCCTGGTCGATGACCCGACGCCCGTCGGCCAGGTGGGTCTGTTGGGCCCACCCGCGCACCTCGTCGATGCTCCGCAGGATCCCCGACGCCGGGCAGATCGCGACTCGCTCGTGGTTCAGCTGATTGGTGATGAGCTTCCAGCCCTGGTTCTCCTCGCCGACGAGGTTGCCCGCCGGGACCCGAAGGTCCGCGTAGAAGGTCGAGCTGGTGAACTCGCCCGCCATCGTGCGCAGCGGCGTCCAGCTGAACCCGGGGGTGTCGGTGGGCACGAGGAGCACCGACAGGCCCTTGTGCTTGGGGAGGTCGGGATCGGTGCGGACCGCGAGCCAGACGTAGTCCGCGTGCTCGATCGCGCTCGTGAAGACCTTCTGGCCGTTCACGACGTACTCGTCGCCGTCGCGCACCGCCCGGGTCTCGAGCGACGCGAGGTCGGTGCCGGCGTTGGGCTCCGTGTAGCCGATGGCGAAGTGCATCTCGCCGGCGAGGATGCGCGGCAGGAAGTCACGCTTCTGCTGCTCGGTGCCGAGCGCCATCAGCGTCGGCCCGACGCTGTTGAGCGTCAGGAGTGGGAGCGGCACGCCGGCCCAGTGCGATTCTTCGACGAAGATCATCTGGTCGATCGGGCCGCGCGCGTGCCCGCCGTACTCCTCGGGCCAGCCGATGCCGAGCCAACCGTCCGAACCCAAGCGGCGGACGTAGCGCGTGTAGGTCGACTCGTCGGTTTCCTCGTTCTCGACGGAGTCCTTCAGCGCAGCGAAGTAGGTGCGCAGCTCGGTGCCGAGCGCCACTTGCTCGGGGGTGAAGGCCAGGCGCATCAGGCGACGATACCGCTCGAGCGCAACGTGTCGGTCTGGTCGCCGAGCCCGATCTCACGGAGCACCTCGTCGGTGTGCTGTCCGAGCGCCGGTGCCGGTCCGCCGAGGTTGGCGGTCGTGGTCGCGAAGCGTGCGGGGTGCCGGGGCCGACGAACACGCCCGACGATCGGATCATCAGAGTCCTCGAACAGCTCGATCGCTCGAGCGTGCGGATCCTCGACCAGCTCGGCCGGGGTGAGCACCACGCCACAGGGGACGCGCCGAGCCTCCATGCGCTCCATCGCCTCGGCGGTCGTCAGGTGCTCGGCTGCCTCGTAGCAGCGGGCCATCACGGCGCGGGTCTCCTCGGGATGCCGGGCGCGCTGCACCATCGTGGCGACGAGCGGGTCGTCGTAGCCGTCGACGCCGAGCGCCATGCACATCCCCGAGAAGTCGGCATCCGACGTCGGCGTCGCGATGCCCCAACCGTCGGTGAAGCGGAACGGCCGGAAGTTGGACACGAAGCTCGACTTCATGGTCCCGTCGGCATCGAGCAGGGCTTCGTTCCCCGCGGCGTCGGCCCAGAGGAACGACACCACTGCGTCGAGCATCGACAGGTGGAGGTGCTGGCCGCCGCGGCCCCGCTCGCGGGCGAAGAGCGCGGCGGTGATGGCCTGCGCCGCGTACAGCGACGTGACCTTGTCGGCCGCGGTCTGGTTCAGGAAGCGGGGTGTCCCGGTCTCGGGATCGGCCTGGCTCGACGCCAACCCGCCGTAGGCCTGGATCACGGTGTCGTACGCGCCCTTCGATGCGTACGGACCCTCCGGTCCGAAGCCCGACAGCGACGCGTAGACGAGCTCGGGGTTCTCGGCGGCGAGCACGTCGTAGCCGAGCCCGAGACGGTCGACGACGCCGGGGCGGAAGTTCTGCACGAAGACGTCGGCGTCACGTGCCAGTGAACGGACGATGTCGCGTCCCTCGTCGCGGTGGATGTCGAGAGCGACGGAGCGCTTGCCCCGGTTGCACATCGTGTACAGCGCGCTCGTGCCATTGACGGAGACGCCCACGTACCGGCCGATGTCACCGAAGCCCGGCCGTTCGACCTTCACGACGTCGGCACCCTGGTCCGCGAGCAGCGCGACCGCGTACGGGCCGGTGAGCGCGATCGCCAGCTCGACGACTCGAACGCCAGCGAGTGGGCCGGTGTGCTCGGACATCCGCGGTTGGGTATCCGAGTCGCTCACTCCAGGAACTCCGCGCCCGAACGGGGACGCCCGCCCGGACCGCTGTACGCGAGGCCGTACCCGGGCTGGATCGCGAACCACGCCTCGGGCGACACCGAGTCGCGCGCCGCGGCCCACGCGTCGATGAGGCGATCCTCGGCCGCGTAGTCGAACGGGTCGGTGAGCACGGTCTCCTCCATCCCTCCAGGTTCGGGCCGGTGCTCGACGAGCCAACGAGCGGTGTTGGCGAGGGCCTCCCGGGCAGGCACCGCGTCGCGGTATCCGAGATCTCGGCGCACCCGCGTGAGGTCGAGGACCCGATGGGTCGGGAGCGGTTGCGCCAGCATCGGCCGCGCCGGGATGGCCAGCCCGTGAGGCATGGACACGACCTCGAGCTCATGGTTGAGCGCCGCGGCAACCAGCTCGGTCACCTGACGGATCGAGAGCACCTCGTCGTCGCCCGCGTTGAAGATCTTGCCGGCGGCGGCGTCGGGTTGCTCGACGGCAAGGAGCACGGCATGCGCCAGGTTCTCCGTGTACCCGTGGTGATGCAGGGTGAGGCCGTCATCGGCCACGATCATCTTGTTGCGCCCGTCGAGCACGCGGCGCACGATGCACCACTCGCGGGGCACGAGCTGGTACGGCCCGTACACGTACGGGTACCGGAAGTGTGCCGCGTCGGGCTGGTGCGCGAACACGGCCTCCTCGGTGCGCACGATGCGAAAGCCCTTCGCGTCCTCCTCGGGCTCCGTCACGAGCGGCGCGCCCTCGGGGGTCGGGACGGGGAGCCCGGGCGGGTCGAACAGCCATGGGTTCATCCAGCCCCGGTACGCGGGCACGCCGCCGACCGACACGAACTGGCCCGTTCGGCCCGCGAGGAGCTTGGCGATCCGACGGAGCCGTCCGTACATGGCGAGCGTCACGTCGAAGGTCTGCCCGGCGAGCGCATCGGAGAGCGATGCCTCGTCGTAGGGGTCGGCGTGGAGGTGCTGGACCTCGGCCGGCGTCTCGTCGTGCTCGTGCAGCCCGCGATGCAGCATCGTGACCGTGTGTCCGCGCTCGACGAGGCCACGCACGATCGGTAATCCCGTCGGACCGGTGCCGCCGATCACCAGCGTGCCAGGAGCCATCGGCCCCGGACCCTAATCCTGAGGAGCCGGGCGTCGTGCTCGCGGGGCCGGCTGCTGTCCTACGCCGGCCCGAGCCGGAACACCGGATGATCGATCGCGTCGGGGAGCTGCTTCCAGTACGCGTCCACGGTCTTCCCGGCCTTCTCTCGGTAGGCAGCGATCACCGGGGCGCGCTCCCCGAGCGGAATCTCGACGGTTCGCAACTGTTGCATCTCCTTGTTGCGGCGCATCTCAACCTGGCCGGCGACGCGCACGTTGCGAACCCACTCGGACTCACCTCGCGTGGAGACGAGGTACGTCGCGCCGTCGTACTCGACCGGGATGACGGGGATCGTACGGGGTTCGCCGGTCGTGCGGCCGGCCACCGTGAGGGGAGCGGCGCCGCCGATCCCGAACTTCGCGACGATCGGGTTGAAGATCCGGCGGGTGAATCCCGGTGGCTTGAGATAGGCCATTGCTTGGTGTCCTCACCGTCCCCAGCGGGCGCCAGACCTCGTGGTCGACGCGAGGTGATCGACGTGAAGTTACCTCGGCGACGAGGCGCTCTGAACCGGCTCGATGCCGAGACTCTCGAGGAGTGCGCGCACGCGCTCGGCGATCTCGTCGCGGATGGGTCGCACCGCTTCGACGCCCTGACCGGCGGGATCCTCGAGCTCCCAGTCCTCGTACCGCTTCCCGGGGTACAGGGGACAGGCGTCGCCGCATCCCATCGTGATCACCACGTCGGCGGCGCGCACGACCTCCTCGGTCCAGGGCTTCGGGTACGCAGCCGTGATGTCGATGCCCACTTCGGCCATCGCCGCGATCGCGGCCGGGTTGACCTGGTTGCCCGGCTCCGAGCCGCCTGACCACGCGAGTGCATGGTCACCGGCGAGGTGGTTGAACCAGCCGAGCGCCATCTGACTGCGCCCGGCGTTGTGGATGCAGAGGAACAGCACGGTCGGCACGCTTTCGGTCATGAGTGCTCCTCGTGGGAAACGATCAGGTCGACTGCCGGGAGGTGGGGGCGCCAGAAGTGGGCCAGCGCGATGGCGATGAGCGCACCCACCACCTGGAACACGATGAACGCCGGCACGTCCTCGGGGCTGATGCCTGCGAAGGTGTTGGTGAACATGCGGGCGATGGTCACGGCCGGGTTCGCGAACGAGGTCGACGATGTGAACCAGTAGGCCGCCGCGATATACCCACCCACGGCGAAGGCCGCCGCCGATGCTCGCCCCGCGTGGACGACCCCCAGGATCACGATGAGCAGACCGAAGGCCGCGACCGCCTCGCCGAGCCAGATCCCGGATCCCGAGCGGTCGTGCGTCGAGAGCGTGATGGCCGGGAGGTCGAACATCAGGTTCGCCACGATGGTGCCCACGCACGCACCGACCACCTGGGCGACGACGTACAACCCCGCCTCTCGGTTAGTGGTTCCGCCGAGGATCCGATCGGCCAGCGTGACGAGCGGGTTGAAGTGCGCGCCCGAGATCGGTCCGAGCGCAAGGATGAGCGCGACGAGCACCGCGCCGGTCGCGATCGAGTTCTCGAGCAGCTGGAGTCCGATGTCGTGCGGGGAGGACCGTTGCGCGGCGATGCCCGACCCCACCACCGTCGCGACGAGCAGCGAGCTGCCGACCGCCTCGGCGCTGACCCGGCGGGCCAGGTCACGATCCACGCATCGACCCCTCCGCATGCGTTGCGCTGATGCATTGCCGTCGGTCAATCCATTGATCATTGCAGATGTATCGATCTATGACAATATGAGTCTCGTAGCGAGCCGTGGGCCAGAGGTCATCACGAGGTCGTGAGAGGTCAGCAGTCATGAGCAAGGTCTCCCAGAAGGTCGTCAGCCAGGTTGGCGAACCATGTTGTGCGTCGTTGGTGGCGTCGCCGCTCGACGAGCGCGACGCCGAGGATTTGGCGCACGTGTTCGCCGCCCTCGCGGATCCGGTCAGGTTGCGCTTGCTGAGCCTGATCGCAAACGCGGGTGAGGTCTGTGCCTGCGACCTCCTCGCGCCGCTCGATCGCAGCCAACCGACGGTGAGCCACCACACGAAGGTGCTCGCCGACGTCGGGCTGATCGTCGGAGAGAAGCGCGGCCGTTGGGTGTGGTGGTCGATGGTGCCGGACCGGCTCGAGGCGGTCGGGCGCGCGCTCGAACCTCGCTGAGCGTGGCACTGAGGGTGAGCCGTCGGCCGACGATCTCCGTACACTCTGGGGGTGGTCGGTACCGGGAGACGGTCCGGATGAGCAACGCAATGGATGAGCAGGCGGTCGTGAGTGCGGTCGACGAGACGGCCGAGCTGCTCCGAGGCGACGGCGCCGATCTCGTGCTCGTGCGGGCCGATGCCGACCTCGGCTGCATCGAGCTGCGCCTCGACCTGACCGACGTGGAGTGCCTGGACTGCGTGGTCCCCCCCGACCTGCTCGAGCAGATGGTGATGGCCGAGCTCCAGCGCAAGGTCAGCGGTGCGTTCGAGCTCGTGCTCGACGATCCCCGGCGCGTTTAGACCGGTTTGCCGAGATGTCGACTCCGGAGCTCCAGATCGCGGAAGGACGCGCCGGGGCACCCGAGGTGTTCGAGATCGCCGACGCCTCGCCGGAGGCGCTCGTCGAGGCGTACGCGTCGCGTGGCTGGGGCGACGGGCTGCCGCTGGTCGCGCCGACCCCCGAGCGAGTCGAGGCGATGCTCGCCCACACCGACGGCGATCCCGACGAGATCCTGGGCGTGCTCCCGCCGCGCTTCGGGAAGGCGACGCGCCGGCTGGTCGCAGTGAATGCGGTCCTCGCCGGCTGTGCGCCCGACGTCATGCCGGTCCTCGTGAGCGCGGTACGGGGTCTGGCACGACCCGAGCTGAACCTCCGTGGCGTCAACGCGACGACCCACCCGGTGGCGCCATTGCTCGTGGTGCACGGTGCGATTGCCGAGGAGTGCGGGTTCAACGGCGGGATCGGTGCGTTCGGGCCGGGGAACCGTGCGAACGCGACCGTCGGACGGGCAGTCCGCTTGATCCTCTTGCACATCGCCGGCGCGCGGCCGGGCGATGGTGACGCTTCACAGGACGGACAACCGTCCAAGTACTCGTACTGCGTCGCCGAGAACCTCGCGGCGAGCCCGTGGGAGGCGTATCCGCGGGCGCGCGGGCTTGACGCGCCGTCGGCCATCACACTGCACTGTGGCGAGAACCCGCACAACGTGCACGACATGGAGAGCAGCCAGCCTGGGCCGATCCTCGACAAGGTCGCGACCGCGATGGCATCGTTCGGCCAGAACAACGCGCCGATCGCGCAGGGGGAGTACTTCGTCCTCCTGGGCCCGGAGCACGCCGCGACGATCGCCGCCGCGGGCTGGGCGCGCCGCGACGTCTCGCTCTACCTCTACGAGCGGGCGCGGTTCCCAGCCGGGGAGTTCCGCGCCGCCTTCAAGAGCCGGGCGTGGATGCCGTGGATGGAGGGTGTGGCCGACGACCGGCTGCTCCCGATGACCGGCCACCCCGACAACATCCGGGTGATGGTCGTCGGCGGCGCGGGCAAGCACAGCATGATCGTGCCGAGCTGGGGGATGACGACCTCGGTGACGCTGGCGGTGGAGCCCTGACATGGGCGTCACGGTGTACGCGCCCGACGGGGAGGTCGGTCCCGAGCCGGCCACGCTCGCGGCCGGTCCCAACGTGCTCACGGGGCTTCGCATCGGTGTGCTCGACAACGGCAAGCCCAACGCCGGCCTCCTGCTCAAACGCGTCGGTGAGCAGCTCGCGGCCCGCACGGGCGCGTCCCTCGTGCTCGTGACCGAGAAGGGTCCGGGAGCAAACGCAGCCACACCCTGCACGCAAGACGTCTTCGAACACCTCCGCACGGAGTGCGACGTCGTGCTCACCGGCTCGGCCGACTGTGGTAGCTGTACCTCGTGGAGCGTGCACGACGCGATCCAGCTCGAGCGCTCGGGAACTCCGACGGTCGTGGCGACCACGACGCGCTTCGTCGAGCTGGCCCGGCGGGTCGCTGCAGGCTTCGGGGTCCCCGAGGCGCGTGTGGTGGTGTTCCCCCACCCGCTGGGGGGCACCGACGACGACACGATCATCGCCTGGGCGGATGGCGCGGTCGACGAGGTCGTGGCCCTCCTCAGCCGCCCGGCGTGAGTCCAGCGCGGAACGCGGAGGAAGTCCGGGCTCGTCTCGACCATCCGATCGTCGATGCCGACGGCCACATCATCGAGTTCATCCCGCTCGTGCGTGACTTCGTCGCGGAAGCAGCTGGCGAGTCGGTGGCCCGGCGTTTCGACACGATCGTCGGTTCGGCCGGCATCGTTCGCCAGCTCGACGCCCCGACCCGACGAGCGCAGGGCATCGCGCGCACAGGCTGGTGGGGTGTGCCGGCCCGGAACTCGCTCGACCGTGCGACGGCGATGGTTCCCAAGCTGCTCTATGACCGGCTCGACGAGATCGGCATCGACGTCGCGATCCTCTATCCGACCGTCGGGCTGATCCCGATGGTGCTGGACGACGAGGAGCTGCGTCGAGCACTCGCGCGTGCGTGCAATCGGTACTACGCCGAGTGCTACGCCGAGTACGGTGACCGGCTCCTGCCGGTCGGGATCATCCCGACGTACACGCCCGACGAAGCGATCGCGGAGCTCGAGTACGCGACCGGACAGCTCGGGTTGCGGGGCTTTCTCTTCGGCGGCCTCGTGTTGCGGCCGACGGTGGGACACGAGGAGCTGCGCGCGGCGCGTTGGGTCGACGGTCTCGGACTCGACAGTGCGTTCGACTACGACCCGCTCTGGGAGCGGTGTGTGGCGCTCGGTGTGTCACCGACGTTCCACTCCACCGGCATCGGGTTCGGGAGCCGCACCTCACCGACCAACTACGTCGCCAATCACCTGGGGAACTTCGCTGCCGGGAGTGAAGCGGTCTGCCGCTCGCTCTTCCTCGGAGGGGCCCCACGTCGCTTCCCTGATCTGCGGTTCGCGTTCCTCGAGGGCGGCGTCGCCTGGGCGTGCACGCTCTACGCCGACATCATCGGGCACTACACGAAGCGGAACCGAACCGCACTCGAGCACTACGACCCGAGGGCGCTCGATCGCGAGCTCGTGGAGGAGCTGGTCCGGCGGGACGGTCCGGCTGAGTTCGTGACCCGTCTCGACCGTCTGTGTGAGACGCTCGGGTTCCTCTCCGATCCCGATGAGCCGGTCGACGGGCTCGACGAGTTCGCGCGCAGCGGTATCTCTTCGCATGAAGACGTGCGCGACGTCTTCACGCGACAGTTCTACTTCGGCTGCGAAGCCGACGATCCGACGAATGCCTTTGCGTTCGACCAGCGCGTCAATCCGCTCGATGCGCAGCTGCGGGCCATGTTCGCCTCCGATATCGGGCACTGGGACGTGCCTGATGTGCTCGGTGTCGTCCCCGAAGCCTGGGAGCTCGTCGAGCACGGGCTGGTCGACGAGGACGGGTTCCGCGCCTTTGCGTTCGAGAACGTCGTCTCGTTGTTCACCGGTACGAACCCGGCGTTCTTCGCCGGCACCGTGGTCGCCGACGAGGCCGCGACACTCAGCCGAGGTTGAAGCCGAAAACCTCGGCCGCAGTGCCACCCACGATCGCCCGGAACTCGTCGTCCGCGACGCCGTCGAACTGCTTCGCTGCGATCTCCTGGGAGATCGGCCACGTGCCTTCGGGATGTGGGTAGTCGTTGCCCCACATGAGCGTCTCGACTCCGGTGATGTGGCGGTTGTTGATCGCGACCGGGTCGTACATGAAGGTTGCGTGGCACTGACGGCGGATCAGCTCGCTCGGCTTCAACGACAGCTGCGGGCGCGCCCACATGCTGTGCTTCTCGTACACCTCGTCGGCCTGCGTCATGATCCACCCGAGCCACGCGGCCCCGGTCTCAACGGTCACGAGGCGTAACCCGGGGAACCGGTCGAGCGCGCCACCAGCCGACATCGACAGGAGTACCATCGGTCCGTCGAGCTGCGCGCCGAGGATGTAGTTGATCACCGCCCCACCGGGACCGCGCACGAGGCGCGGTTCGTAGCCGGTGCCGGAGTGGAACGTCAGTGGGAGCCCGAGGTCCTCGGCGAAGGCCCAGAAGCGGTCGTACTCCCCGTCGTTGTACGGACGTGTGGGCACCCGCGCGGGAAGGAACAGTGCGCGCACGCCGGTGTCGGCGAGGCGGGTTGCTTCTGCGATCGCGTCGTCGAGATCGAGCATCGGAACGAGTCCGACGGCCAACATCCGATGCTCGTCGCCGAACATCTCGGCGGCCCATCCGTTGTAGGCGCGACAGAGCGCCAATTGGAGTGCGGCGTCGTCCGTGGCGAAGCACGCCTGGAGGGCGAAGGTCGGGAAGATCACCTCGGCCGAGACGCCGTCGCGTCCCTGGTCGCGAATCCGATCTGCGGTGTCGAAGTCACCGATCACGGCATCGGCGAGCTGGTCGGCGGTCATCAGCTTGCGCGGGTCGAGGCCCTCCGCGAGGAGTGTGCGCCACCCGTCGCGGGTCTCGATGTACGGCGCACGATCGCGGAACTCGGTGTCGACGCGCTCGGCGTAGAGCTCGATCGGCTCGGTGACGTGCGCGTCGGTGGAGATGAACGTCGCGTCGCGATAGGTCTCGCTCATCGCCTCGACGGTACTCCGCAGCCGAGGGCGATGTGCGGCGTGAACGCGTCGTGTACCATCACCGACCCGCGCCGGATGGAGAACCTCCGCGCATGGCGTAGAGTTCAGCCTGCACGCGAAGCTCCGACGTTGTTGACGCGTACTCGGTGTTCGCCGCCGAGTACCTCGCAACGCGGGACGAACTCGAGACGGTGCTCGTCGTGGGTGACGAAGCATCCGGCCTCATCCGCGGTATCGGGGTGTATGCCGACCGCGACGCTGCCGACGCAGTGAACGGCGCCCTGGCGTTCGCTGTGTTCAACGACACGATCGCGACGTGGCTCGCCACGACTCCGGAGCGGGTCGAACTGTCACTGCTGCACCGGTTCGGTCGCGCCTGCCCTCTCGTTGTCACACGGCGAAGATCGGGCGGTCGGTCCGTTGCGTCTGGCCGAGGAGGCTGCCGCGATCACGCTCGGGCATCGGTCACCGCGACCTCGATGACGTGCGCGATTTCTGCCGACGATCGCCCGATCCTCAGAGCGTACGCCCCGGCGTCGACCCGCCAACCGTGGGCACTCGGATCCCAGTACGCGAACGAGCGGTCGTCGAGCACCAAGGTGACGCTGGTGGTCTCGCCGGGGTCGAGCCAGGCCTTGGCGAACCCCTTGAGCTCTTGGGGCGGTCGCGTGACTCGCGCGGCCGTCGGCGCGACGTAGCACTGCACCACCTCGGCCCCTCGGCGGTCGCCGGTGTTTGTCACGGGGATCTCGAGTGTCAGCGTGGCGCCTGGCGTGAACTCGTGTGACGAGACGACGGGATCACCGATCGTGAAGGTGCTGTAGGAGAGCCCGTGACCGAAGCAGAACCGGGTCGGCAGGTGGCGGGCGTCGTACCAGCGATAGCCGACGAGCACGCCTTCGCCGTACCGGACCTCACCGTGCTCACCGGGGAAGTTCCCGAACGACGGGTTGTGCTCGACGCGGACCGGGAATGTCGTCGGGAGCCGCCCGGCCGGCTCGGCGGCTCCGGTGAGCACGTCGACGAGGGCCTCGGCCATCTCCTGACCGCCGAACCAGATCTGGAGCACCGCGGGGGCGTCGCCGGCCCAGTCCATGGTGACGGGTGATCCCGAGTTCAGAACGACGACGGTATTCGGGTTTGCGGCGAGCACCCGCGTGACGAGCTCGTCCTGGTCGCCGGGCAGGTCCATCGAGGATCGGTCGATGCCTTCGCGCTCCCAGTCGTCGTTGGTCCCGACGACGACGATCGCCGCGTCGGCGGCGGCGGCGGCGGCGACCGCCCGTTGCATCGCGTCGGCCACCGCGGGCGCACGCCATCCGAGCTTGACGCCGTAGATCGCGATCGTGTCCTTGCTCGCGTACTCCACGACGAGCTCGACGGTGTGCTCGGCGGTGAGCTCGAGGGTTGCTTCGAGCTCGATGCTGCCCAGTCCGAACAGCTCGCCACCTCGGGGTGGTGGCGGATCGGTCGTGCCGTCGATCACGACCTCGCCGTCCACGAGCAGGCGGGCGCGGCCGGCCTGGACGAGCGTGAACGTGTGCGCGCCCGACTCGGCTGGTGTGAAGCGCCCGACCGCGCGCATCGAGAACGCGTCCTCGGGCACGTCCGGGCCCGGTCGGCCGAAGAAGATCAGACGTCCGTCTTCACGCCGGGTCTGGTGCACTGCGTCACCGAGGAGGTCGTAGCCGGCGAACAGCTCGACGGCGAAGCCGGGCGGGCCATCGGGGGCGACGAGGTGCGGGCCACCGATCGGGGGCACCGTCTTGTCGATGTCGCAGCCGCGCTCGAAGTGCACCTCGACGTCGTCACCGAAGCGGGCGCGGAGCGCGTCGAGTGGGCTCGTGCGGTGATGTGGTCGGAGCCCTGCGGATCCGCCCCCCATGATCTGGGCGCGAGCCGCGTTGGGTCCGATGAGCGCGACGCGGCGCAGCGTGGTCGCGAGCGGGAGGACTCCGTCGTTGCGCAACAGGACCATCGCGCTGCTTGCTGCCTCACGATCCAAGGCGCGATGCTCGGGCCGGTCGATCGACTGCTCCTGTGCGTTGGGGTCGTCGTCGAGCGCACCGAGGTCGTCGAAGACGCGGAGGAGCCGGCGCACTTGGCCATCCACGATTCCTTCCTCGACCCGGCCGGCTCTGACCGCTTCGGCCAGTGCCGGGCCGAAGAACCGGGCCGGTCCGGGCATCTCGAGGTCGGTGCCGGCGCGGGCCGCACCCTCGGTGGATCCGTTCGCGAACCAGTCGGTGAGCACGAAGCCGTCGAAGCCCCACTCGTCGCGCAGGATGCCGGTGATGAGCTCCTCGTGCTCGGAGCAGAACGGGCCGTTGAGACGGTTGTATGCGGTCATGACTCCGAGCGTGCCGCCGTCTCGGACGGCCAGCTCGAACGGGACCAGGTAGATCTCACGCAGCGCCCGCTCGTCGATCACCGAGTTGATGGTGTTGCGCTCGAACTCCGCATCGTTGCCCGCGAAGTGCTTCACGGTCGTCGCGACGCCACGGGACTGGACACCTCGGACGAAGGCTGCGGCGATCACGCCCGACAGGAGGGGATCCTCGGAATAGCACTCGAAGTTCCGGCCGGCGAGCGGGGAGCGGTGGATGTTGACCGTGGGCGCGAGCAGCACGCGGCACGCCTTCGTCAGCGTCTCGTTCCCGAGCATCTCGCCGACTCGCTCGACCAGCTCCGGATCCCAAGTCGCGCCGAGCGCCGAGCCGCACGGCGTACACACGGCGGTTGCGGTGCCGGAACCCAGGAACGACGACCCGCGTGCACCGTTGGGCCCGTCGGTCACGCGCACGCTCGGGATGCCCACCCGTTCGATCGCGACGGTGGACCAGAGGTCGTGACCGGCCGTCAGGGACGCCTTCTCGTCGAGGGTGAGCTCTCTGATCAGCGCCTCGACGCGGTCGGTAGTCATCGGCTCATCCGTGGGTGTGGGCGATCGTGAAGTCGGGCTCGATCGGCGCGAGCCCGAGGGCGGTGCGGCGGAGGTTCATGTCGATGATCTCACCGCGCTGGGCGCGGGCGATCCCGCGGGCGAACCGGCGTACGCGCTCGTTCTCGCCTTGCGTGGCGGCATACTCGGCCATCCCCACGCCGGCCGCGTGGTGGCGGATCATGAGGCCGGTGAACAGGTCGTCGGCCGCGAGGCCCGTTGAGGCGCGCAGCTGGTCGAACTGGGCCTGGGTTGCGAGCCCGGGCATCTCGCTGGTTGGGACGGGTGCGCCCATCCAGTCCATCGCGAGGCCGTCACCGATCGTCGCAGGGTCACCGGCGTCGGTGAGCAGCGAGTTCATGATCCCGATCTCCTGAGACTGGTCGGTCACGATGTTGCGGGCCATGTTGCCGATAACCAGATCGTGCTCGTTGTGGAGGTACGCGAAGCCGAGGTTGATCGCTCCCTGATGGTGGTCGGTCATGTCGGTCAGGAAGCCCGCGTCGACGGCGCTGAACGACTCGTCGGCCGGTCGGGCGATGAACCACCCCACGAGGCCAGCGAGGAACAGCAGCACTAGTCCACCAGCCACGACGCGCCCGAACGGGATCGCGGGACGACTGCTCCCCTCCACGCCGCTCGAG
>Ga0209048_10001905_pt1 | contig 21076 bp, 16 predicted proteins | sample FrelakmetCRP12CR_FD_187146 | JGI IMG/M metagenome (GOLD analysis project Ga0209048, IMG submission 187146) | Freshwater lake sediment microbial communities from the University of Notre Dame, USA, for methane emissions studies - CRP12 CR (SPAdes)... | ecosystem: Environmental > Aquatic >... | reverse complement strand
ATCGCCGCCGTCAACGTCGTCTTCCCATGGTCGATGTGACCCATCGTGCCAATATTGAGATGCGGCTTGTTCCGCTCGAACTTTGCCTTGGCCATGGGACCCTCTGCTCCTCGCTCGGTATCGGTCGAACGTGTTGATTCTCGGAAAGGATTACTCGCCCCGAACGCGCGCGGTGATCTCTTGCGCGATCGAGTCCGGAACTTGCTGGTAGGAATCGAACTGCATGCTGTACGTCGCGCGCCCCTGGGTGCGTGACCGCAGGTCACCAACGTAGCCGAACATCTCGGCCAGCGGCACAGTCGCGCGGATCGTCTGGGCATTTCCACGCTGTTCCATGCCCTCGACCTGGCCCCGGCGAGAGTTCAGGTCGCCGATGACGTCACCCATGAAGTCCTCGGGCGTGACGACCTCGACCCGCATGATCGGCTCGAGCAGCGCCAGCCCTGCCCTGCGGCTGGCTTCCTTGAGCGCCATCGATCCGGCGATCCGGAACGCCATCTCGCTGGAGTCGACCTCGTGATACGAGCCGTAGGTGAGCTTGGCCCGGAGATCGACCAGCGGGTAGCCGGCGAGCACGCCGCCGGCCATCGCCTCGATGATGCCCGAGTCGACCGACGGGATGTACTCGCGGGGGATGATGCCGCCCTTGATCTCGTCGACGAACTCGTAGCCGCCCCCGGGACCGGTCGGCTCCAGCCCGAGCACGACGTGCGCGTACTGACCGCGCCCACCCGTCTGGCGAACGTAGCGGACCTCGACCTTGTCGATGGGCTTCGTGATCGTCTCGCGGTACGCGACCTGCGGCTTGCCGACGTTGGCGTCGACGTTGAACTCGCGCTTCATACGGTCGACGAGCACCTCGAGGTGCAACTCACCCATCCCGGCGATGATCGTCTGGCCGGTGTCCTCGTCGGTGTGGACCTGGAACGTGGGGTCCTCGTCGGACAGACTGCTGAGCGCCTTGCCCAGCTTGTCCTGGTCGGCCTTGGTCTTCGGCTCGATGGCAACCGAAATCACCGGCTCGGGGAACTCCATGCGTTCGAGGATGATGGGCTTGGCCTTGTCGCAGAGCGTGTCGCCGGTGGTGGTCTGCTTGAACCCCAGACCGGCCACGATGTCGCCCGCGAACGCGACCTCGATGTCTTCACGCTGGTTCGCGTGCATCCGCAGGATGCGGCCAATGCGCTCCTTGCGGTCCTTGGTGGAGTTGTAGATCTCGGCGCCCTTCTCGAGGCGGCCCGAGTACACACGGAAGTAGGTGAGCTTCCCGAAAGGGTCGGCCACGATCTTGAACGCCAGCGCGGAGAACGCTTCCTCCTCGGAATGCTCGCGGGTGAGCTCCTGCTCGCCACTGGCATCGCTGCCCGGGGTCGGCGGGATGTCGACCGGGGACGGCAGGAAGTCGACGACGGCGTCGAGCATCGGCTGGACACCCTTGTTCTTGAAGGCCGAACCGCACAGCACCGGCACGAACTCACCGGCGATCGTCCCCTTGCGGATCGCGAACTTGATCTCGTCGGGCGTGAGCTCTTCGTCGGCGAGGTATTTCTCCATGACGGCGTCGTCGGCCGCGGCGACGGCGTCGAGCAGCTCGGCCCGATACTGGTTCGCCTCATCGGCCATGGTCGCCGGGATGTCGCTGACCTCGAAGTCCTGGCCTTCGGACGGGTCGTCGAGCGGCCACGTGACGGCCTTCATCGTGACGAGGTCGATGATGCCGCGGAACTCGCTCTCGGCGCCGATCGGCAGCTGGATCACCGCGACCGTCGCGTCGAGACGATCCTTGATCATGTCGACACAGCGGTAGAAGTCCGCGCCGATGCGGTCCATCTTGTTGACGAAGCACATCCGCGGCACGTTGTACTTGTTGGCCTGCCGCCACACCGTCTCGGTCTGCGGCTCCACGCCGGCGACGGCATCGAAGACCGCGACGGCACCGTCGAGCACGCGAAGTGAACGTTCGACCTCCACCGTGAAGTCGACGTGACCCGGCGTATCGATGATGTTGACCTGGCAGTCGTTCCACTGGCAGGTGGTCGCGGCGGACGTGATCGTGATGCCGCGCTCCTGTTCCTGGGCCATGTGGTCCATGACCGCGGCGCCCTCGTGCACCTCACCGATCTTGTACGTGCGACCGGTGTAGTACAGGATCCGCTCGGTCGTGGTGGTCTTGCCCGCGTCGATGTGCGCCATGATCCCGATGTTCCGGGTCTTGGCCAACGGGAACTGCCGAGTCGCAACAACCTTGTCGTCTGCCATCTTCGTTTCTCTCTACTTCTTCTCTACTTCTTCTTCTCCGCCGACGGCGAACAACGACGAGCGCACGCGCCCTCGGAACAGCACCAGCATTGCGGAAGCATTGGCGTTGAGGGTCGATGCCGGACGCTTGGCCCGCCCCGAGGAGACCCGGTTCGAAGAACCTCGCCGACAAAGGAGGCGAGCAGGGGCTCCGACGGATGAGCGGGCCTGTCCGGAAGCGAGCCGCAACGCCGATGCGCCACCGACCAAGCCGCCTACCAGCGGTAGTGGGCGAAGGCTTTGTTGGACTCGGCCATCTTCTGGAGATCTTCCCGCCGCTTGTTCGCCGCGCCGATGCCGTTGCTCGCGTCCATCAGCTCGGCGGCGAGCCGCTCGGCCATCGTCTTCTCCCGGCGCTGACGCGAGTACCCGACGATCCAACGGATCGCCAGCGTGGTCGCGCGGCGCGGGCGGACCTCGACGGGCACCTGGTACGTGGCGCCACCGACGCGACGGCTCCGCACCTCGAGGGCCGGCCGCACGTTCTCGATGGCGCGCTTGAGCGCAGGAATCGGGTCCCCACCGGTCTTGCGCTCGATCTCGGCCAGGGCGTCGTACACGATCTTCTCGGCCGTCGACCGCTTGCCGTGCAGCAGCACCTTGTTGACGAGCTGGGTGACGACGACCGACCGATGAATCGGGTCGGGCATGAGATCACGACGGGGTGCGGGACCTTTGCGCGGCATGGTCAGCCCTTCTTCGCGCCGTATCGGCTGCGAGCCTGCTTGCGGTTGGCGACGCCGCTCGCGTCGAGCGCGCCGCGCACGATCTTGTAGCGAACACCGGGGAGGTCCTTCACGCGACCACCACGCACGAGCACGATCGAGTGCTCCTGAAGGTTGTGGCCGATACCCGGGATGTAGGCGGTGACCTCGACGCCCGTTGTGAGACGGACACGCGCGACCTTGCGCAGCGCCGAGTTCGGCTTCTTCGGCGTGGTGGTGAACACGCGCGTGCACACACCACGTCGCTGCGGCGACGACTTCAACGCCGGCGTCTTCGACTTCTCCGGCTTGGTCTGGCGACCCTTGCGGACGAGCTGGGCGATCGTGGGCACGCTGCTCCTACCTGTTGCAACTCATGACTGGTCGAACGGACGGACGAGAGAGGGGGCTCCGACCTGTGCGCTGCGGCGCACGCGGCGCACCCCTCCGCAAGGGAGGGGCACGGAGCCGAACTCCAAGGATACGGAACTCCCGGCCCGGAGGCAAACAGCCCTCGCCGAGCCCGGTCGTGGACGCGACTCGGTGGGATCTATCGATATGCCCGATTCGCGAAGCATCATCGCCTCGAGGACCCCTTCAGCCGGCCGTCAACGGGCGTGTGCTGATCGACAGCATGAAGGTTCGAACGCCGCCGCTCTTCAGACGAGGGCGGCCTTCTTGTACATCGCGACGACGCACGCGCCGCCGAGGCCGAGGTTGTGCTGCAAGGCGAGCTCGGCGCCGTCGACCTGACGGGCGTCGGCCAGGCCGCGGAGCTGCCAGTTGAGCTCCGCGCACTGGGCCAGACCGGTCGCCCCCAACGGGTGACCCTTGGAGATCAGCCCGCCCGACGGGTTCACGACCCACTGGCCGCCATAGGTCACCGCACCCGAGTCGATGAGCTCCCCGGCCTTGCCCTCACCGCAGAGCCCGAGGCCTTCGTACGTGATCATCTCGTTCGCCGAGAAGCAGTCGTGCAACTCGATGACGTCGACGTCTTCGGGCCCGTGGCCCGACTGCTCGTAGACCGACTTGGCCGCGGCCTTCGTCATGTCGAAGCCGACGAAGTTCATGTCGCTGTTCGATTCGAACGACGACGGGAAGTCGGTCGTCATCTCCATGCCGATGATCTCCACGGCCTGGTCTCCGAGGTTGTGGGCACGTACGAAGTCTTCGCTCGCGAGCACCGCGGCCGCGGAACCGTCCGACGTGGGGCAGCACTGGAGCTTGGTGAGCGGCTCGTGCACGACCGGCGACGCCATGATCTCGTCGAGCGTGTAGATGTCGCGGAACTGCGAGTTCGGGTTGTTGGCCGAGTGACGATGATTCTTCTCGGCGATACGACCGAAGGACTCCGCCTTCACGCCGTACTTCTCCATGTATTCACGCCCGGCGTTGCCGAACATCTGCGGCGCCGGGGGCGCGGAGGTGAAGCCCCGCTTCTCGTTCATCTTCTCGAACGTCCACTGCATCGGGATCGCCCGGTCCATGTACTTGATCCCGAGGGAGCCCTTCTCCATCTTTTCGAAGCCCAACGCGAACGAACATTCCGCGAGCCCGCCCTCGATGAACTTCTTGGCGAGGTACAACGCGCTCGACCCCGTCGCGCAGTTGTTGTTGACGTTGACCACCGGCACGCCCGTTACGCCGATCTCGTACAGCGCGCGCTGACCGGCGGTGGAGTCGCCGTAGCAGTAGCCCACGGCGACCTGCTCGACGAGGTCGTAGGCGATCCCTGCGTCGGCGAGCGCCGCCTGGCCCGCCTCCCTGGCCATGTCCGGGTAGTCCCACTCGCGGCCGCCGGGCTTCTCGAACTTCGTCATGCCGACGCCGACCACGAACACCTTGCGACCCATTGTGCACTCCTCGTCTCGGCCGCCGGGGCGTCCGCCTCCGGTGCTTTGCCCGTCGAGGCTAGGCGGATCGTTCCCGACCTCACGAACCGCCCATTCCGATCGATGGCCCACTCCGAGGCCCACCGGCCGGGACCGCGACTCGCGCTCAGCGCGCCGTGTTGCCCCCGACGCCGGCGGCGTGACCGGCATCGTCGTCGGCGAACATCACGCTCGCCGCGGCCGGGACGCCCGTCAACCAACCCTGGAGCGCGTCGCAACCGAGCGCGATGAGCTCGCGGGCCTGGATGTCGTGCTCGACCCCTTCGGCCACCGTCGTCATTCCCAGCGCGTGCGCGAGCTCGATCATCGTGCGCACGATGGCGTGATCGTCGGCGTCGACGCCGAGGTGCCGGATGAAGCTGCGATCCAGCTTCAAGACGTCGACGGGCAGCCGTTTCAGCTGCGCGAACGACGAGTATCCGTCGCCGAAGTCGTCGAGAGCGATGCGCACACCGAGGCGACGCAGCGACCCGAGACACTCGGCCACCGCCGGAAAGTCCGGCGTCAACGCACTCTCGGTCACCTCGAGGCATAGCAGTGACGGTGGGAGTCCGGCGCCGGTCAGCACTTCCATCACCTCGGTTGCGAACGTCGGGCGGGCGAGCTGCTTGCTGGAGATGTTGATCCACACACCCGTCGTGGTCCGTCCCCGCCGATACCAGAGGCTCGCGGTCTCACACGCCGAGCGCAGCACCCACGAACCGATCGGCACGATGGCGCCGCTCTCCTCGGCCAGCTCGATGAACTCGGCGGCCGCGAGCTTGCCCCGCACCGGATGGTTCCAGCGCAGGAGGGCTTCGAAACCGACGACGTCGCCGGACGTCGCTTCGACGATCGGCTGGTACTCGAGCGCGAGCTCCCGACGAGTGAGCGCATCGCCGAAACCACTGACCATCGCGAGACGGTCGCTCGCCCGCCGCCCGAGCGCGAGCTCGAACACGCTCAGGCTTCCCGGCGAGCGGTGCTTGGCGTCGTACATCGCGACGTCGGCATCGCGAATCAACGACGCCGGTGTCCACTCGTCGCCCGTCGAACGCGCGATCCCGATACTGGCCGTCATGTCGAACGAATGCTCGCCGATCGCGACCGGTTCGACGAACGCTTCTTGCAGCCTCGCCGCGAGTCGCCGGATGTCCTCGTCGGTCTCGAGGTCGTCGACCATCACCACGAATTCGTCCCCACCGAATCGGGCCACGGTGTCGCGCTCACGCGAGGCCTGCCGCAGCCGTTCGGCGACCTCGACCAGCAACTCGTCCCCGACGACGTGCCCGAGACTGTCGTTGATCAACTTGAAACGGTCGAGATCCAGGAAGAACAACGTCGGGCCGGCCGATCCTGGTTTCGCTTCGTCCTGCGCGATCTCGAGCCGGGCCATGAGCTCGGCGCGATTCACGAGCCCCGTGAGCGCGTCTTCCGATGCCCGGCGCGACAGCTCCGAGGTCGCCCGGCGGACGAGGAGGAGCGCGCGTCGCTCCGATCGGGTCAGGAGTGAGACGACGATCAGGACGAATCCGGTGAGCACGAGCCCGCCGACGAGGAACGAACTCCCCAGGTCCGACTCGCCGAAATCGGCGATCCGCGCTTCGGTCATCTCGAGGACCCACGAACGCCCGAACAACCGGACGACCGCGTGGCGGTGCTGGCCGTGCGCAGCAGCCGCGAGTGGACCGGCGCCGAGCAGGTGCTTCTCGTCGACGGCACCGTCGTACACGCGCAGCGCGTAGCGGCCCCCGTTCACACCCATCGTCGCGGGAACGAATCGCTGCATGTCGAGCACGACGGACGAGTACCCGATGATGTCGCGCCGGCGTTCCTCCACGGTGGCCGGAGTCGTCGTGCCCCGATAGGCGGGCCGGATGAGCATCACGACGACGGGCGACCGGGTCTTCTCGGGACCGACGCGAAGCGGCAGCACGAACTTCGGCGACGCGCGCGTCGCCCCATCGTCGGTCGCGCGGTCCATCGCGTCGGCGAACGGCTTGAACAGGCGGGCGTCGACGCCCCGAGCGATCGCCATCGTGGACTCCGGTCCGGACAGCGTGACCACGGTGCTGCGCGCCGTGGTCGCCGACGGTCGGAGGTCCTCGAGATCCGAGCGCGGGACGTTCGGGTCGGCCAGGAACTGCTGCAACGAGGCCGTGGGGACCGAGTCGGCCCACGCGATGCCGAACGCGCCGGGGAACCGCGACTCCAACACGAGGCTGTTGGTCAGCAACGCGAACTCGGAGGCCGTGGCCCGGTGGCCGTCGGGCCGCAGGCTCGTCGTGCGGATCGCCGTGTTGATCGCCTCGTAGCGTCGCACCGACGACCGGATCGAGCGCACGATGATGTCCGTCTCACGGCGGAAGCGGTCGTGACGCCCGTCGACGGCCGATCGGTGCAGCCAACTGCCGGCGGCGACCGACACGATCGCTCCCGCCAGGAGCACGACGGCGGGGAGGAAGCTCAGCCAGCGGTCGCGTCGCGCCGCCGTTCGCAACGAAGGGACCTCAACCGACCGCACACTCCCCTATCGGACGTTTCGTGCCCCGACTGGAGAGGGAGTTCGGCGCCGCGGCGCACGCTTCGGGCCCCGACCGAAGTCGGGACCCGAAGCGTCACGCATCTCGTCGGGGGTCGCTGTTCGCCGCCCCCGTCGCTACTCCCCGGCTGCCTCGTCCAGGCCGTTCGTGGTCGCCGTGTCGCCCGCTCCCACGTCGTCGCCCGCGGTCTCGCCACCGAGCAGGAAGCTCTCGGCGACGGGCGCCGCGCTCGTGTCCCGCAACCAGTCGGCGAGGTCCATCTCACCTTCGGTATCCGATGAGTAGAACGGCAACGGCTCGTAGTCCGGCGCCGAGATGATGATGTCTCGGTATCGCAACATGCCCGTGCCGGCGGGGATGAGCTTGCCGATGATCACGTTCTCCTTGAGGCCGTGAAGCCCGTCGCTCCGGCCCTCGATCGCCGCCTCGGTGAGCACCCGCGTGGTCTCCTGGAACGACGCCGCCGACAGCCACGAGTCGGTGGCCAGCGACGCCTTCGTGATCCCCATGAGCTCGGGCCGGCCCTCCGCCGGCGTCTTGCCCTCACCGACGAGACGACGGTTCGTGTCCGCGTACTTCCGGGCGTCGACCTTCTCGCCGGGCAGGAACGGCCCGTCGCCGGGCTCGGACACCGCGACTCGCCGCAGCATCTGGCGCACGATGAGCTCGACGTGCTTGTCGTGGATCGACACGCCCTGCTCGCGGTACACCTTCTGTACCTCGTCGACGAGGTACTGCTGGGTCTCGCGAATGCCCTTGATCTCGAGGATCTTCTTCGGGTCGAGCGGCGTCTTCTCGTCGCCGACGATGCGGCTGCCGGCCGCAACCTCCTGACCCTCGGCGACGACGACGTGGGCTCGACGCGACACGGGGTGTTCTTCCTCGGTGCCGTCGTCGGCCACGATCGTGACGGTCCGTTCACCCTTCTCGTTCTCACCGATGCGCACGACCCCCGAGCTCTCGGCCAACGTGGCCGCACCCTTGGGCGTACGAGCCTCGAAGAGCTCGACGACACGCGGCAGACCGTGCGTGATGTCCTCACCGGCGACACCACCGGTGTGGAAGGTCCGCATGGTCAGCTGCGTGCCCGGCTCACCGATGGACTGGGCGGCGATGATGCCGACCGCTTCGCCGAGATCGACGAGCTTGCCCGTCGCGAGCATCCGGCCGTAGCAGAACTCGCAGATCCCCACGAGCGACTCGCACGTGAGCACCGAACGTACCCGCACCCGATCGAAGCCGGGGTCGTTCGCGAGCAGCACGACCTTGTCGTCGTCGACCTCGGTGTTGCGTGCGATCGTCGAGCCATCGGAGAGCTTCAGGTCCTCGGCCAGCATTCGGCCGAGCAACTTCGTCTCGAGGATGCGAAGCGCGTCGGGATCCGGCGTGACGTCCTCGATCCAGATACCGCGAGGCGAACCGCAATCTTGCTCGCGGACGATGAGCTCCTGCGACACGTCGACGAGTCGACGGGTGAGGTATCCGGAGTCCGCGGTACGCAGCGCGGTGTCGGCGAGACCCTTGCGCGCACCGTGGGTGGAGATGAAGTACTCGAGAACCGAGAGGCCCTCACGGAAGTTGCTCTTGATCGGCCGCGGGATGATCTCACCACGCGGGTTGGCCACCAGACCGCGCATACCCGCGATCTGACGCACCTGCATGATGTTTCCCCGGGCGCCCGATCCCACCATCATGTCGATCGGGTTGAACCGCTCGTTGGAGAGCTCGACCTCCATTGCCTTCCGGACCTCGTCGGTGGCCTCGGTCCAGATCTCGATCTCCTTCTGGCGGCGCTCATCGTCGGTGATCACGCCCCGCTCGTACTGCTGCTCGACCTTGTCCGCCTCGTTCTCGTGCTTCTCGAGGATCGACGCCTTGGCCGCGGGGGTCTTCACATCGGCGATCGAGATGGTGAGACCCGATCGCGTCGAGAAGTCGAAGCCGAGATCCTTCAGCTTGTCGAGGCTCGTCGCAACGTCGGCTCGCGCGTATCCCTCCACGAGCTCACTGACGATCTCGGTGACGTCGCGCTTCTTGACGACCCGGTCCTTGAACGGGAAGTCCGACGGGAACGCCTCGTTGAACAGCAGACGTCCCAGCGTGGTCACCACGAGCACGGTGCCGTCGCCGTTCGTTCCGTTGCGCTTCAGCACGAGCGCGTCGGGGTTCTCCTCGGAACGGACCGGGAACTGGTCCTCGGGGAATCGACCGGCCGGCATCCGCACCTTGATCCGGGCGTGCAGCGAGAACGCCTCGGCCTCGCCCGCGAAGCGCAGGCCATAGGCGAGCACCGCCTCGTCGAGCGAGGTGAACGCCCGACCCTCACCGGGTACGCCTTCTTGGATTTCGGTCATGTAGTACGCACCGATGACCATGTCCTGGGTGGGCACCGTGATCGGACGACCGTGCGCCGGCGACAGGATGTTGTGTGCCGACAGCATGAGGATCCGGGCCTCGGCCTGTGCCTCGGCCGACAGCGGCAGGTGCACCGCCATCTGGTCACCGTCGAAGTCGGCGTTGAACGCCGCACACACGAGCGGGTGGATCTGGATGGCCTTGCCCTCCACGAGCACGGGCTCGAACGCCTGGATACCGAGACGGTGCAATGTCGGGGCACGGTTCAGGAAGACCGGGTGCTCCTTGATGACCTCTTCGAGGACATCCCACACCTGGGGACGAGCGCGCTCGACCATGCGCTTGGCCGACTTGATGTTCTGCGCGAACTCGAGGTCGACGAGACGCTTCATCACGAACGGCTTGAAGAGCTCGAGCGCCATCTGCTTCGGCAGACCGCACTGCTGGAGCTTGAGCTGGGGGCCGACGACGATCACCGAACGACCGGAGTAGTCGACGCGCTTGCCGAGCAGGTTCTGACGGAACCGGCCCTGCTTGCCCTTCAACATGTCCGAAAGGCTCTTCAGCGCGCGGTTGCCCGGCCCGGTGACCGGTCGACCCCGGCGGCCGTTGTCGAACAGCGCGTCGACGGCCTCTTGGAGCATGCGCTTCTCGTTGTTGATGATGATCTCGGGCGCGCCGAGGTCGAGAAGACGCTTCAACCGGTTGTTGCGGTTGATCACCCGGCGGTAGAGGTCGTTGAGGTCCGAGGTCGCGAAGCGACCACCGTCGAGCTGCACCATCGGGCGCAAGTCCGGCGGGATCACCGGCACCGCGTCGAGCACCATGCCCATCGGCGAGTTGATCGCGCGGCCGTCCTCGTTCTTGCGGTTGAACGCCGAGACCACCTTCAGGCGCTTGATCGCCTTCGCCTTGCGCTGGCCCTTGCCGGTCGCGATGGTCTCCTTGAGGGAGATCTCTTCGAGCTCGAGGTCGAGCCGCGAGATGAGGTCCTTCACCGACTCGGCGCCCATGCCGCCCGAGAAGTACTCCTGGAACCGATCGGTGAGCTCGCGCCATACGCGCTCCTCGTCGATCAACTGCTTGGGTGACAGCGCCCGGAAGGTGTCCCAGACCACCTTGAGCTGCTCGATCTCGACGTTGGCACGCTCGCGCAGGTCCTCGATCTCCTTCTCGGCGACCTTGCGCGTCTTGTCGAGCTCGGCCTTCTTGGCGTCGCGCCCTTCGGCCTCGGCGAGCTCGGCTTCGAGGGCCTGGAAGCGGGCTTCGATCTTCAGGTCGCGCTCGCGTTCGATGTCGGCGATCTCGGCCCGCACGTCGCCTTCGAGCTTCGGGAGCTCTTTGTGACGCTTCTCCTCGTCGACCCACGTGATCAGGTGCGCGGCGAAGTAGATGACCTTCTCGAGGCTCTTCGGCGCGATGTCGAGCAGGTACCCGAGCCGGCTCGGCACTCCCTTGAAGTACCAGATGTGGGTGACGGGCGCGGCCAGCTCGATGTGGCCCATCCGTTCGCGGCGCACCTTGGAGCGCGTGACCTCTACGCCGCAGCGCTCGCAGATGATGCCCTTGAAGCGGACGCGCTTGTACTTGCCGCAGTAGCACTCCCAGTCCTTGGTGGGCCCGAAGATCTTCTCGCAGAACAGGCCGTCCTTCTCCGGCTTGAGCGTGCGGTAGTTGATCGTCTCGGGCTTCTTGACCTCACCGTTCGACCACGTACGGATCTGGTCCGCCGTGGCGAGCGAGATCGAGAGCTGGTCGGAGTCGTTGACGTCGAGCATGTTTCTCCTGCCTGTGTTGATTGCCTCGTTCGCTGCGGCCGGGGATACCCCGACCGCGGACGCTCACTCGGACGCCAAGGCGGAACGCTGAGAGCTACGCCCGCCCCTTGCAAAGCTGTGCATCGGTGTTCGGTACCGAACAATCATCAGCGGTTGGCCGTCTCGCGCCGGCGTTCGTCTTCCTCGTCGGTCCCGCGCTCGGGCCGGGAGAGGTCGATGCCGAGCGACTCGGTGGTGCGGAACGCGTCTTCGTCCAGCTCGCGGATCTCCACCTCTTCACCGGCCGCGTTGATCACGCGGACGTTGAGGCAGAGGGCCTGCATCTCCTTGATGAGCACCTTGAAGCTCTCGGGGATGCCGGGTTCGGGGATGTTCTCACCCTTGACGATCGCCTCGTAGACCTTCACGCGGCCGAGCACGTCGTCGGACTTGATGGTGAGGATCTCCTGGAGCGCGTACGCGGCGCCGTAGGCCTCGAGGGCCCACACCTCCATCTCGCCGAAGCGCTGGCCACCGAACTGCGCCTTCCCACCCAACGGCTGTTGGGTGATCATCGAGTACGGACCCGTCGAACGAGCGTGGATCTTGTCGTCGACGAGGTGGCTGAGCTTCAGGATGTACACGGACCCGACGGTGACCGGGCGGTCGTACGTCTCGCCGGTGCGGCCGTCGTAGAGCGTGGCCTTCCCGTCGGTCCCCACGAGTCGAGTGCCGTCGGCGCCGTCCGGGTGCATCCGCTCGAACAGCTCGCGGATCGTGCCGTGCGGCCCGGCGTCCTCGATCTCGTCCCAGTGCGCGCCGTCGAACACCGGCGTGTTGACCCACACCGCGGGCTCGGTGACGGTCCGCGTCTTGCGGGGGTGCGCCGGCTGCAAGCGCTGGCCGTCCCAGCCGTGACGCGCCGCGTACCCGAGGTGCGCTTCGAGCACCTGGCCGACGTTCATTCGGCTCGGAACACCGAGGGGGTTCAACACGATGTCGACGGGCGTACCGTCGGCAAGGTGCGGCATGTCCTCGATCGGCAGGATCTTGGAGATGACACCCTTGTTGCCGTGGCGGCCGGCGAGCTTGTCGCCCTCGCTGATCTTGCGCTTCTGCGCGACATACACCCGGACCAGCTGGTTCACACCCGGCGGCAATTCCTCGCCGTCCTCGCGTGAACGCACGCGCACCTCGATGACCTTGCCGGTCTCGCCGTGCGGCACCTTCAGCGACGTGTCACGAACCTCGCGGGCCTTCTCGCCGAAGATGGCGCGCAGGAGGCGCTCTTCGGGCGTGAGCTCGGTCTCGCCCTTCGGCGTGACCTTCCCCACGAGGATGTCGCCCGGGCCGACCTCGGCGCCGATGCGAATGATGCCGCGCTCGTCGAGGTCCTTGAGGATGTCCTCGCTGAGGTTCGGGATGTCGCGCGTGATCTCCTCGGCCCCGAGCTTGGTGTCACGCGCGTCGATCTCGTGCTCTTCGATGTGGATCGACGTGAGCACGTCGTCGCGCACGAGGCGCTCGGAGATGACGATGGCGTCCTCGTAGTTGTGACCCTTCCACGGCATGAACGCCACGAGGAGGTTCTTCCCGAGAGCGAGGTCGCCCTGGTGCGTCGACGGGCCGTCGGCCAGCACATCGCCCTTCAGGACCGCGTCACCGACGTCGACCAGCGGCTTCTGGTTGATGCAGGTGCCCTGGTTCGATCGACGGAACTTCGACAGCCGGTAGGTCGTGCGCCCTTCCTTCTTGTAGTCGACGACGATGACGTCGCCGGCTACCTCGAGCACCGTGCCGTCGTCGATGGCGAGGACCATGTCGCCGGCGTCGCGGGCGGCGATCTTCTCCACGCCCGTCCCGATGAACGGCGCCGTCGCCTTGAGGAGCGGGACGGCCTGACGCTGCATGTTGGCGCCCATGAGCGCCCGGTTCGCGTCGTCGTGCTCGAGGAACGGGATCAGGGCGGTGGCCACCGAGATGACCTGCTTCGGCGACACGTCCATGTATTGGATCTCGGTGGGCGTGACGCTCGCGATCTCGCCTCGGCCCGAACGGGCGAGGAGACGCTTGTCCAGGAACCGACCGTTCTCGTCGATGTGCGCGTTGGCCTGCGCGATGACATAGCGGTCCTCATCGTCGGCCGCGAGGTACTCGATCTCCTCGGTGGCGACACCGTCGACGACCTTGCGGTACGGCGTCTCGATGAAACCGAACCGGTTGATGCGCGCGTAGCTCGAGAGATACCCGATCAGACCGATGTTCGGGCCTTCCGGCGTCTCGATCGGGCACATCCGGCCGTAATGGCTGGGGTGCACGTCTCGCACCTCGAAGCCGGCGCGCTCGCGCGACAGACCACCCGGGCCGAGCGCGGAGAGACGGCGCTTGTGAGTGAGACCCGCGAGCGGGTTCGTCTGGTCCATGAACTGCGAGAGCTGTGAGGAGCCGAAGAACTCCTTGATCGCCGCCACGACCGGTCGGATGTTGATCAACGTCTGCGGCGTGATCGCCTCGACGTCCTGCGTGGTCATGCGCTCGCGCACGACACGCTCCATGCGCGACAGACCGACGCGCACCTGGTTCTGGATCAGCTCGCCGACGGAACGCACCCGGCGGTTGCCGAAGTGGTCGATGTCGTCGGGCCAGTAGTCGGGCTCGTTGGCGTGCAGCTTCACGAGATACGAGACCGTCGAGAGGATGTCGGCCTTGGACAGGGTGAACTCGCCCTGGATGGGTGGCTGGAGGCCCAGGCTGGTGAGCGGGAGCAGCGCGTATTCGTCGCGGAGCTTCTTCGACACCTTGTGGCGGCCGACCTTGGCCATGTCGTAGCGCTTCGGGTTGAAGAACAGGTTCTCCAACAGGCTGCGCGCGGAGTCCGGAGTGGGCGGCTCGCCCGGACGCAGCTTGCGGTAGATGTCGATGAACGCCGCGTCTGCGCCCTCGGTGTGGTCCTTCTCCAGCGTGTTCGCGATCGACTCGTAGGGACGGCCCTGCGGGTCGGTGATGAGGTTGAGGAGCTCTTCGTCGGTCTCGCCGAACCCGAGCGCCTTCAGCAGCACGGTGACGGGCTGCTTGCGCTTCCGGTCGATGCGGACGTAGACGATGTCCTTCTTGTCGATCTCGAACTCGAGCCACGCGCCTCGGCCCGGGATCATCTTGGCGTCGAAGACGTCCTTGTCGGGCGACGTCTTGTCGGCGTTGCGGCCGAAGTACACGCCCGGCGACCGCACGAGCTGCGACACGACGATGCGCTCGGTGCCGTTGATGATGAACGTGCCGCGGTCGGTCATCATCGGGAAGTCGCCCATGAACACCGACTGCTCTTTGATCTCGCCGGTGGTCGCGTTCAAGAACCGCGCCGTCACGAACAGCGGGCGGTGGTACGTGAGGTCACCATTGCGGCACTCGTCTTCGGAGTGCTTCGGCGGGTCGAAGATCGGCTCGGCCAGCTCGAGCTTCAGCTGGCCGGTGAAGTCCTCGATCGGCGAGACGTCGCGCAGGACCTCGGCGAAGCCTTCGTCGAGGAACCAGCGGAACGAGTCGCGCTGGACGGCGATCAGGTTGGGGAGGTCGAGGACCTCACGAAGCTGGCTGAACGAGAAACGTTCGCGAGACGCGAGACGAGCCAACGTCACTCCTTAGAGAGAGAAGGTCACCGGGGTACGAGCGCGCGAGGGCAGCACCAGAGTGAAGAGCGAAGGCACGGGCGAGCAGACACGGCTAGCCGGAGCATAGCCCCTGGCTAGCCCGGCTGCAAAGCACCGCGTTCGTCAAGGCGTCGAGAAGACACCGATCCTTGTGGCGCGCGCACCGGCGAGCGGTGACGAACGCCTGCGGAGGATACGACGGACCCTCCGCAGGGTCAAGGTTTGCGGGCCGGGCCGGCCCCTCCCCTCGACGCCCCGACGACGCGCTACTTCAGCTCGACCGTGGCGCCGGCCCCCTCGAGCTGCGCCTTCGCCTTTTCGGCATCTTCCTTGGAGACCTTCTCGAGCACGGGCTTGGGCGCACCGTCCACGAGGTCCTTGGCCTCTTTGAGCCCGAGGCTGGTCAGCGCCCGGACTTCCTTGATGACCTGGATCTTCTTGTCCCCGGCTGCGATCAGGACGACGTCGAACTCGTCCTTCTCCTCTTCGGCCGCAGCCTCGCCGCCACCGGCGGCCGGAGCCGCGACACCGGCCACGGCCACGGGAGCCGCTGCGGTGACGCCGAACTCTTCCTCGAATGCCTTGAGGAACTCGTTGAGCTCGAGGACCGTCATGTTCTTGAAGACGTCCAAGAGCTCCTGGGTGCTCATCGCCATGGTCGTGTCTCTCCTGTTGGTTGTTGCGAACTGTGCAGAATCGTTGGAAACTGGTCGATCTCGCTGTTGTCGGCTCCGCCTACCGGCCGTCGGGTTCCTCGCCACCCTCACTGTCGGGCGCGGCGTCGGCTACGGATTCGGGTGCGGTCTCTGCTTCGGGTGCGGCTTCGGCTACGACCTCGGCCGGTGTATCGGCCGTTTCCGCGGCACTCTCCCCGCTCGCCGCGGGCGTCGTCGCGTCCGCGGACAACTCCACACCACTCTCCGTCTCGACAGACGCGTCCGCGGACGAGTCTGCACCACTCTCCGTCGCAGGTGTCTCGGCGGGGGCTTCTTCGCCACCGGCGATCCGCTGGTCGATGAGCGCCTTCACGCCGTACGCCATGTTGCGGGTGAACGCCTGGAACAACCCGGCGGCCTTGACCATCGGCGCCTGGAACCCACCGGCCAGGCGGGCCAGCAGCACGTCGCGCGGCGGGACATCGGCGAGGGCCCCCACGTCCTTGGGCGACAGCACCCGGTCGCCGAGCAGCCCGCCCTTCACGACGAGCGCGGGACTCGTCTTGGCGAAATCGCGCAGCGCCTTGGCCGCGATGACGGCGTCGCCGGTCACGAACGTGATCGCGGTCGGTCCTTCGAGCAGGCTCAAGAGCTCGGTCAGGCCCGCTTCCTCCGCGGCCCGGCGGGCCAGCGTGTTCTTGAACACCTTGTACTCGCCGCCGGCAGGACGCAGCGCGCCGCGGAGCTGGGCGAGTTCGGCGACGGTCAGGCCGCGGTACTCGGTGAGCACGGCCGCATCGGCCGCGGTGAGCTTGGTGCGGATCTCCGTGACGTCGTCCGCCTTCTTCTGGCGGGCGGCAGCGCCACCTCCGGGCTTCGTCATTCGGCGTTCCAGTCTCGACTCGGAATAGAAGAACGGGGCGCCTCGGACGTGAGGACACCCCGCATCAGGCGGCTCGAGCCGAGCGCCAAATGGAGCTGCCTCTTCCGGCGGGCCGAGTTCTCAGTTCGGGCCCATTACCGGCGCACCCGAAGGAGCGCGCGACCGGAGGTCTTCGGCGTTGCAGTTGTGACGAGCAGGCTAACGGATCGCTCTCCTGCCCGCCAGCCGACTACGCGGGCGCGTTGTCGTCGAGGAGGTTGCGGGTCCGGGACGGATCGAGGCGGATGCCGGGCCCCATCGTCGAGGACGTGCTGACTCCCTTGAGGTAACGGCCCTTCGCCGCCGCGGGCTTGGCGCGCAGGATCTCGTCGAGCACGGCGCCGTAGTTCTCGACCAGCGCGTTGCGCTCGAAGCTCACCTTGCCGACCGGCACGTGGACGTTGCCGTAACGGTCCGTTCGGTACTCGACCTTGCCGGCCTTGAAGTCCGACACGGCCTTGCCGACCTCGTTCGTCACCGTGCCGGTCTTCGGGTTGGGCATCAGGCCCCGCGGTCCGAGCACCCGGCCCAACTTGCCGACCTTGCCCATGAGATCGGGCGTGGCGATGGCCACGTCGAAGTCGAGGAAACCCTTTTCGACGCGAGCCACGAGATCGTCCGATCCCACGACGTCGGCGCCGTTCTCCTCCGCCTCGCGAGCCGCGTCACCCTGCGCGAACACCGCGACGCGCACGTCCTTCCCCGTGCCGTGCGGCAGCGAGACGGTGCCGCGGATCATCTGGTCGGCCTTGCGGGGGTCGACGCCGAGGCGGAATGCGACCTCGACGGTCTCGTCGAACTTGCGCTTCGCCGCGCTCCGCACGATCTCGAACCCCTCGAGCGGCGTGTAGAGCTTGTCGGCGTCGATGGTGCGTGTCGCGTCGGTGTACTTCTTGCTGCGCTTCATCTCTTGCTCGCTTTCGCTCCCTCGGGAAACCGGGTCCGGCGGCGAGGTCCTCCGCCGGGGGTTCGTGCCAATGCTGCTACTTGATCTCGATACCCATCGACCGAGCGGTGCCGGCGACCTGCGCCATGGCGCCTTCGAGGTCGATGGCGTTCACGTCGGGCATCTTCGTCTCGGCGATCTGGCGGAGCTGGTCCTTCGTGATCGATCCGACCTTCGTGGTGCGCGGGTTCGCGGCACCCTTCTCGACCTTGGCCGCCTGCCGCAGCAACACCGGCGTGGGCGGCGTCTTGGTGATGAACGTGAATGACCGGTCCTCGAAGATCGAGATCTCCGCAGGGATGATCGTGCCGCGCTGCGACTCCGTGGCTGCGTTGTACGCCTTGCAGAAGTCCATGATGTTGATGCCGTGCGGGCCGAGCGCGGTACCGACCGGCGGTGCCGGTGTGGCCTGCCCCGCAGGGATCTGGATGCGGACGACCGCCGCAAGCTTCTTCTTCGCCATGTCTCTCTGTCGCTCCTCGTTCGGCGGCAGGATACCTGCCGCCGTCCTGCGGACCACTCGTCGACTCCGGCGAGCTCTCGCTCACTCCGTTCGCTTCGAGCCGCGCGTATGGGACGCACGCGATCCGTCGTACACACCACGTGCTACAACTTCGCGACCTGGCCGAACTCGAGCTCGACGGGGGTCTCGCGTCCGAAGATGTTGACGAGCACCTTGAGCTTCGAGCGGTCGACGTCGATCTCGCTGATCGCGCCGTTGAACTCGGCGAAGGGACCGGCCACCACCCGCACCTGCTCGCCCACTTCGTACTCGAGACGGGGACGGGCCTTCTTCTCGATCGTCGGCCCACCTTCGACCTGACCGACACCCAGGATCGACTCGACCTCTTTGCGCGACAGCGGCGTGGGCTTCGCGCCGCTGCCGACGAAGCCGGTGACGCCGGGCGTGTTGCGCACGACGTACCAGGAGTCGTCGTCGAGGTCCATGCGCACCAGGAGGTATCCGGGGAAGACCTTCTTCTGCACGGTGACCTTGCGGCCGCCCTTGAACTCGATGACGTCTTCCATCGGGATGACGACCTCGAAGATGCGCTCCTCGACGTTCATGGATCGCACGCGGCTCGCGAGGTTCTGCTTGACCTTGTTCTCGTACCCGGCGTAGGTGTGCACCACGTACCAGCCGCCCGGACGTTCGTAGGGGCTCGGCTCGGGCGCCTCCTCCTCCTCCTCGTCCTCGTCGAAGACGTCGAGCAGCTCGGCGTCGGCCAGGCCGATCTCGGCGTCGTCGGCGACCACCTCCTCGGTGGTCACCTCGTCGAGCGCGACTTCGAGGTTGCCGGTGAAGGCGAGGCCCGATTCGGTGTCGTCGGTCGTGTCGTCGGTCGTGGCGCCGGCCGCGGCCGAACCGCCATTCGTGGACGCGCCGGGGAAGGAGTCTTCTGAAGTCATCGTTTCGTCAGCCGTCACTTGTAGAGGAAGAGCACGAGCTTCGAGGATGCCCAGTCGAAGCCGAAGATCAGCGAACCCATGACCACGACCGCGATCAGCACGATGATCGTGGAGTTCACGACCTCCTGCTTCGTGGGCCACGCGACCTTGCGCAGCTCGCCCCGGACCTCCGAGACGAACTCCTTCGGGCTGGTGCGCTCACGGGATTGCTGGGGCGCGGAGCGGCGTTCGGGCGCGCGGGGACGTTCGGCGCCTTGCTTCGCCATCATGCGCTTCGTTTGTCGGTTGCTCACGAACCGCCTCGTGGTGGGATTGTGTCGAGCAGGGCAGGAGGGACTCGAACCCCCAACCGCCGGTTTTGGAGACCGGAGCTCTACCAGTTGAGCTACTGCCCTCCGGCGCGCGGGGAACCGGGCCTTGCGAGAATAGCCGACGTCGTCACCCCGGTCCTGGCCGGGCCTCCCGTACGGGATGAGTGCGGCCGGCCCGAGGGTCAGCTGGCCACCCGGGCGCCGCGGTGGCGTGAGCGGGCAATGAACACCGCGGTCGCCGCGGCGCCGGCCGCGACCGCCGCCCCACCGATCGCCCCCGCGTAGGCGAGGCGCTTGCCCGTGAGCACTGATCGAAGCGCGCGGCGCTCGCCCGCGAGCTCCAGGGCGGTCAGGGTCTCGGCCAGCAGACCGGGCGACGGCTCGAGATAACGGGTCCGCAGATGCTGGAGTCCTCGCAGCAGCCGCCGATACTTGGCCACTTCCGATTGGCAACGCAGACAGGATTCCACGTGCCGGCGGGATTCGGCGTCGAGCGCCGCCGGCGACCCGTCGGACTCCGCGAGCTCGGACAGTACGACGGTCAGGTCTTCACAGCGCATTCGCCGCTCCCTCTTTCTCGTCGAACAGGGCGTCGCGGAGCCGCTTGCGCGCTCGATGCAGCCGGACCTTCGCCGCGGCGACGGTGATATCGAGCTCCTCGGCGATCGCCTCGTGCGGCAGTCCGTAGACGTCCTTCAGCACGACGACGGCCCGCAGCGTCACGGGAAGCGCAGCGATCGCGTCACTCAGACGATCGGCCAGCTCGTTCGACTCGAAGGCGCCGTCGGGGCCGCCCGTTCCCCGGAGTTCCATCTCCTCGGCGCCGTCGTCGAGCGGCTCGTGACGATGCCGGCGACGGCGTTCGAGGTGGGTGTAGGAGACATTGGCCGTGATCCGATACAGCCAGGTGGAGAACTGCGCCTCGCCGCGGAATCGGTCGATGCCCTTCCAGGCCCGGAGATAGGTCTCCTGCACCACGTCGCGCGCGTCCTCCTCGTTCGCCGTCAGCCGCATCGCGAGCGTGTACGTGTCGACGAATGTCTGACGTACGAGCTCGTCGAAGGATCGCCGATCGCCGGACTGCGCCCGGGTGATCAGCTCGGCCAAGCCGTTTGGGTCTGCCGGATGCTCCGTACCCATTCGACTCCCGACGGCCGGGAATGGTTACGCGGCGGTAATTACCGGGTTTCGCGGTGCAGCGTGTGCTTGCGGTCGAACCGGCAGTACTTCTTCATCTCGATGCGCTCGCGATCGTTGATCTTGCTCTTCATCGTGATGTAGTTGCGCCGCTTGCACTCTTCGCAGGCCAGGGTCACCTTGACCCGCTTGTCGCTCGCCATATCTGATTGCTCCGTTCGCTGTCGGCCGGGATACCCGGCCGACGGTCGCTCACTCCGCGTGCTCCGCTGCGGGCGGCCTCCGGCCGTCCTCGCTTCGCCTCGCCCAACATCTCGTCGCGCCTACAACCGTTCGCTGTCGGCCGGGATACCCGGCCGACCCTCCAGTTTCGTCGTTCTGGTGGCCACCGGTCGAAAGCTGGCCGCCGAACCGTTCCTATTTCAGGATCTTGGTGACGCGGCCGGCGCCGACAGTACGACCACCCTCACGAATCGCGAACCGCAGACCCTCTTCCATCGCGATCGGCGCATGAAG
>Ga0209048_10001904_pt1 | contig 21077 bp, 14 predicted proteins | sample FrelakmetCRP12CR_FD_187146 | JGI IMG/M metagenome (GOLD analysis project Ga0209048, IMG submission 187146) | Freshwater lake sediment microbial communities from the University of Notre Dame, USA, for methane emissions studies - CRP12 CR (SPAdes)... | ecosystem: Environmental > Aquatic >... | reverse complement strand
GCGGGCTCACGGCGACGGTGGTGCAGCAGACCCAGAGCCGCAACGAAGACGACAAAGACGACGACTGCGACAATCTCCGCGCCGTTCAGCTCACCTGGATTGCCCCACCCGTCAGCGTCCCGGTCGGCTACCAGGTGTACCGCGTCGTCGGAGCGAGCGTCACGCCCACCAACCTGGCCCAGAAGGTCCTCGTCGCGAACCTCAACACGGGACAGTTCACCTCGGTCGTCGACAGCCGGGTGAAGTCCAACACCACCTATACGTACTTCGTGGTGGCGACCGTCCCCAATCCGACAGGCCCGGGAACACTGCAGAGCGGACCCTCGAATTTGGCGACCGTGAAGCTGTAAACCTACTGGAGCTGCGCGCCAGCGCGCCGGCGAACCTCCGGCAGCAGGGGGTCCTCGCCGGCCGCACCGCGGATGGCGAGGTAGCGTTGGTAGGCGTCCGCGAAGCCGGCCGTCTTGAGTCCTTCGCGCACCCGGCCCTGGTAGTACTCCACAGGCGGGAAGAAGCTGTAGGTGGGCTCCTCATCGAGGAAGAGCGAGAGTGCCTCCCCGCGGCGACTGACGCACCGGTCGAACTCAGAGTCCGCCTGGGCGAAGGCGCCCGCCTCGACGTAGGCACGACCGAGGGTGAAGCGCCCAATCCACGTATCCAACAGCACGTTGGCTTCCGTCGCGGCGAGGATGGCCTTGCGGGCGTCCCCGGCCGCGAGGGCGACCTCGGCTTCGATGAGTTTCGAATAGGCACGCGGTTCTGCTTGCAACTCTGCCGCCAGACCCTTCGCGAGCTTGCGGGCATCTCGCGTTGCCTCGGCCTGGGCGTAGATGCGCGCCGCGAGAAAGCGAATCTTCACCGCGGTGCTCTGCTCGAGTGCACGGCGTGCGAAGCCGATGGCCGCAGCCTTCTGGCCCCGCGACATCTCCGCGTAGGCGGCCGCGGCGAGCTTCGCGGCGGCCTGGTCCCCATTGTGTGCGGCCAGGTCCGCGGTCGCGCCCGCCTGGAGGCGGCGCACCGCCTCACTGAAGCGTCCTTGGTACGTGGCGAGGTCAGCAAGCCCGGACGCCGCATGCGAGGCGCCAAACTGGTTCACCTTTGCGAAGTCGGTGTTGGTGGCCACGACCTCATCGAGGCGCCCGAGGCCGAGCTGCGCGAACCCCAGCGGAAGGTAAGCGAGCGGCGTCATTTCCTTCACCCGGGTGGCCTCTGCCAGGGCCGTCTCGAAGTCACCGGCGTAGGCAGCGTACAAGGCGAGGTTCAAGCGGTAGAGCGCGCGGTTCGGGAGAATCTTCACCGCGGCCCGAACCTCCTCAAGTGCCTTTCGGAGCTCTCGCAAGCGTGTCAAACACAGGGCCAGATTGTTGCGCGCCGCCGCGTCTGCCTGGTAGCGGGCAATGAGCGCGCCGTATTCCTTGACGCAGGACGGGTAGTCGGCAGTCAGGAAGTAGTAGAGCCCGCGCGCACGGAAGCGCTCGCGCTCGGTCATGCGGTCAACATGGCGCACCGCTTCGGTGATGTAGCGCTCGGCGTCCTTCTGGTTGCCCTGATTCGCCGAGGCGATCGCCATTCCGGCATACGCCAGGCCAAAGTTCGGGTCCCGCTCGACGGCCTTCGCGAAGCTGGCATGCGCCACGTCGAACTTGCTGCTGGCGAGCGCATCCATCGCGACCGCGTAGTCATGAACGACGTCGAGCGACGTCGCGGTCAGCGTCTCCGTCGCAAAGCGCTGTTTCGCATCTGAGGTGTCGTCACCGAGAGCCTGGCGAACCTTCGCGGCAAGCTTACCGACGGTGGCCAAGACGCCGTCCTTGCCCGGTGCCGTGTCGCTCGCCTTCGCCAACACGGTGCCCGTGACTACCTGGGTCGCCGTCACCTGCAGTTGGTAGCCGTTGCTTGCCCGTTCGATGCTGCCCGACACCACCACGCCGAGCCCCTGTTTGACGGCCAACTCGCGCGCCGCTCGCTCGTCCATCCGCTCCGGCGGCTGTACGCCGAGGACCCGCTTTACGTCGCTTCGTGCATACGCGGTGATGAAGTCTGCGCCCTCGAGCGCGAGCTTCATCACCGGCTCGAGCGTCCGGTCGAACGCCCCATCGTCCGTTGTATTCGTGAAGTCGGCGAGGACGACGCTGACCGGGGCCTTCGCCACCGACGGCGGTTTGGGAGACAGGTACCACCACGCCCCACCAATGCCGGCCAGTGCGACGGCCGCGATCCCAAGGGCACGCCAAAGCCCGACGGTGCTGCGCACGGAAATCCGCTTGCCCTCGTCGTTGATTTTCTCGAGGGCCGCCGCGAGCTCCGTCGAGGTCTGAAAACGCCGCGCCGGCTCGAGCTCAACGCATCGCGCGATGAGCGCATCGAGCGCCTCAGGAACTTCGGGCACCACCGTCTTCACGTGCGGCAACGGCGCCCGCGTCCGCAAGTCGAGCTCGGCCACCGCGCTCTCCGCCCGCTTGCTCCGGGTTGGCCCAGCCAGCATGTCGTACAGGATGAGGCCGAGGGTGTAGATATCCGCGCGCTCGTCGACCTGCTCGCCCCGCGCTTGTTCCGGCGGCATGTACTCCACGGTGCCGATGACCGAGCCGACGCGGGTGTAGCCGGCGAAGCGCGCCCCCAGTGGTCCCGAGGCCCCCGGCCCTCCGCTGTGGCCAAGCACGGGTTCCCCCGCCACTTCCGACCTCAGCCGCGCGATGCCGAAATCGGTGATGACCGCTTCACCATTGGCGCCGACCATGATGTTCGCCGGCTTCAGGTCACGGTGGATGACACCGGCCGCGTGCGAGGCGGCGAGGCCGGCACAAATCTCACGCGCCAGCTTGACGACCGTCGGCACCGGGAGCCGGCCCTGGCGCTGCAGGATGCTCGCCAGGTCGATGCCTTCGACGAAGGACATCGTGATGTACTTCATGCCGTCGATTTCGCCGATGTCGTGGATGCGCACGACGTTCCGGTGCGAAATGAGGCGCGCCAGCAGCAGCTCGCGTTTGAAGCGGTGCTGAATCTCCGCGGCGACGGCGGCATCCGCCATCATCTCCGGGCGAATCAGCTTGATGGCGACGTCGATGCCAAGTTCCGCGTCCCATGCCTTGTAGACGGCACCCATTCCGCCGAGGCCCAACTGCTGTTTGATGTGGTAGCGCGGGCCAAACGCCTGTCCGGGCCGCAGCGGCCCCTCCTCGGAACTGGCGTGTGGGCCGGCGGCCACGTCGACGGCGGCGGTCACGCCGCTTTCGCCACGTGCCACGCCACCGGCCGGCGACGCACCGGAACCGGCCGGACTGCGGCTGGGCAACAGCGTCGCCGCCAGTTCCAGTGGAGGCGACGTCGGACCGCCGAATGGCGACCGGGTGGCGGCGTCGCCAGCGGACGGCCCCGTCGGCGCCGCATCCGCCCCGCACCGTGGGCAGTGAGCCGCCAGCGGGGGGAGTTCGGCATTGCAGGCGTTGCAGGCTGGCGTCATCGTGGCGTGACCTTCAGTCACGGTCGCGTCGGCGGCACTGTACAGGCGGCCTTCGGCCAAGCCAACGACGCCGTGTCCGCCCCCAAAAGCCGAGAGGGCGCAGCCTGCAGCGTCTGCCTCTCCACAGCCATCGTGCCGCGGGGCGTGCCTGGCTGGTCGTGTCGGGGCGACGCGCCGCAACGGGCGAGTTGGCGAACATCGACGAGGCAGCTACCAGCCGCACCAGCTTGGGTCCGCGCCCGGGGGGCCGCCAGCCGGCGCGGCGGCGGCCTTGCCGGCATGGCTTCCGGGGCACTCGCTCAGGCACCCGCCCGGGCCGAGCTTCAGAGGCGACGGCGCGAGCGCCCAAGGCGGCCCGCGCCAACCGTGCGCGAGGTGCACGGCCAGCGGTCCCTTTCATGGGTGGGGCCCTGCGTCCCGCCAACCCCAGCGTCGTTTGGGCAACACAGCTTGGTGCACCCAGGTGTGCCCTTCGAAGTCGCTTGACGGCCGCCGGACGACCCGTTACCAATGACAACATTGGATGTTGCTGTCGTTAACATCCAGACGTCCATCCGGAGGTGTGCCCCATGTTGTCCTCGCGCGTCACAATGTCGCTGGTTGCCGGAGGGGCCCTCGTCCTCGCCGGCTGCAGTCGTTCCTCGGCCAGTCCGGCCGCCGCCCCGCCCGCCCCGCCGGGGGTGGCCATCCGCACGGCGCCGGTAGTGGAGGAACGCATCGTCCGTCACGTTCGGGGCTCAGGCCAGCTGCAGGGCAAGCAGGAGATGGCGCTGTCCTTTCGCTACGGCGGGACGGTGCACCAACTGCTGGTGGACAGCGGCGCCGCCGTGCACCGGGGGCAGCTGTTGGCCACCCTGGACCGCACCGAGTCCGGGGCCCGCCTCGCGCAGGCGCAGGCCGCCTTCGAGAAGGCCCAGCGCGACGTGGCCCGGGCCGAGCAGCAGCGGGCTGGCGGCGCCATCTCCGTCGCCGACTACCAGAATGCCCACACCGCGATGGCGCAAACCGAGGCCGCCCTCCGCGCGGCGCGCTACGCCGACGAAGTGAGTGTGCTTCGGGCGCCGGACGACGGACAGGTGCAGCGGCGCCTGGTGGAAGCCCACGAGCAGGTGGCCCCGGGCCAGCCCGTCCTCACCCTCCGGGCGGCCGGCCGCGGGTGGGTGACGCGGGTTGGACTGATTGACCGCGAGGCCGTCCAGGTGCGGCTGGGCGACGCCGCCGAGGTGCACTTCGACGCCTTCCCCGGCATCAGCTTCCCTGGCCGGGTGACGGAGATTGCAGGAGCCCCCAGCCCAGTCACCGGCACCTACGAAGTGGAAGTCTCGGTGGAGCCTGGCGAGGTGCCCCTTCTGTCCGGACTGGTGGCGAAGGTGGACATCTCCCCCTCCGCCGGCCCGCTGCTGCGGGCCGTGCCCATCGAGGCGGTGGTGGAGGGAAACGGGCTGTCGGCCGCCGTCTTCGTCCCCCAGCCCGACGCCACGGCGCGCAAGGTGCCCATCCGCGTCGCCTTCATCGAAGGCAATGAGGTGGCGGTGGCCAGCGGGTTGGAATCAGTGACGGAAGTCGTCACCGACGGGGCCTCTTACCTCGCGCCCGGCATGCCGGTGCGGCGCGTTCGCTAGCGAAGGCGGCCCCCATGGACCTCATCGAATTCAGCGTCAAGCGCTACCAGTTCACCATCGTCGTCTTCCTCATGCTGGTGGCCCTCGGGGTGAGCTCTCTGTTCGCCATTCCCAAGGCCGAGGACCCGACGTTCCCCTACCCCAACTTCACCGTCGTCGCCGTCTACCCCGGGTCCAGTCCAGCGGACATCGAGAAGCTGATTGTCGACCCCGTCGAGTCCAAGCTGAAGGCACTCGACGACGTGAAGACCCTCAAGACGGAAATCTCCGATGGCCTGGCCGTCATCGCCATTGAATTCACGGCCGGCACGGACGCCGACAAGAAGTACGACGACGTGTTGCGCGAGCTGAACGCTCTGCGCGCGGACCTCCCGAGCGACCTGCAGTCGCTGAAGGTCGAGAAATTCAATGCCGCCGACGTCAACATCGTCCAGGTGGCGCTGGTGTCCGAGACGGCGTCCTACCGGGAGCTGGCCGAGCGGGCGGACCGCCTCCGCAAGCGGGTGGAGAACCAGCCCGGGGTGAAGGAGGCCAAGCGCTCGGCCTTCCCGTCCCAGGAAGTCCGCGTCTCGCTCGACCTGGAGCGCCTGGCGGCGCTTGGCGTGACGCCGCTGCAAGTCGTCTCGGCCATCCAGACCACCAACGTCAACATCCCGGCGGGCAGCGTCGACATCGGCCGGCGGAAGTTCAACGTCAAGACAAGCGGCGACTACAGCTCGCTTGGCCAGGTGGAGGACACCGTGGTGGCGGCTGCCAAGGGCAGCCTGGTCCACTTGCGAGACGTGGCCGAGGTGGCCGTTCAGGACGAGGACGTCAACTACCTCGGGCGCTTCAACGGGCAGCGGGCCGTCTTCGTCACCGCCAACATGAAGGAACGGCAGAACATTTTTCAGGTCCGAGAGGGCCTATGGAAGGAGCTGGACGGCTTCGAGAAGGAGCTTCCCGCCAGCATTCGACTGGAGCGCGGCTTCGACCAGTCACGCAACGTCTCCGAGCGGCTGAGCGGCTTCACCCGCGACTTCGCCATCGCCATCGTGCTGGTCCTGCTCACCCTTCTGCCCTTGGGCGTGCGGGCCTCGGCGGTAGTGATGATTTCCATCCCCCTCAGTCTCGCCATCGGCGTGGCGATGCTGCACCTGACCGGCTTCACCATCAACCAGCTGAGCATCGTCGGCTTCGTCATCGCCCTCGGCCTCCTGGTGGACGACTCCATCGTCGTGGTGGAGAACATCAGCCGGTTTCTGCGCATGGGCCATACCCGGCGCGAAGCCGCCATCCTGGCCACCCGGCAGATTGGCGTCAGTGTCATCGGCTGTACCGCCACGCTCATCTTCGCCTTCCTGCCCCTGCTGTTCCTACCGGGCGCCCCGGGGCTCTTCATCCGGAGCATGCCCATGGCGGTGGTGTTCACCATCCTCGCCTCGCTCGTCGTCTCGCTCACCATCATCCCCTTCCTGGCCAGCCTGCTTCTGCAGGAGACGCACGACGCAGAAGGTAACGTCTTCATGCGCGGCCTGATGCGGCTGGTCGACGGCAGCTACCGGCGGGTGCTGCACACCGCGCTGGCGCGCCCCCGCGCCACGCTGGCGGTGGCCGCGGCGCTCTTCCTCGGCAGCCTCGCCCTCATCCCGGCGGTGGGCTTCAGTCTCTTCCCCAAGGCAGGCCTCCCAGAGTTCCGGGTGACGGTGGAGACGCCCGACGGCAGCAGCCTCGCGGAGACCGACCGCGCCGTCCGCTTCGTCGAGGGGGTATTGGCCCGGGTGCCCGAGGTGAAAAGTGTCATGGCCAACGTCGGCCACGGCAACCCGCGCGTCTATTACAACGTCCCGTCGAAGAATGAGAAGAACAACGTCGGCGAGCTCTTCGTGCAGCTGCACCACTTCGACTCCAAGCGCGCGACCGCGCTGTTCGACCGTCTCCGCCACGAGTTCGACGGGTACCCGAACGCGAAGATTGAGTTGCGGGAATTCGAACAGGGCCCGCCGCTCGACGCCCCCATCGCCATGCGCATCATCGGCGAGCAGCTGGACGTCCTGGACCAGGTGGCTGCCGAGGTGGAAGCCGTCATGTTGAAGACGCCCGGCACGGCGTACGTCCACAACCCCTCCCGGGACCAGAAGACGGACCTGCGCGTCAACATCGACCGCGACAAAGCCGGCCTCTACGGCGTGCAGTTGGTGGACGTCGACCGCAGCGTCCGCATGGGGCTGGCCGGCATCCAGGTGGGGCGGTACCGCGCCGATGGGCAGGTGGAGGACGCCTTCAACGTCAACGTGGCGCTCCCCCGCGCCTCCCAGAAGCAGGCCCTGGACGCCCTGACGCGCGTCTACGTGCCCACCCATGCGGGGGCGCAGGTCCCCCTGGGCCAGCTGAGCGCCCTGCAATTCGAAGCGTCGCCGGCCACCATCAACCACTTCAACAAGGAACGCAGCGTCACCGTCACCGCCGACGTCCTCACCGGCTACAACACCGACCGGGTCACGCGCGCGGTGCTGGCCCGCCTGGCCGAGCTCAAGCTGCCTCCGGGGTACCGCATCGCGGCCGCCGGAGAAATCGAGAGCCGGCAGGAGAGCTTCGGCGGCCTCGGGTCGGCCATCATCGTCGCCGCCTTCGGCGTCCTGGCGGTCCTGGTCCTCGAGTTCCGCACCTTCAAGAGCACCCTCATCGTCGCCTCGGTTATCCCGCTGGGCATCATCGGCGGCGTGCTGGCGCTCTACCTGTCCGGCAACACCCTCTCCTTCACCGCCACCATCGGCTTCGTCGCGCTCTTGGGAATTGAAGTGAAGAATTCCATCCTGCTGGTGGACTTCACCAACCAGCTGCGGGCCAAGGGCGTCCCGGTGGACGAGGCCATCGAACAGGCCGGCGAGACGCGCTTCGTGCCCATCCTCCTCACCACCCTCACCGCCCTGGGCGGCCTCATCCCCCTCGCCCTGGAGGGCAGCTCGCTGTACTCGCCCCTGGCCCTCGTCATCATCGGAGGGCTGGTGACATCCACCGTCCTCACCCGCGTGGTGACGCCGGTGGTGTACAAGCTACTCGCGCCGGACGTGGAACTGGCCAAGGCGACGTGAGACGCTGCTGGCCAAACCCATGGCCAACCTGCGCCTGTCCGTCGACACCTACTGGACCAGCCCCTACGCCTTCAGCGCCTTCGTGGCGCTGAAGGAGAAGGGCCTGGCTTTCACCCCACAGCCGGTGGCATTGCACCTGGGCGAACACCGGCACCCGGACGCCCTGGCCACCTCCCTCACCGGCCGCGTCCCCGTCCTCTGGCATGACGGCTGGGCCCTGTCGGAAAGCAGCGCCATCGACGAGTACCTGGAGGACGTGTTTGCGCCTCCGGACTACCCGCGCCTGTTTCCGCAGGAGGCCCGCGAGCGGGCGCGGGCCCGGCAGTTGATGGCCTGGGTGCGGAGCGACTTGCTCCCCATCCGTCAGGAACGGCCGACGACGACGCTTTTCTACGAAAACATGGACGTCCAGCCGCTCTCCACTGCCGCGCAGGGCTCGGCCGCGCGCCTGCTGGCTGTGGCAGAGGCGCTCATCGCGCCAGGGCGCACGACGCTGTTTGACAGCTTCTGCATCGCGGATGCGGACTTCGCGCTGATGCTGCTGCGGCTGCTGTGGAATGCGCACCCGGCCCCGAAAAAAGTCCAAGCGTACGTCGAGGCGCAGTGGGCGCGCCCCTCGGTGCGGGCCTGGGTCGAGCACAAGCGGCCGCCCTACGTGCCCTACTGAAGGGCCTAGGGCGCGTCGTCGTCGCCGTGCGGGGGAATACCGCCGTCGGCGGTCGGCTCGTCGCGCTGGCGGGCGAGTTCGGCCTCGATGACCGCGAGCAGCACCCGTTCCTTCTCGTGGAAGCGCGCCTTGCTCGGGTCGCTCAGCGTCCGCCGGGCCCCGTTGGCGTAGAATTCCAGGTCCTGGATGCTGGCCCCGTGGATGGGGGCACCCTTGCTGCGTCCGTAGGGTGGGAAGACGGTGGGCCCGTCTCCCGGTGCTGCGGCGGGCGCGCGCCGGCGCGGCTCCGCCCTCGCCGCGCCGCCGATTTCCATCTCCCCGAGATGGAGGCTGAAGCCTTCTCCCTGGCGAATGGCCGTTCCGACGCGCACGTGCTCCACGCTCCCGTCGGACCGCGTCACCGCCACCGTCACTGGCAGGTCCTGGTCGCCCATGGCTGCCCCTTCCCACCGCGGGGCGGACGCTGTCAACCGCCGTCAGGCCCCTTCTGGGCGGACCGGGGCGGGACAGTCCCCCCCCAAAAACGGCCCTAGGCCGCCCGCGCCCGCACCAGGGCCCCCAGGCGCTCCAGGGCGCGCTCCAGCACGTCCATGCTCGGGCCGAAGCTGAAGCGCGCATGGTTGCGGAAGCGCGACGCCCGACCGCGGCGGCGCTTGCCCGGGTTGACGTCAAAGAATTCCCCGGGGACGGTGATGACTTGGTGCTCGAGCGCCGCCCGGAAGAGGGACATGCCCTCGGCCAGGGGGGGCGGAAGCCCCGACAGGTCCCCCCAGACGTAGAAGGTGCCCTCGGGAGGCGGGTTCACCCGCACCCCCAGGGCCCGGAGGCCCTCCAGCAGCCGCTCGCGCTTGGGCCGGAAGGCGGAGTGAATGGCCTGCAACTCATGCTCGACATGGCCCGCATCGAAGAGGGCAATGGCAGCCCGCTGCAGCGGCTTGCTGCCGCCACCGTCGAGGAAGGAGCCCGCACTGGCGACGGCGTCGATGACGGACTTGGGGCCCACCGTCCAGGTGACGCGCCAGCCCGGGTAACGCCAATTCTTGGTGAGGCCGTCGAAGAGGACCACCGGGTCCCGGTTGACGTCCCGCACGTACGCCGCGGCACTCTGCGGCGCCACCGGCGTGGCCCAGACGTAGTGGGCGTAAAACTCGTCAATGAGGAGCGCGCAGTCCAGCGAGCGCGCCATGTGCACCCAGGCCTCCAGCGCACTGCCCCCGACCACCTTGCCCGTAGGGTTGGCCGGATTGGAGAATAGGAGAGCCGACAGGCCACGCCCCAGCACCTCCTTGCGCAGCTCCTCCACCGAGAATTCATAGCCGCGTTCGGCCTCAAGCAGGATGGGGATGGAGATGAAACCCTTGAAGGCGTCCAGCAACTCCTCGTAAGCGGTGTAGTCCGGCAGGAAGTGTCCGAGGTTGACGGGGCCGAGGCTGGCCGCGGCCCGGGTGAGCGCGGCCCGGCCCCCGCCGGAGACGCTGACGTTTTCCGCCGAGTACTGCGACGGCAGTCCCCGCCGGTACAGACGGTTGTAGTGCGCGGCGATGGTCTCGCGGAGTTCCCACAGGCCGGCCACCGGGGCGTACTCCTGGTCGCCGGGGTCGATGGACACACTGGCCACCCGCGGCGGCGCACCGGGCAACTCGCCCGTGTCCGGCTGCCCCTGGCCGAGGTTGCACCAGGCCGGGTCCGCTGGGCTGAAGCCGCGCTTCTGGGCCTCGGTGGTGACGAAGATGACGCCGGTGCGCGGCACCGTGCGGAAGGCTGAGACTCCGCTCTCGCTGGACATACCCTGGCCTCCACCCTACACCACCTCGGCCGCAGCGCCCGCCTTCCCGTCCTCCACTGGGCGCCCGGCCAGGCCTCACGGCGGCGGCGGCTCGGCGCGCCCGAGACACTCCCGGAAGTGCGCCGCGACCGCGCGCGCGTACCGCGCGGTGGTGTAGTGGCTTCTGAGCTTCGGGCTCGTGAGTTCCACATCGGGCAACTCCGCCACAGGAAGCGCGGTCCCGAAGCGGGCCGGGTAGGCCCGCTGAAGGGCACGGTAGGTGGGCGTGCTCTCGAAGGCGGCCGACTTCTCGAGGCGCACGTCGCGGCGGACGTCGGCCAGGCTGAGGCCCGGGGTGCCCTCGGCGAAGGCCAACAGCGCCCGGAGCGACTCGCTCTCCTCCCCCCGGGGTTCCCCGTGGGCGTCGTAGGCGAGCAGGTCTCCGTCGGCGGCCAGCGCCCGCCCGGTGAGACGGCTGAGGGCACGCTGGATGGCGGCGTTGCGCGAGGCGTACTCGCCGGCGTTGTAGTCGGCAAAGCGGAACAGTGGCCGCGGGTAGTTGGCCTCGTAGCCCCACAGCCGTTGCACGCCCCAGCGCAGTCCGCCCGCCCGGGTGAAGAGCGCGTCCCGGACGGCGTCGGCGTCCGCGTACTGACCGGGGGCGTGGGTGAGGACCCACCGCGCCCCGACCTGCATGGACCCGGCCGTGCCCACCGGGTTGAAGTCTTCGAGGCGGGCCTTGCGAAGGACGCCGTCGAGGAGGGCCGCGGCCCGGTAGGCCACCGGGTGCTGGGCATGGGCCGCGGCCAGCATGTCCCGAAACAGCAAGTCCAGGTCCCGCTCGGTGCGCAGACCCCTCAGCCGCTGGGCGAACGTCCGGTGGTCGCCCGGCTTGGCTTCCGCCAGCAGCGCCTGGACCGCAGACTTCCCCGGCGGCCCGAGGCTCGCGGCCAACTCGTCCAGCCGCGCGCGCACCATGTCGGCCAGGCCTGGCACCGGAGGGTCCACTTGGAAACCCGACTCCTGCTGCAGGATGGCCACCGCCCCGCACACGCGCTCCACGTCCCCGGGCAGTCCGGCCGCCAGGAAGGCGGCCCGGAGGTCGTGCGCCCAGCCCTCCGCATCGGGCACCTCCGCGGGCAGCAACCCCCTCACCTCCTGCAGCGTCAACGTCCGCGGCGCGGGCCGCACGGCCGGCGGCGAACGGCCCGCCTTCCGGCAGCCCTCGGCCAGCCCCACAAGGAGAAGGCCCCAGGCAAGCCAGCGAGTCGTTCGCACCAATCGGGGGGAGTCTTCCACAGCCACCGCGCGGGCGGCGGACGCTGGGCCCTGTCCCGGTGGGCCTCGGAAGGCGTGCGAGACGCTGTTCGGTCGTCTCTGGCAGGGACTGTGTCCCGCCGAGGCTCGACAGCAGCCCCTCCGCAAAGGTAGCCAGCGGGCCGTCCCATGCGCTGGTCGACTCTCAATCCCTGGAAGGACCTGGCCGGCCTGCCGCGTGAGTCCTGGCTCATCGCGCTGGCGACGCTGGTGAACCGCGCCGGCACCATGGTGATGCCCTTTCTGGTGCTGTTCCTCACCCGGGACCGCGGGCTTCCCCCGACTCGGGCCGGCCTCGCCATCGCCGTCTATGGCGTGGTGGCACTGGTCTGGTCGCCAGTGGCCGGCCGGCTGGGGGATGCCTGGGGACAGCTGCGGATGGTGAAGGCGTCCCTCTTCTGCAGCGCGCTCGTGCTGCTGGCCATCCCACTCTTCCACTCCTACGCTGCCATCCTCCTCGGGATGGTGCTGCTCGCCTTCACTTCGGAGCCAGTCCGTCCGGCCACCATGGCCCTGGTGAGCCACCTCGCCCCGGCGCACCGGCGCCGGCAGGCCTTCGCGCTCAACCGCCTGGCGGTCAACCTCGGGATGAGCATCGGCCCCACCGTGGGCGGCTTTCTGGCCGAGGCGTCCTTTCGTTCGCTCTTCTGGGTGGACGCGGCAACGTCACTCCTGGCCGGCCTGGTGCTGGTCTTCATCCCGTTCAGGGCGCCGCGGCATTTCCACGACGTGACGGCGGCGCCGGCCCGGTCGGCGCTGTCCGACCGCCGACTGCTGTACGCGCTGGCCGCCCTCCTGCCGGTTCTGCTCGTCTTTTTCCAGCACGTGTCCACCATGGCCCTCTACTTGGTGGAGACGCTGGGGTTCCGGCCGTCGGTGTACGGCGGGCTGTTCTTCGTCAACACGCTCGTCATCGTCCTCACCGAGGTCCGCCTCAACACCCTGACCGCGCACTGGCCATTTTCCCGCTCGCTGGCCATGGGCGCCCTGCTTGCCACGCTGGGTTTCGGCGGGCTCGCCGTGGCGCGGTCGCTGCCGGCGGTGGTGGGCACGGTGCTGCTGTGGACGGCCGGGGAGATGGTGCTGTTCCCCACCGCGTCGGCCTACATCTCGGAGATTTCGCCGCCGTCCCGCCGGGGCGAATACTTGGGCTTCTACACCATGGTTTTCGGGCTCGCCTTCAGTCTCGGCCCGTGGCTCGGCACCCTTGTCTTCGAGCGGTGGGGCGCCGTCCCGCTGTGGCTGCTCTGCCTGCCGGTGGGAGGACTGTCTGCCTGGGGGCTGTCGCGCGTCTCTGTGCGCACCCACCCTGCCGCCGCACCGGCGGTGGCCTCACCGCCATGATGTCCCACGTCCGGACGCCCCGGCCTCCCGCCCCGACGAGGGTCCACCCCGGGGCCAGTTGGGCTGCATGGGCCCCGGTGTGGGTTTGACGGCTCGACGGGAATCAGGCTGTCGTTCGCCCCCCGGGGAGGGCCGTGGGGCTCTCTCCCCTTTCGAGGAGTCCGCATGCGTGCGTCGGCTGTCGTCTTCTGCTGCACCCTCCTCAGCGTCTGCACCCTCGGGTGTGGAAGCAGTCCAGCGTCCGGCCCGGTGGTGACGCTGTCGCCTGCGTCACTCATCGTCACCACCGGCGATGGGCCCACCACCTTCGCCGCCGTTCTCAGCAATGGTGCGGTGGGCCCGGTGACGTGGGCGCTGAGCGGGCCGGGCAGCATTTCCACGACGTCCGGGGACCAGACGGCGTACCAGCCCCCGGCGCTGGGAGGCGCTGGCGGGACGGCCAGCCTCCGGGCCACCGCCGGGTGCGGCACGGGCTGTGGCCCCCTCGGGAACACGGCCACCATCAGCGTCAACGCCGCGACCACCGGAAACCTCACCATCACCGTCAGCGGGCTGCCGTCGGTGGCGCCGGCAAGCCTCGCGGTGAAGGGCCCCAACAGCTTCTCGCAGACGGTATCCACTGCGACGACGGCGACGCTGACTGGCCTTGCGCCGGGTGCGTACACGGTGACGGGCGCCGACATCCTCGACAGCAACAACCCCATCGTGAATGGCAAGTGGACGGCGCCGCCCGCGCCGGTGGCGGTGAAGGCCAATACCGCGGCCAGCGTGACGGTGGCGTACGCCTCGCTGCCCGGCTACGGGCGGCTGTGGGCGGCCAACGGGGCGGCCCTGGACGGTTTCACGCCCGGCGACCTCCAGGTGAACCGCTCGCCCAGCCTCACGCCCACCACCTCGGGCGCCGTGCAAGGGATTGCCTTTGACAGCACGGGCGCGGTGTGGACGGCCCAGGGCGGCGCTCCGGACGCAGTACTGGGTTACGCCGCCGCGGGTCTCACCAGCAGCGCGGCGCTCACCCCGGCGGTGACGCTAACCGGGACCGAAATCTCCACTCCCGAGGCGCTGGCCATCGGGCCGAACGCACGCGTGTGGGTGGCCAACTGCGCCACCAACACCGTCTCCGCCTACCCCCTCAGCGGCGGAGCCGCCGTGGTGCAACTCACCGGAAGCGCCTTCGCGTGTCCGCGCGGCCTGGCCTTCGACGCGGCCGGAAACCTCTGGGTGGCCAACAAGAACGGCGTTGCAGGGTGCTTTGCGTCCTCGAGCCTGGGCGCCAGCAGCAGCACCGTCACGCCTGCTGTCACAGTCATCCCCCCGACAGGCGCGAGCCAGCCTTCGGCGGTCGCGCTCGACGCCCAGGGCAACCTGTGGGTGGCCTTCTGCACCGGTCCGGCTGTCGCGCGCTACGCAATCAACGGCAGCGTCGCAACGCTGGTGGCGACGCTTCTGCCGACGACGGGCAACCCGCCGAGCCTGGACTGCCCGGTGGCGCTCGCCCTGGACAACAGCGGCGACCTCTTCGTCGGCAATGCTGGCGCCTCCGGCGGAACCCTCTCCTGGTTTGCAGCCACGGACACCGCCCCGGGCGGCGCGATTAACCCGGTGCTTCAGCTGACCAACATTGCCGTGGGCGTGGGCGGGCTGGCCTTCAACCCCACGCCCACCAACCTCCCCATCAAGCACTAGCGGTGCAGCGCCGGACGCAGCGGCTGCTCGCGCTCGCCTGTGGGCTGTGCGCCGCGCCGTGGCTTGCCACGGCCGACGCGCCGGCCCTGCGCCCCGGCCTGTCCGTCCTCCCGGACGCCGGGCAGCCAGGCGTCGCGCCGCGGACGCCCGCCCGGCCGATGAGCTTCAAGGCGGCGAGTTGGCTCACGCGGGCCGAGCGCGAGGCGCAGGAGCAGCCCGAGCGAATGCTGGACGCACTCCGCCTTCGGCCCGGGCAGACGGTGGCCGACGTGGGCGCGGGCGTCGGCTACCACGCCTGGCGCCTCGCGGCGCGCGTCGGCCCAAAGGGGAAGGTGTACGCCACCGACGTCCAGCCCGAGATGCTGGCGCTGCTTCGAGCCAACACGGCCGCGCGCCAGGTGCGCAACGTCGTCGCCGTCCTCGCCACGCCCGAGAGCACCGGGCTGCCGGAGGCGAGCATCGACCTGGTCCTTCTGGTGGACGTGTACCACGAGGCCCCCGACCCCCAGGCCTTCCTCGGCCAGCTGCACCGGGCCCTCAAGCCCACCGGTCGGCTGGCCCTGGTGGAGTTTCGTGCCGAGGACCCCGAGGTGCCCATCCGCGCCGAGCACAAGATGACGGCGGACCAGGTCATCGCCGAGCTGGCACTCGGGCGGTTTCGCCTGGCGGAGCGTCATGAGTTTCTCCCGTGGCAGCACCTCCTCCTCTTCGTTCCAGCGCGCTGAGCCGTAGTAGCGTCGCGCAATGTCCATCGGTTGGAACTCCTTCGTCCTTGGCTTCCTGGTCCCGGCGCTGGCGCTGGCCGCGCCCGGCGAGCAGGCAGCCGTGCTGCCCCACACCGACCCGGTGCTGGAGCGTGCGATTGCCCGCGTCTACCCGTCGCTCGTTCAAATCCACGTGCTGTCCGCCTACAGCGAGGGCGGCCGGGAGCGGAAGTTCCAGGCCTCCGGCAGCGGCGCCATCATCTCCTCGGACGGGCACGTCATCACCAACCACCACGTCGTCGGCAAGGCGACGTCCATCCGCGTCATCCTCCCCACCTTCGAGGAGCTGGAGGCCAAGCTGGTGGGGACCGACCCGCTGGCGGACATCGCCGTCATCCAGCTGGACCTCTCCAAGCGCCCGGCCGGCGCCCCCCCGCTCCCGGTCGCACACTTCGGCGATTCCTCCTCGCTGAAGGTGGGGGACACCGTACTGGCCATGGGCTGCCCGCTGGCGCTGTCGCAATCCGTCACGCGCGGCATCGTCGCCAACACCAACCTGCGCATCCCCCGAGCGCTCGAGCTGGACGGCGAGAACGTCGGTTCGGTGGTGAAATGGATTGGGCACGACGCACAGATTTTTCCGGGGAACTCGGGCGGACCTCTGGTCAACCTCGACGGGGAGATTGTCGGCATCAACGAGTTGGGCATCGGCTTGGCCGGGGCCATTCCCGCGGACCTGGCGCGCTCAGTGGCCGAGCAACTCATCGCCAAGGGGCGCGTGGACCGCGCCTGGACCGGGATGGCCTTCCAGCCCCTCCTCAAGGATTCACCGCCCGGCCTGACCGGCGTGCTGGTGTCGGCCGTCCTTCCCGGTACGCCGGCCGCCGCCGCGGGGGTGAAGCCCGGCGACCGCGTGCTGGCCGTCGAGGGCCGTCCGGCCGACGTCCGGTTCGACACGCAGCTGCCCGCCTTCACCAATGAGTTGCTCCAGCGCACGCCGGGGGCACCCCTGGTGCTGACGCTGGCACGCGGCAGCCAGGAGATGAAGGTGACGCTCACCCCGCTGCTGCGCGACGAAGCGCGGGCCAAGGAGGTGGAACTCAAGGAGTGGGGACTGACCGTCCGCCGCCTCACCCGGGTGGAGTCCATCGACTTGCAGCGGCCGGACACCAAGGGCGTGCTGGTGAGCACGCTGCTCCCCGGAGGGCCGTCGGACAAGGCCGTCCCTCCCTTGAGACGTGAGGACATCCTCGCCACGGTGGGTGGCAAGCCCGTCGACTCGCCCGAGGCTCTCCTCAAGGTGACCGCGGACCTCCTCAAGGGGGCACGCGCTCCGGTGCCCACCGTGGTTGGCTTCGACCGCGGCGCCGAGAAGATGCTCACCTTGGTCGAGGTCGGCATCCGACCGCCGCAGGAGCCGCCGGCCGAGGCCCGGCGCGGCTGGCTGCCCATCGCCACCCAGGTGCTGTCGCCCAAGTTGGCCACCGCCCTCGGTTACAAGGGGCGAAAGGGCGTGCGGGTCACCCAGGTGTACCCGGACGGCGACTCGACCGGGCTCCGCGTTGGCGACGTCATCACCAAGGTGGACGACGCGCTGGTGGAAGCGAGTGAGCCGCAGGACGCCGACGTCTTCGACGCGCTGGTGCGCGCCTACAAACCCGGGAGCAAGGCCGCCTTCGCCGTTCTGCGCGACGGCAAACCGCTGACGCTCACCATCCCCGTGCGGGAAGGGCCGCGTCAGGAGAACGAATTGCGCCTGTACGAGGATGTCGTCCTCGAGTTCCGCGCCCGGGACATCTCCTACCTCGACCGGGTGAAGCGCCGCTGGCCGAAGGACGAGGCGGGAGCCCTGGTGAGCCAAGTCGACACCGGCGGCTGGGCTGCCGTGGGTGGACTGCGCACCGACGACCTCATCGTCTCGGTGGACGGAAAGCCCATCCACAGCGTCCTGGACCTGGAGACGGCGCTGCGACCGGTGAAGGAGAAGAAGCCTCACCACCTGACATTCTTCGTCAAGCGCGGCGTGCAGACACTCTTTCTCGAGCTTCAGCCCACCTGGGGCGACATCCGGGAGGCCTCCAAGTGAAACTCTCTCTTGCCCTGGTGCTGACCGGCGCACTGCTCGCGTCCCGGCCGGCCCCGGCCGGGGACCTCCGCGCCGCCGGACGCGCCACCGCCGAGCGCGTCCGTCGCGCCGTCGTCACCATCCGCATCGTCCTAAAGCTGAAAATCGGCTTCGGGGGCCAGGCGCAGGACCAGGAGCAGAAGCTGGAGGTCGCTGGCGTGGTGATTGACCCCTCCGGCCTCACCCTCGCCAGCGCCGCCAGCATCGACCCCTCGGGGGCCCTGCGAAAGATGGCCGGGGGACAGGCGTCCCGCGTGAAGGTGGAGGCCGAGGTGAAGGAGACCACGCTGCTGCTCGAGGATGGGACCGAGGTGGAAGCGGACGTCGTCCTCAAGGACACGGACCTGGACCTCGCCTTTCTCAAGCCCCGCGAGGCCGGCAGACGCTTCGACGCCGTCACCCTCCGCGCCCGGAAGGAGACAGTGCCGCTTCTGACTCCCATTTTCGTGGTGGCCCGTCTCGGCAAGCTCACCAGCCGGGCGCTCGCCGTCGCCACGGGAGAGATTCGTGCCTCGGTGCGCGGGCCCGCGCCCTACTACGTCAGCGATGGGGAGACGGCGTCCTTCACTGGCTCGCTCGCCTACACCGCCGACGGCATTCCCCTCGGCGTCTTCGTCAACCGCTTCAGCGCCTCGCCGGACGGCCGGGGCGCAGGCATGTTCGACGGCGCCTTTGGCCGCAGCGGCTCAGAAGCGGTGCTGACGGTGCTGCGGCCGGTGGACAAGGTGCTGGAACTCGCCGCGCAGGCCCGGGAGATGAAGGCACCCACGAAGTCGGACGAGGGCTCTGCCCCCTGACCATCCCCGCGTGGGCGTCTCAGCCCCCTTGCCGCAGGGCGCGACGCATGCGCACCTTGGCCTGGGCAGGCGGCGCGGCCAGGACGAAGCCAGCCTTCTGGAACATGGCCAACGTGCCCGTGTAGCTGGAGCTAGCCGGCAGCGGGCCGCCGTCCGGCCGCGGCTGGACGGGGTAGCCCTCCGCCAGCGGTGCCCCCTGGGCTCGCATCCGCTCGAGGGCGTGCGCCAGAAGCCGCGAGGCAAGCCCCCGCCTGCGAAAGCCGGCCTTGATGAAGAAGCAGGGCACGCTCCACACCTGCCCGACGTCCTGGCAGGCGAGGCCTCTTGAGCGTTCGAGGCGTGGGAAGGCCGTCCTCGGCCCGTAGGTGACCCAGCCCACCGGCTCCCCGTCGGCGAACGCCAGGGCACCTTGGATGTCCCCGCGCGCGACACGGGCCTTGAAGCGGCGCTTCAGTGCCGCGCCCTTAAGTGTAGCGTAGGGCTCGCCCGCCTTGAGTCTCCAGAACATGCACCAGCACCCGCTGCTGGCGCCGTTCTTGCCAAACAACTGCTCCACGGAAGGCCACAACTCCGGCGTGAGGTCTCGAATCTCGACGTGCATGGGCAGCCGCTGCGGAAAGCTTGCCACCGGGGCAGCGGCGCCGTCCACGCGCCTCCCCAGGGGGGCCACAGAGGGTAAAACTGGCGCATGCCCCTCGCCGCCGCGGTCCTGCTGCTCCTCACCCTCGGTGCCCCCGCGGAGGCGTCCGTGGCCACCGCACCCGCAGGGACAGCCGTGGCTCCTTCCTTCGACGTCGACGCCGCCACCGCCGCCTACCTGGGCCGCCTCTCGCCCGAGGCCCGAGCCCGTTCCGACGCTTACTTCGAAGGTGGCTACTGGCTTGGCCTCCTCGACGCCGTGCTCAGCGTGGCGGTGAGCCTGCTGCTGCTGCAGACCGGGCTGTCGCGACGCATCCGGGACTGGACCGAGCGGCGCACCCGTATGCGTCCGCTGCAGACCGCCCTGTACTGGAGCGTCTACCTCGCCCTGACGACGGCGGTCCTCCTTCCCGTCTCCGCCTACGAGGGCTTCTTCCGCGAGCATGCTTGCGGGCTCTCCAACCAGACACTGCCCGACTGGCTGACGGACCAGGCCAAGGGCTTCCTCCTCTCACTCGTCTTCGGGGCCGTGGTGGTGGCGGTGCTTTACGCCCTCATCCAGCGGCTACCGCAGAGCTGGTGGGCCTGGGGCGCTGTTGTCGCCACGGGCTTCGCCGCGCTGTTCCTGCTCATCCTGCCCGTCTTCGTCGCGCCGCTCTTCAACACCTATACCCGTCTGACCGACGAGCGCGTGCGCGCACCCATCCTCCGCATGGCGGCCGCCAACGGGCTCGCCGCCGGAGACATCTGGGTGAGCGACGCCTCGCGGCAAAGCAAGCGCATCAGCGCCAACGTGAGTGGACTCCTCGGGACCGAGCGCATCACGCTGAACGACAACCTGCTTCGCCGCGGCACGCCGGAGCAAGTCCAGGCCATCATGGGACACGAACTCGGCCACTACGTCCTCAACCACGGCTACAAGCAGCTCGCCGTGCTTGCCCTGCTGGCCCTCGGCGTCTTCGCCGCCCTGCGCAGCCTCTTCGCCTGGAGCCTCTCCCACTGGGGCCGCCGCTGGGGCGTCCGGGGCGTCGGCGACCCGGCGGGGCTGCCGCTCTTCGTGCTGTGGGGAAGCGTCCTCGGCCTCCTGCTGACGCCGGTGTTGAATACCTTGGTACGGACGGGAGAGCAGGAGGCAGACGTTTTCGGCCTCAACGCCGCACGCCAGCCGGATGCCTTCGCCGAGGACGCACTGCTGCTCTCCGAGTACCGGAAGCTGGCCCCCGGTCCCATCGAGGAATTCATCTTCTTCGACCACCCGAGCGGACAGACACGCATTCGCACGGCCATGCGCTGGAAAGCCGCCCAGCCAGCGCCCTAGAGGCCCCCGGCCGCGTGTGCGCAGCGCAGGACGGCTTCCGCCGAGCGGTCGATATCCGCCTCGGTGGTGGCCCATCCGCTGACGCTGACCCGCATCGCCGCCAGCCCCCGCCACACCGTGCCCCCGAGCCAGCAGGTGCCGTCCGCCTGCACCCGGGCCACCACGTCGCGGGTGAGGGCATCGGCGTCGGCGCCCCGGGCCGATTCGAAGCGCACCAGCACCTGGTTGAGGACCACTTCGTTGAGAATCCGGACGTGCGGCGCCCCACCGAGGCGCTCCGCCATGCGCCGGGCGAGCGCGCAGCAGCGCTCCACCAGCTCGGCGACCCCCGTCCGGCCGAGCGTGCGCAGGGTGGCGTAGGTGGGGATGCCGCGGGCACGCCGCGAGAAGTCGGGCCCGAAATTCACCGCGTCCCGCTCCTGGGCAGACTTCACCAGGTAGGCCGCATCGCTTCCCATGCTGGCGCGCAGGACGGCGGCGTCACGGACGATGGCCACGCCGGCGTCGTAGGGCACGTTCAGCCACTTGTGCATGTCCACCGACGCCGGCGTGG
>Ga0209048_10001903_pt1 | contig 21083 bp, 15 predicted proteins | sample FrelakmetCRP12CR_FD_187146 | JGI IMG/M metagenome (GOLD analysis project Ga0209048, IMG submission 187146) | Freshwater lake sediment microbial communities from the University of Notre Dame, USA, for methane emissions studies - CRP12 CR (SPAdes)... | ecosystem: Environmental > Aquatic >... | reverse complement strand
ACGTCGGCGCAGCCACATTCGTTGCGCGGCGAGATCGCCGTCTGACCCATCGCAACAGCCCCGCCCGACGGGTAGCCGCGTCACCGATCAGGAAACGGTCATGGAGGCAGTTCCAATGTCGTTCTATCGCATTTCCAGTCTTGCCGCGGCGATCGCGGCCGTGTTCCCGCTGATACTGTCAGGATGTGCGACGCTGCCCGCCGAAAGCGCGGCGGCCCCGCCTTCGGAAAGGCAAACCGTGGCTGCCACAGCGAACACGGCGTCCATCAATGCTCCGACGCCTCCCGCCGCCGGCGCCACAGGCTCGACTTCGAAGGATGCGGCCGCGGCATCGCCAGCCGCGGCAGCAGCGCAGCCTGGACAACCCAAGCCGTTCGCGGAAGTGATCAAAGACGCGAAGGAGTCCACGGGACTGTTTCCGGTCTGGCAGAAGGACGAACGGGTCTGGCTCGAAATCGCGCCAGACCAGCTGGACAAGCCCTTTCTGTTCACGGCCAACTTGAGCCGCGGTGTCGGCGAGATGGGTGTCTATGGCGGCATGATGCTGCTCAACCAGATCGTCGTGTTCAAGCGGATCGGCAACAACATGCAACTGATCGCCAAGAACTATGAATTCACGGGAGGAACCAATGCTCCGATCGCGCAGGGCGTTCGCGAAGGTTTCACCGACAGCCTTCTGGGCGCAACGACTGTGGCCAGTCAAGCCCATCCGGAACGCAAGACCATCCTGGTGGATGCCAACGCCCTTCTTCTGACCGACATCCCGGTCGGAGAACGGTTCACCATCGGAATCCACATGCGCAACTATGCGTTCGACGCCAAGAATTCGAGCTTCGAGGCAGTGCGCAACACGCCGGATCAATCGTCGTTCATCGTGTCCGCGCATTACACCAACTCCAAGGCCACGCTTCCGCCGGTGCCCACGCCGACGCCGCCGCCCCCCAATCCATTCCCTCCGTTCACGACGCTGCCCGATGCGCGCAGCCTGTTCCTGGGTTACACCTACAGCTTTGCGAAACTCGGGGAACCCATGGCGGGGCGCCGCGCCGACCCGCGCGTCGGACACTTCCAAACCCAGATCTGGGACTTTTCGGCGGACGCGAAGTTCACGGCCAAGACGCACTATGTGAACCGCTGGCGTCTGGAGAAGAAGGATCCTGAAGCCGCCTTGTCGGAACCCAAAGAGCCGATTGTTTACTGGATCGACCGCACCGTTCCGGAAAATTACCGCAGTGTTGTCCGTGAAGGCATCCTCGAGTGGAACAAGGCCTTCGAAAAGTCCGGCTTCAAGGACGCGATCGTCGTCAAGCAGCAGGCGGCGGACGCCCCATTCGACACCTACGACGCGCGGCACTCCACTGTGCGCTGGTTCGTTGCCACAGACGCCGGATTTGCGATCGGACCATCTTCCGCGGATCCGCGCACAGGCGAAATTCTCAACGCGGAAGTCGGCATTCCGGAATCCTGGACGCGCAATGATCGAACTTTCATCACCGAGCAGGCGCCGTCGGCTTGGCCGGAGTTCGACGCCTACAAGGTCGCCCTGGGTCTTGATGGTCGGGGCTGCACCTTCGCGACCGACGCGCTCGCGGAAACGCAATTCGGTCTCGAACTTCTTGCCGCGCGCGGCGACATCGAGCCCGGCAGCCCGGAGGCCGAAGCGTTCGTTGCTGCCGCGCTCAAGGCGGTCGTCATGCACGAAGTCGGCCACACGCTCGGACTGCGGCATAACTTCCGCGGCTCGACCGTATACCCGTTGGCCAAAATCTCGGATCCCAAGTTCAGCCGGGAAGTCGGGATAACCGGTTCGATCATGGACTACAACCCGCTCAATATCGCCGTGAAGGGAGAGGTCCAGGGGGCCTACGTCGAGCCATCGATCGGTCCGTACGACTACTGGGCGATCGAATACGCCTATCGCCCCCTGCCGAAGGAAACGGAGAACGAGGAGCTGGCGAAGATCGCCGCAAGGGGCGCGACCGATCCGCTGCTCGCGTTCTCGTCGGACGAGGAGGTCATTGCCGGCCTCGACCCCGATGCGAGCCAGTTCGACTTGGGCTCGGACCCGCTCCTCTACCTGCAGAAGCGCCTACTGATCTCGCAGGAACTCTGGCAGCGGCTGGAAGCACGCAAACTGAAACCGGGGGAGTCCTATGACATCCTGCGCCGCAGTTTCGAGTCGGGTTTCAGGCAAGTCGGGCGCGCAACCACGCTCACCGCCAAGTATGTCGGCGGCGTCCACTACGTTCGCGACTACGCGGGCAGCCCGCAGCTGCCGCTCACCCCGGTGCCACCTGCCAAGCAGCGCGCTGCGCTGAAGCTGCTCGCCTCGGGTGTGTTCTCCGCCGAGAGCTTCAAGTTCAAGCCGGAGTTCATGCGCAGTATGGGCATCGACTATCTCAACATCGGCTTCGGCGCGGATTCCGCTCGTTTCAATCCCGACTTCAGTTTGCGCACGCGCGTGCTCGCGTTGCAGACCGGCACACTCAACCAGTTGATGAGCGACACGACCATGAGCCGCCTGCTCGACTCCGAAATCAAGGTGGCTCGGGCCGACCAGGCACTTGGGCTCTACGAACTCTTCATGACACTGCAGGATTCGATCTGGAGCGAACTGAAAACCGGCGCGTCGATTCCGGGACCACGCCGCGACCTGCAGCGAGATCACCTGCGCAGAATCGCCACGGCCATCACGCGACCGTCGCCGTCGACGCCGGCGGATGCGCGCGCGCTCCTGCGCGAGGAGGCCCGCGACCTGTCCGCGAAGATCAAGGTCGCGCTCGCCACCGGCAAGCGTGACCACGAGACTCGCGCCCATCTTTCCGAAGCCGCCAACACGCTCGACGAGGCGTTGAAGGCGCCGCTGGTACGTCAGGGAGTCTGATGCCTTCCCGCGCCACGCGACTCTCGGTGACGCTCGCGCCGCCGGACAACCGCGCGCTCGCCAATCTGTGCGGGCCGCTCGATGCGAACCTGCGCCAGATCGAAGCCGCACTCGATGTCACGATCACGCATCGCGCGGGAGCTTTCACCGTGGCCGGCGAGAATCCGCAGCCGCAGCGCGCGGTGGAGGCATTGCAGCGCTTCTACATCGCTGCCGAGAAGCCCCTTTCGGTCGACGACATCCAGCTGGGGCTGGTCGAAATCGCGACGCAAGCGAAAACGAGGGTTCAGGCCGAGCCCGCCGCCGACGGCACACCACACTTGCGCACGCGCCGCGCCGACCTGCACGGGCGCACGCCGAACCAGGTCGAGTATCTGAAGGACATTCTCGGCCATGACATCACCTTCGGCATCGGTCCCGCAGGCACCGGCAAGACGTATCTCGCCGTGGCATGCGCGGTCGACGCGCTCGAACGCGACGCGGTCAAGCGGATCGTGCTAGTGCGTCCCGCGGTCGAGGCCGGCGAGAAGCTGGGGTTCCTTCCCGGCGACCTGGCGCAGAAGGTCGATCCTTACCTGCGCCCGCTCTACGACGCGCTGTACGACCTCATGGGCTTCGACAAGGCGGCCCGCCTGTTCGAGCACACGACGATCGAGCTCGCGCCGCTCGCGTATATGCGCGGGCGCACGCTCAACCATTCGTTCATCATCCTGGACGAGGCGCAGAACACCACGCCCGAGCAGATGAAGATGTTCCTGACCCGCATCGGCTTCGGCACCAAGGCCGTGATCACCGGCGACGTCACCCAGACCGACCTGGCGCGCGGCCAGAAAAGCGGCCTCGTGGAAGCCGCGCGGGTCCTGGCCGGCGTGCGCGGAATTGCCTTTCGCCACTTCACGAGCGCCGACGTCGTGCGCCACCCGCTGGTGCAGAAGATCATCGACGCCTACGACCGTGACGCCGCGAAGCCACAGTCCGACGACCGGAACCGCCGCTGATGGTCCGCGCCGTTGCCGCACGCCGGAAGGCACCGGCGCTGTCCCTTTCGGTGCAATACGCGAGCAACGATGCCGACCTGCCGGGGCGCCCGCAAATCCGCCGCTGGGTCCGGGCGGCGCTGTTCTGCGACGCAACCATCACGGTGCGCTTCGTCGATGCCATCGAGGGCCGCGCCATCAACGCCGAGTTCCGGGGCAAGGACTACGCGACGAACGTGCTCACGTTCGTGTACGATGATGAGCATCCACGCGCCGGCGACGTCGTTCTCTGCGCACCGGTCGTGCGGCGGGAAGCGGCGGCGCAGGGCAAACCGCTCGCCGACCATCACGCACACCTGGTTGTCCACGGCATGCTGCACCTGCAGGGATTCGACCACGAACGGCACGCCGAAGCGGCGTTGATGGAGGCGCGGGAGACTGCGATCCTGGCAACCCTCGGGCTTCCCGACCCGTACGCCGAGCGAAGCTGACCACATGGACGACGACAAAAGCGGCCACAGCCAGGATCGGCCGACCTTGCTCGAGCGGCTCTCCGCACTGCTGATGCGCGAACCCGAGGACCGCGAGGACCTGGTCGCCATCATGCGCGGCGCGTTCGAGCGCAAGCTGGTCGACGGCGACGCCCTGTCGATGATCGAGGGCGTGCTGTCGGTGTCCGAGACGACGGTGCGCGACATCATGATCCCGCGCGCGCAGATGGACTGCGTGTCTATCGACGACGACCCGGCCGACTTCATGCCGCTCGTCGTGGAGACGCGGCACTCGCGCTTTCCGGTGATCGGTGAAAGCAAGGACGACGTCGTCGGCATCCTGCTCGCCAAGGAGTTGCTCAACTACTACGCCAACCCCGAGGCGTTCAATCTCCACGACACGCTGCGGCCCGCCGTGTTCGTGCCGGAAGGCAAGCGCCTCAACGTGCTGTTGCGCGAATTCCGCGCCAACCGCAACCATATCGCCATCGTCGTCGACGAGTACGGCGGGGTTTCGGGACTGGTGACCATCGAGGACGTGCTGGAACAGATCGTCGGCGACATCGAGGATGAATACGACTTCGATGAGAGCGAGGACAACATCATCGCCGAGGCCGGCAGCCGATGGCGGGTGAAGGCGCAGACGGAAATCGCCGATTTCAATGCGCACTTTGCCACGAAGTTCGAGGATGACGAGTTCGACACGGTCGGCGGGCTGGTGCTGCGCGCCTTCGGCCGGCTGCCGAAACGCGGCGAAACCGCGGTGCTCGAGGGCCTGCGCTTTCGCATCCTGCACGCTGACAGCCGCCGCCTGTACACGATGCAGGTCGAGCGTCTGGCACCGCCCGCCGGCGCCGACCGCCCGGCGTGAGCTCTGCCGCCGGGACCGGGCGCGCGCTGCGTCCATTGCTTGCCTTCGCCGCAGGTGCCCTGACGGTGTTCGGCTTCGCGCCGTTCCACATCGCCCTGCTGCCGCTCGCCACGCTGGCCGTGCTGTTCTGGCTGTGGCAGCGCGCGGAAACACCGCGGGAGGCCGCTCTCGAAGGTTTTGCGTTCGGCGTCGGATTGTTTGGCGTCGGCATCTCATGGATCTCCCTTGCCCTGGAGACCTTCGGCGTGGCGCGGGTGGTCGCGTTCCCGGGCATGCTGGGACTCGTCGTCTATCTATCTCTCTTTCCGGCATTGGCAGGCTGGGCCGTGGCCCGGGTTGCCGGTCCGGACACCGCACCGCGACTCGTCGCCATGGCCGCCGCCTGGGCGCTGGCCGAATGGCTCCGTGGCACGGTGCTTACCGGCTACGGCTGGCTCGCGATCGGATACACGCAGCTCCTGCCCGATGTCGCGCTGCCGCTGAGCGGCGTGGCACCCGTCGGTGGCGTGTACCTGGTCTCGTTTGCGCTCGCCCTGTGCGCCGCGGCCATCGTCACCATGATCGACGGCATCGCCGCCGGTCGCGTGCGCGCGGTGCCGCTGGGCCTGGCGGCCATCGCGCTGCTGTTCGGCGCGGGCGCGCTCACCGCGCGCATCGTATGGACGCAGCCGGTCGGCAGCCCGCTCGCCGTCTCGCTGGTGCAGGGCAACGTCGCACAGAACCTGAAGTTCGACCCGGCGTTCCGCGCGCGCAACTACGCGCTGTACGAAGAACTCGTGCAGCGTGCGAAAGGGCGCCTGGTCGTGCTGCCGGAGAGCGCGTTCACGGTCTTTCTCCATGAAGTGCCTGGCGACCTGCTGGAGCGCCTCCGGGACGTGGGCGCGGCGCGCAACGGAGACATCCTGGTGGGCCTGTTCACGCTGGAGGCCCCGCCGGCCGGCAGCGGCCGCGACGTCGACGATCCGCTGATCCACAACAGCGTGATCAGCCTGGGCACCGCGACGCCGCAGCTCTACCGCAAGCACCACCTCGTTCCTTTCGGCGAGGCGATACCGATGAGGCCCGTGTTCGGCTGGTTCCTCAACCGGGTCCTGAACATCCCGCTGGCCGACCAGGCGGCCGGACCCCCGCGGCAGCGGCCGTTCGATGTCGCGGGACAGCGCGTGGCCATCAACATCTGCTACGAGGACGTCTTCGGCGCCGAGCTGGCGGAGGTTGCCGGCGTGGCGACGCTGTTCGTCAACGTCACCAACGACGTGTGGTACGGGCACTCGATCGGCCCGTGGCAGCACAACCAGATCGCCCAGATGCGCGCGCTGGAACTGGGGCGCCCGATGCTGCGCGCGACCAATACCGGGATTACGTCGGCCATCGACCACACCGGCCGCGTCATCGCCGAGCTGCCGTGGTTCACGCAAGACATCCTCGACGTCGACATCGCCGGGCGCGCGGGCGAGACGCCGTTCGTGCACTGGGGCGACGCGTTCGCAGCGGGGCTGGCCGCGCTCGTGCTGGCGGGTGCATTCGTGGCGACGCGCCGACGCCGGAAGCACTGACGGGACGCGGGCGCGTGGTCGGGGCCTCCCGCCGCCTGTTCCCGCCATCCGCGTTTCGTCAGACCCTGCCGCCGCCTGTACCTTTGGCGGTTGCCGGGACTGGAAGCTCGTCCCCATAATCCGCGCCTTTGTCGTCACAGGATCGACCATGACCGTTGCCCTCGAAATCTCCGGACTGTCCAAGACCTACCCGAACGGCGTGCAAGCGCTGGAAGACGTCACCCTGACGATCCGGCCGGGCATGTTCGGACTGCTGGGCCCCAACGGCGCGGGCAAGTCGACGCTGATGCGCACGCTGGCCACGCTGCAGGACGCGGATGCCGGAAGCGCGCACTTGGGGCAAGTCGACGTGCTGCGCGACAAGGACGCCGTGCGCCGTAGCCTGGGCTACCTGCCGCAGGATTTCGGCGTGTACCCGAAGGTCTCGGCGGAGGAACTGCTCGATCACCTCGCGCGGCTCAAGGGACTCGACGACAAGGCCACACGGCGCGACGTCGTGGCAACGCTCTTGAAGCAGACCAACCTTTACGACGTGCGCAAGAAGGCGCTGGGCGGCTTTTCGGGCGGCATGCGCCAGCGCTTCGGCATCGCACAGGCGCTGCTGGGCGACCCGAAGCTCATCATCGTCGATGAACCGACGGCGGGGCTCGATCCCGAGGAGCGCGTGCGCTTCCACAACCTGCTCGCCGACATCGGCGAGAACGTCATCGTCATCCTGTCCACGCACATCGTCTCCGACGTCAGCGACCTGTGCGCGGACATGGCGATCATCAACAAGGGACGCGTGCTGCTGACCGGGCAGCCGCAGTCGCTGACGGCGCGGCTCGCCGGGCGCGTCTGGCAGAAGGCGATAACCCGCAGCGACCTGGACGCGGTCAAGGCGGAACTCCCGGTCATCTCGACGCGGCTGGCAGCTGGCCGCACGCTGGTCAATGTGGTCAGTGACGGCGCGCCCGCCGCGGGCTTCGCACCGGTCGAGGGGACGCTGGAGGACGTCTACTTCGCGGCCATCTCCGGCCGGCTGGACGCCGCCGTCCCCGCGGCCGAGGTCGCCTGATGCGCAATGCGCTCACCATCGCGGGCTTCGAGATCGCGACGCGGCTCAAGCGGATCTCGACGTGGGTCTACTTCGCGATCTTCCTGGCCATCGCGATGCTCTGGACTGCCGCTGCGGGCGGCGTCATCAAGAGCGCGGTCGTCTCCTTCGGCAGCGGCAAGGTGTGGATCAATTCGCCCTACGCGATCGCGCAGACAGTCTCGTTCCTCGGCATGTTCGGCCTGTCGATCATCGCCGCGATCATGGGCCGCGCCGTGCAGCAGGACTTCGAATACCGCGTCGAGCATTTCTTCTTCAGCGCGCCGATCCGGAAATGGGAATACCTGTCCGGACGTTTCGCCGGCGCCATCGTCGTTCTGCTCGTCATACTGTCGAGCATCGCCCTGGGCGGCCTGCTCGGCCTCATGCTGCCCGGACTCGACCCCGACCGCATCGGGCCGGTGCGGCCGTTGGCCTACGTGCTGCCGTATTTCACCGTGCTGCTGCCCAATCTCCTGGTCCTGGGCGGCCTGTTCTTCTGCCTCGCGGCGCTGACCCGGCGCATGTTGCCGGTCTACATCGGCAGCGTCCTGCTACTGATCGGTTTCCTGGCGGCGCAGGGCCTGCTGCGCGACATGGCCAACAAGACGCTGGCGTCGCTGCTGGACCCGTTCGGCGTCGTCGCCACGTCCCAGCTGACCGCCTATTGGTCGATCAGCGAGCGCAACACCCGGTTTGTGCCCCTCGAGGGATTCCTGCTCTGGAACCGGCTGCTGTGGCTCGCGATCGGCGCCGCGATCATCGGGATCACGACCTGGCGCTTCCGAATGGCGCAGGCCGGCACCACCGGCCGCCGTCGCGCGGCGGCGCAGGAGGATCCGCCGGGCGACGTCGTCGCCGTGCACCTGCGCCGCGTCAAGCCCGAACTCGTCAGCGGCACTCGCCTGCTGCCCCGCCTCGTGTGGCTGAATTTCCGCGAAACGGTCAAGAACGTCTATTTCGGCGTCATCGCGTTCGCCGGCGTGCTGTTTCTCGTCGTCACCAGTACGACTGCCGGCGACATCTTCGGCACCAACACCTGGCCCGTCACCTGGCAGATGCTGGACCTGCTGTCGGGAACGTTCTCCGTGTTCATGCTGGTCATCATCACGTTCTACGCGGGCGAACTCGCGTGGCGCGAGCGTGAGCACCGGCTGGACCAGATCCACGATGCGCTGCCGATCCCGACCTGGCTGCCGTTCCTGGGAAAGCTGCTGGCGCTGATGCTCGTGCCCGTCGTGCTGCAGGCGCTGCTGATGCTGTGCGGCATCGGCATCCAGACGGCCAAGGGCTACCACAATTACGAATTGGGCCTTTACTTCAAGGGCCTGTTCGGCATCGAGCTGATCGACTACTGGCTGATCTGCGTGCTGGCGATGACCGTGCATTCGCTGGTCAACCAGAAGTACCTCGGGCATTTCCTGATGATCGTCTACTTCATCGCGATCAGCTTCGCGGGCCTGATGGGCTTCGAGCACAACCTGTACAAGTATGGCGTGACGCCGCCCTATGTCTATTCGGACATGAACGGCTTCGGACACTTCCTGCTCCGCGTGCGCGCGTTCCAGGCCTATTGGGCGGCCGCCGCGCTGCTGCTCGCCGTCGCCGCGTACCTGTTCTGGGTGCGCGGCACAACCGCGGGCTGGCGCGGCCGCGTCGTCATCGCCCGGCGCCGGTTCACGCGGCCCGTCGCCGCGGTTTCCGCGGTGGCGGCCGTCGCCATGGCGGGCTTCGGCGCGTTCATCTTCTACAACACCAACGTCCTCAACCACTACCGGACGGCGGACGATCAGCTGGCGCGCCAGGCCGATTACGAAAAGAAATACAAACGCTTCGCTGCCGATCCGCAGCCCAAGATCACCGCGGTCAAGGTTGCCGCCGACCTCTACCCGCGCGAGCAGAAGGTCCGGATGCGCGGCAGCTACGCGCTGGCCAACAAGACGGACAAGCCCATCGACACCGTCCACCTGTCGTTCTTTTCCGGTCAGGAGACGGTGGTCGACAAGCTCGAGTTCGGCGTGCCGACCAAGCTCGTGTCCAACGACGCGCCGATCGGCTGGCGCACCTACAAGCTGGCGACACCGTTGGCCCCGGGCGCCACCACCGACTTGGCGTTCGACCTCACGATCGGCGCGCACGGCTTCACCAACACCGGTGCCTTCACCGACGTCGAATATAACGGCTCGTTCGTCAACAGCGTCCTGCTGCTGCCGATCATTGGCTACCAGACGCGCGGCGAGCTGACCGCCGATCGCGAGCGCAAGAAGTTCGGACTGCCGCCGGCCGAGCGCGCCCTCGACCGCGACGATCCCGAAGGACTGCAGGTGAACGGCCTGTCCGGGGACGCCGATTTCATCACGTTCGAGACCACGGTCAGCACGGAGGAGGACCAGTTCGCCATCGCGCCGGGTTACCTGCAGAAGGAGTGGGTTCAGGACGGCCGCCGCTTTTTCGAATACCGGATGGACAGCCCGATCCTCAACTTCTTCGCTTTCCAGTCGGGCCGCTATGCGGCGAAGAAGGACCGCTGGAACGACGTCGCCATCGAGGTCTATTACCAGCCCGGCCACGAGTACAACCTCGACCGGATGATCGCGGCGACCAAGTCCGGGCTCGACTATTTCACCGCCAACTTCGGGCCGTACCAGCACAAGCAGTTCCGGATCATCGAATTCCCGCGGTACCAGGCGTTCGCGCAGTCGTTTCCCAACACGATCCCGTTCTCTGAGGGCATCGGCTTCATCGCCCGCGTGCGCGAGGACGCCAAGGACGACATCGACTATCCGTACTACGTGACGGCGCACGAACTCGCGCACCAGTGGTGGGGCCACCAGGTGGCGGCCGCCGACGTCCAGGGCGGAACCATGCTCGTGGAGACGCTGGCGCAGTACTCGGCGCTGATGGTGATGAAGCAGAAGTACGGCGAGGCGAAGATGGAGCGGTTCCTGCAGTACGAGCTCGACCGCTACCTGCTGGGCCGTAGCACCGAGCAGAAGAAGGAGCTGCCGCTGTCGCGCGTCGAGAACCAGCCGTACATCCATTACCGCAAGGGCAGCCTCGTCATGTACGCGCTGCAGGACTACATCGGCGAGGAAAACCTGAATCGCGCGATCCGCGCTTTCCGCGACGAGCACGCGTTCAAGGGCCCGCCGTACCCGAACACGACCCAATTGCTCGCGCACATCCGCGCCGTCACGCCGCCGCACCTGCAGTACGTCATCGACGACATGTTCGAGACGATCACGCTCTACGACAACCACGCGACGAGCGCCACGGCCAAGGCGCTTCCCGACGGCCGCTACGAGGTGACGCTGAAGGTTGCCGCACGGAAGCTCAAGGCCGACGCGCTGGGCAAGGAAACTGATGCGCCGTTGGCCGACTGGATCGACATCGGCGTGCTCGACGCCGACAACAAGCCGCTGTTCCTGGAAAAGAAGAAGATCGACCGCGAGGCGATGGAGTTCACCGTGGTCGTCGACAGGAAGCCTTCGCGCGCGGGCATCGACCCGTACAACAAGCTGATCGACCGCCGGCCGAAGGACAACACGGTCGCCGTCGAAATCGGCTAGGCATCGACCTCTGAGCGCTCCACCGCGGGCTGTTCTGCAACAGGCCGCGGCGAGGAGTTGCCGCCGCGCCTTGGGGAAGCGCAGCTGAATCCCGTAAAATCAGCATCTTTGGCGCAGTTGAAAAGGATCCGCGGATTGCCTCCGCACCCCATCGATGCTCACGTTCCAGCAACTCATCCTCACCCTCCAGAAGTATTGGGACCAGCAGGGCTGTGCGCTTTTGCAGCCCTACGATATGGAGGTTGGCGCGGGCACATCCCATACCGCGACATTCCTGCGCTCGCTCGGCCCGGAGCCCTGGCGCGCCGCCTATGTGCAGCCGTCGCGCCGGCCCAAGGACGGTCGCTACGGGGAGAATCCGAATCGCGCGCAGCACTACTACCAGTACCAGGTCGTACTGAAGCCCTCTCCGCCCGACATTCTCGAACTCTATCTAAGTTCGTTGACCGCCTTGGGCTTCGATCTCAAGAAGAACGACGTGCGCTTCGTCGAGGACGACTGGGAGAATCCCACGCTCGGCGCCTGGGGGCTGGGCTGGGAAGTGTGGATGAACGGGATGGAGATCACCCAGTTCACCTATTTCCAGCAGGTCGGCGGCCTCGACTGCAACCCGATCACCGGCGAGATCACGTACGGTCTCGAGCGCCTGTGCATGTACCTTCAAAACAAGGAGAGCCTGTACGACCTGGTGTGGATGCAATGGATGGACGGTGGCGTCCAGCGCACGCTGACCTACGGCGACGTCTATCACCAGAACGAAGTCGAGCAGTCGACCTACAACTTCGAGCAATCCAACGCGGCCAAGCTGTTCGAACTGTTCGCGTTCTTCGAGGGCGAGGCACTGCGGCTTCTGGAAGCGAAGCTGCCGCTGCCGGGCTACGAAATGATCCTCAAGGCGGCGCACACGTTCAATCTCCTGGACGCGCGCGGGGCGATCTCGGTCACCGAGCGCGCCGCCTACATCGGCCGCATTCGCAATCTGTCGCGCCGCGTCGCGACGGCATATGTCGAGGCGCGGGAGGCGCTGGGCTTTCCGATGCTGCCGCCGGAGCACCGGAAGCTCCTCGTCGTGGATGCCACATGACCGCCACGTTGCTGGTCGAGCTGTTCGCGGAAGAACTTCCGCCCAAGGCGCTGAAAAAGCTGGGGGAGGCGTTTGCGGACGGGATCGCCGCGGGTCTCGCGAGTCGAGATTTTCTGAGTCCCAAGTCTAAGGTCGTCGGTTACGCGACCCCCCGTCGCCTGGCCGTTTCGATAACGGACGTGCTTGCCGTGGCGCTAGATGCCGAGGTTGTCGACAAGTTAATGCCGGTCAAGGTGGCGCGCGATGCGTCCGGACAACCTTCCACGGCACTCCAAAAGAAACTCGGAGCGCTCGGCCGTGCCCACTTGGCCACTGCAACGCTGGACGCCGCGGACGGCCCCGACCGGATATACATCGCAACCGACGGCAAGGTCGACTATGTGCACCTGCGCAGTCTGGTCAAGGGGCAAGACCTCGTCCGCGGCCTGCAGAGCGCGCTGGACGACGTGCTGGACGAGCTACCGATTCCCAAAGTGATGAGCTACGCCGCGCCCGGCAGTTATTACAACGACGTCAAGTTCGTCCGCCCCGCGCACAAGCTCGTGGCGCTCCACGGCGCCGATGTGGTGCCGGTGCGCGCGCTCGACCTCGATGCCGGACACATCACCGGCGGCCATCGCTTCCTTTCCCGCGGCGATATCGACATTCCGTCGGCGGAGGCCTACGCGCCAACGCTGGAAGCCGAAGGCAAGGTCATTCCCTCCTTTGCCGCGCGCCGTGCCGCCATCGTGGTCGGCCTCGAAGGCGCGGCGGGCAATGCCACGCCAATCATGCCGGACGCGCTGTTGGATGAAGTCACCGCGCTGGTCGAATGGCCCGTCGTTTACGCGGGCACGTTCGACGCCGCGTTTCTCGACGTTCCGCAGGAATGCCTGATCCTGACGATGCAGTTGAACCAACGGTACTTTGCGCTGGCCGATGACGCCGGGAAACTCGCCAACCGCTTTCTGCTGGTGAGCAACATCGAGACACCGGACCCGTCGGCCATCATTTCCGGCAACGAGCGCGTGCTGCGCGCGCGGCTGGCGGACGCCAAGTTCTTTTTCGACCAGGACCGCCGCCAGTCGCTGGAATCGCGGCTGCCCAAGCTCGCCTCCGTCGTGTATCACAACAAGCTCGGCACGCAGGCCGACCGGTCCGCGCGCGTCGGCGCGGTCGCCGCGGCAATCGCAGCGGATCTGGGTGCCGACCGTGCGCAGGCGATGCGGGCGGCCACGCTCGCGAAAGCGGATCTGGTCACCGACATGGTCGGCGAATTCCCGGAACTGCAGGGCCTGATGGGTCGCTATTACGCCGCGCACGACGGCGAACGGCCTGAAGTGTCCGCGGCGATCGAACAGCATTACTGGCCGCGTTTCGCCGGCGATGCACTGCCGGAGGGCCCCGTTGCGCTGAGCGTCGCACTGGCCGACAAGCTCGACACGCTGGTCGGCATCTGGGGCATCGGCCTCGTGCCGACCGGCGACAAGGATCCGTTCGGCCTGCGGCGCCATGCGCTGGGCGTGCTGCGGATCCTGCTCGAACGCCGGCTGCCGCTGGAACTGCCGGGACTCCTTGAGCTTGCCGCCGGAAAATTTCCGGCAGGCACGATTGCTCCGGATACGGCGAACCACGTCTACTCGTTCATGCTCGATCGCCTCCGCCAGATGCTGCGCGACGGCGGCGCGGCACCGAACGAGGTCGAGGCCGTGCTGGCCGACCAACCCGCGCGTATCGACCTGGTGGCATCGCGCCTGGCGGCGGTCCGGACCTTTGTCGCGCTGCCCGAAGCCGACGCGCTGGCGGCCGCCAACAAGCGCATCGTCAACATCCTGCGCAAGAACGGCGACGAGGCGGCGCCCGCCGTGGACCGCGGCCGGCTTGCCGATGGCGCCGAGCACGACCTCTTCCTGGCCTTCCAGAAGCTCATGCCGCAGGTGGAGGCGGACTACGCGAGCGGAGATTTCAGCGGCGCGTTGCGCGCGCTCGCCACCGCGAAGCCCGTGGTCGACCGCTATTTCGACGACGTGATGGTGATGGTGGACGACCTTAGCCTACGTGCCAACCGCCTGGCGCTCCTGCGCAGCGTTGCCGCGACGATGAACCGCGTCGCGGACATCTCCAAGCTGGCACAATAGCGGGGCCCGGCAACTCCCCACCAACCATGGTCCAGCTCGCCTCCGACGCCGTCGTCGCGACCCGCGCGGCGAAGCTTATCGTCCTCGATCGCGACGGCGTCATCAATTACGACAGCGACCAGTACATCAAGTCGCCGGAGGAGTGGCGGCCGATCCCCGGCAGCCTCGAGGCCATCGCCCGGCTGAATCATGCCGGCTATCGCGTCGTCGTCGCCACCAACCAGTCGGGCATCGGGCGCGGCCTGTTCGACATGGCGACGCTGAACGCCATCCACGAAAAAATGCACAAGGCGCTGACCCATGTCGGCGGCCGGGTGGACGCGGTATTCTTCTGTCCGCACACGGCGGACTCGAAATGCGAGTGCCGCAAGCCCAAGCCGGGCATGCTGGCCGAGATCGGCAAGCGCTTCAACTCCGAGTTGACGGGGCTGCCCTGCGTCGGCGATTCTTTGCGCGACCTCACCTCCGCGGACGACGTCGGCGCCCAGCCGATGCTGGTGCTGACCGGGAAAGGCGAGAAAACCTTGCGTGAAGGCAATTTCCCGAAGAACACCGTGATCTTTCCCGACCTCGCGTTCGCGGTGTCGGCGCTGCTCGCTGGCGAGTGACCGGCAGCGCCTGCCTTCACCCGTGTCCGCGCTGCGCTCCCTCCTCTTCCTGCTGTTCCAGCTGGTCGTGACGCCGGTGTATGCATTCGCGATGCTGCTGATGGCCTGGTCGCCGCGCCTCACGACCTACCGGATGGCCGCCAGCTGGTGCGCGGTGAACCTGTGGGGCGCGCGGACGATCTGCGGAATCAGGTGGCGGGTCGACGGCCGCGAAAACGTACCAGAAGGCAGCAAGCTCACGCCGCACATCGTGCTGTCCAAGCACAGCTCGACGTGGGAGACGCTATCGCTCACGCAGTATTTCCCCAGCCTGGCCTATGTGGCGAAGAAGGAGCTGCTGGCGCTGCCGTTTTTCGGCTGGGGCTTCGCGCTGGCATCGCCGATCACCATCGACCGCAAGGCCGGCGTGGATGCAATGCAGCAGATCGCCACACAGGGACGCGAACGCTTCAAGCAGGGCTTCTGGATCGCCATCTACCCGGAGGGCACCCGGATCAAGGCCGGCACGCGCGCGAAGTACAAGACCGGCGGCGCACGCCTGGCCATCACCCTCGACGTGCCCATCATCCCGGTCGCGCACAACGCCGGATACCTGTGGCCCAAGGGCGTCTTCGGGAAAAGGCCGGGCGTCATCACGATGACGATCGGCAAGCCTATTTCGCCGGCCGGCAAGGAGCCGCTCGCGCTGATACAGGAAGTCGAGGCATGGATCGAAGGCGAAGTCGCGCGACTGGGCGTGCCCGCGTGACGCGCACATCCGCACACCCGGCAACCGCGCACCTGCGCCTGGACGAGGTCGGACGCGGCCCGGACGACGCGCGGCGCGCCCGCGACGGCACGCCAAGGCGCGTCGTGCTGGCCGGCGAGGTGGTCGACTACCGCCTGATCCGCGCCCGCCGCCGCACCATCGGCATGGAGGTCGATCTCGAGGGCCTGACGGTGCGGGCGCCGCGCTGGGTGACAATCACCGAGATCGAGTCGGCGCTGACCGAACGTGCGACCTGGATCGTCAAGGCGCTTGCCGAATGGCGGGGGCGTCGCCGCGACGTGATGCCGCGAGTGTGGAAGTCCGGCGCACCGATCCTCTACCGCGGGCGCGAACTCGCGCTCGAGGTGTTTCCGTCGCGGCGCTCCACCGTGGCGCCCGATCTCTTCAACCTCACGGTGCTCCACCCGCACGCCCACGACGAGAGGGAAGTGGCGGCGCTGGTCAGCAAGTGGCTGAAGGACGAGGCGTGGAACCTGGTGGCGCCGCAGGTCATCCGGTACGCGCAGAGGGTCACCTCGTCCACGCCCGCCATGCGCCTGTCCAATGCCCGCAGCGAATGGGGCAGCTGCAACGCACGCGGCGAAATCCGCCTCAACTGGCGGCTGGTCCAGTTGCCGCCGGCGCTGGCCGAATACATCGTCGCGCACGAGGTGGCGCACCTGGTCGAACTCAACCACTCCGCGCGCTTCTGGGCGATCGTCGAGACGCTGATGCCGGGGCACGCGGCGCTGCGGCGAGAACTGGAGGACTGGACGGCGTTGCTGGCGGCGTGAGTGGAGCCGTGTGAGCAGCGAGGAGGGGCCTCGCTGCCGAAAATGCTTACGCAGGCGGGGACGGCAACCGCGTCAAATCCACCTCCAACCCCGCCTGCTCGCGCAGCAGCCCCGTGAGCTGCGCCGCAAGCTCGCCGCCCGACCGCGCATCGCGCCATACGCCGGCATCCGCGCGAAAGTGGAATCCCCCGGAACGTGCCGCGACCCAGATCTCGCGGTTGGGAACGTGGCGGTTCACGATGAGCTTGCTGCCATCCGCGCACTCGATCTCGAGTATGCCTTCGTTGAGATTCCAGTCGGTGCCGTCGTCGGCTGCCATGCCGTTCGCTCCGCCCCTGCTCGCAAGTGCGGCATCGAGCGCCGCTCCGATTGCCGCGAGCGTGGCATCGGCGGCGGCCATGAAGGTGCTGTCGGAGGTCATGGTTTTCGCGTGATACGATTCACCGTGATGTTACGTCAATTCCGAATCGTCGCCGCGGCGTTCGCCCTGCTTGCGGTCGCGGGCTGCGGCATCAAGGGGCCGCTCGTGCTGCCGCCACCGGCGACGCCGCCTGCCGTCGCACCGGCGCCCGCCGCAGCGCCCGCCGAACCCGGGGCCGATCCCGCGACTCCGAAGGCAGCGCCGGCCGAGCGCAAGCCGTGACTGCATTTGCGCAACGCGGCGGCGAACTGTGCGCCGAGCGCGTTCCGCTGTCGGAAATTGCGGCACGGTTCGGCACGCCGTGCTACGTATACTCGCGCGCCGCGCTCGAATCGGCCTGGCGCGAGTTCGACGCCGCGTTCAAGGCCATTCCGCACCTCATCTGCTACGCAATGAAGGCGAACCCGAATCTTGCCGTGCTCGGCCTCTTTGCGCGGCTGGGCAGCGGCTTCGACATCGTGTCCGGCGGCGAACTGGCGCGCGTGCTCGCGGCGGGTGGCGACCCGGCCAAGGTCGTGTTTTCGGGGGTCGGAAAGACCACAGCGGAAATGGCGGCGGCCCTGGCGGCGGGCATCCTCTGCTTCAATGTCGAGTCCGCCTCCGAACTCGTCCGGCTCGACGCCGCAGCCGGTCGCGCCGGTCGCATCGCACCGGTCAGCTTCCGGGTAAATCCTGACGTCGATCCCATGACGCATCCGTACATCGCGACGGGTCTCAAGGAGAGCAAATTCGGTGTCGCCTTCGCCGATGCGCCCGCACTCTACCGCCATGCGTCGACCCTGCCGAACATCGCGATCCATGGCCTCGACATCCATATCGGCTCCCAGATCACCGAGCTTGCGCCGTATCGCGAAGCCGCACAGAAAGTGCTGGCGCTCGTCGACCGCCTGGCCGCCGACGGAATTCCGCTCATGCACATCGACCTGGGCGGCGGCCTGGGAATTCGGTACCGCGACGAGACGCCCGTGCCGCTCGCGGACTATGCGGCCATGGTCATCGGGCTGTTCCAGGATCGCCGCGAGAGGCTGCTCTTCGAACCCGGCCGCCGTCTGGTCGGCGACGCCGGCGTGCTGTTGACGCGCGTCGAATACCTGAAACCGGGCGACCCGAAAAGCTTCGCGATCGTCGACGCGGCGATGAACGACCTGCTGCGTCCCGCGCTTTACGACGCGTGGCATCCGGTCACCCCGGTGCGGGCTCGCGCGGGGCCACTGCACCGCTGGGACATCGTCGGTCCGGTGTGCGAAAGCGGCGATTTCCTGGCGCGCGACCGGTCGCTGGCGCTCGCGGAAGGAGACCTGCTGGCGGTTGGTGCCGCAGGTGCTTACGGCATGGCGATGAGTTCGAATTACAACGCGCGTCCCCGCGCATGCGAGGTGGTTGTCGACGACAGCGACGTGCATCTGGTCCGTCGGCGCGAGCAAGTCAACGCACTGTTCGCTGCCGAATCCCTGCTGCCCTGACGATTCGAACCCGGTGCATCACGCGTAATCGAAATGAGCTCACCGACCATTTCCGCACACCGCAAATTGCGCTCGAAAGTGGCCTTTTCGATATGTGCGAATTCGCAACACTCGGTATTCCAAACACAGGAATAGGCGGCGAAATCTTGCAAATCGGGCCAACGTGGCTACAATGCAGGCAGCAGGCGGAACAGATTTGTCAAGTGCTCCAGGAAAAAATAAGGGCGCACAACGACGATCCGGACCTCCTGCTTGAATGAAAAGCAACATAACAGTTACGGTAACTCAGACAGGAGAAACCTAAATGATGGCAGACATGATGTCCATGATGACGCCTGCGGCCCCGGCCGCCTCGGCGCCGAAACGCAAGGCCGCCAAACGCAAGGCGACGAAGAAGAAGGCCGCCCCGAAGCGCAAGGCAGCCAAGAAGGCGACCAAGAAGAAGGCCGCCCCGAAGCGCAAGGCAGCCAAGAAGGCGACCAAGAAGAAGGCCGCCAAGAAGACGACGAAGAAGAAGGCCGCCCCGAAGCGCAAGGCAGCCAAGAAGGCGACCAAGAAGAAGGCCGCCAAGAAGACGACGAAGAAAAAGGCAGCCAAGAAGACGACCAAGAAAAAGGCCGCCAAGAAGACGACGAAGAAGAAGGCCGCTCCGAAGCGCAAGGCCGCCAAGAAGACGACGAAGAAAAAGGCAGCCAAGAAGCTGTAGGCTCCTTCGTCAGCATATCCGTCGCCAGTACGCGATGGATGATAAACGGGCGACGCGTTGCGTCGCCCGTTTTCTTTGGTGGCAACCAAGGGGCGACGCTACACGTCGACCGTTTTCTTTGGTGCCAACCAAGGGGCGACGCTACACGTCGACCGTTTTCTTTGATGGCCATTGAGGGGCGAAGCTACCTGCGCCGACCGATTTCAGCCCCCGGTGTTGCCGTGCGCGCGCGCGGTATTCGCCGCCGGCTTGTTCCTGGCTGCGACCGGCTTGTTCTTGGCCGCGACCGGCTTGGCCGTTGCCTTCGTCCCCGCCTTGGCCTGCTTGCCGGCGCCCTTGGTTGCCACTGCGCGCTTGGTCCGTCCGCCCGCCTTGCGCACCGGCACGACGTCGCTGGTGACCCGCACTTTCTGGCCCGGCGCCAGCACGTCGTTCGTGATGCCGTTCCAGGCTTTCAATTCCTGCGCGGTCACGCCATAACGCGCCGCGATGACCGTCAACCGGTCGCCCCGTTTTGCCGTGTAGTAGAACGTGCGGCCGGACGGGACCGTGGTGAACACGGCCTGCGACAGCGACGCGACCGCTTCCGTGGACGCGCTCTGCGACGGCACGAGCAGCGTATGGCCGGCCGCTATCTTCGCCTTCGCGCCGATCCCGTTCACGGCACGCAACGTCTCCACGGACATGCCGTACTTGGCCGCGACCTGCGGCAGCGTCTCGTTGGGACGCATCCGGTAGGCCTGCCAGGACACCATGGGCTGGTTCGTGAGTTCGAGCTTGGCTGCGAAGATTTCGGCGTTGTCGATCGGCAGCAGCAGCGTCTGCTCGTCGGCACCGGCGATTACCGGTCGGTTGTGCTGCGGATTGAGCGCCAGGAAATCCTCCAGCGACATTTCCGCGAGTTCCGCCGCGAACTTGGTGTCCATCTTGCGGTTCGTCTTGACCACCGCGAAGTAAGGGGCGTCGGGGATGTCCGCCAGCGCAAGTCCGAATTTCTCCGGGTCGCGGACGATGTTCTTGATGGCCTGCAGTTTCGGCAGGTAGTTGGCGGTCTCCGCCGGCATGGGCAGGCTCTCGTAGGTCGTCGGCAGTCCCTTTGCCTTGTTCCTGGCGATGGCCTTGGCGACGTTGCCCTCGCCCCAGTTGTAGCCCGCCAACGCCAGCTGCCAGTCATTGAAATCGCCATGCAGCTTGTTGAGGTACGTCAGCGCCTTGTCGGTCCCGGCCAGCACGTCACGGCGCGAATCCATCCAGAAGTCCTGATTGAGCCCGTAGTGCTTCCCGGTCGACGGTATGAACTGCCAGATGCCCGACGCGCGACTCGTGGACATCGCGACCGGGTTGAAGGCGCTCTCCACCATCGGCAGCAGAGCGATCTCCGTGGGCATTCCACGCGTCGTCACTTCGCTGACGATGTGATACAGGTAGCGGCGGCTGCGTTCGACCATCCGTGCCACGTATTCAGGACGTTCGGCGTACCAGCGTTCCCATTTTTCGACGAGGGGGCCGTCGATGTCGGGGATCGAATACCCAGCGACGATGCGCTCCCAGAGGTCCTGCGCGGACGCCGGAAGCGCTTCCAGATCGGCGCCGGCGGCAGCCGTGAACACCGTATCCGCCGGGGGCGATTGATCCTGAATTGCCGCAGGCGGTGGTTCCGGTGCGGCGACGATGGCCGCGACAGGCGCGGGTTCCGGCGGCGCGGGTGAGGGGGCCGGG
>Ga0209048_10001902_pt1 | contig 21102 bp, 15 predicted proteins | sample FrelakmetCRP12CR_FD_187146 | JGI IMG/M metagenome (GOLD analysis project Ga0209048, IMG submission 187146) | Freshwater lake sediment microbial communities from the University of Notre Dame, USA, for methane emissions studies - CRP12 CR (SPAdes)... | ecosystem: Environmental > Aquatic >... | reverse complement strand
GATTTTGGAAAACGGCGAGATTCGCCCGCTCGACCTCAAGGTCGGCGACAAGATCCTCTTCGGCAAGTACAGCGGTACCGAAGTGAAGATGGATGGCGATGAGCTGGTAGTCATGCGTGAGGAAGACGTCATGGCTGTGGTCGAAGGCAAGTAAGCCCCCGATCCCACGACGTATCGTTAACGAATTCAATTAGAGGAATCAGCAAATGGCAGCAAAAGACGTACGCTTCAGCGACGACGCACGGCAACGCATGTTCAAGGGTGTGAATATTCTGGCGAACGCGGTCAAGGTGACCTTGGGCCCCAAGGGCCGCAATGCCGTGCTCGACAAGAGCTTTGGTGCCCCCACCGTCACCAAGGACGGTGTCTCGGTCGCCAAAGAAATCGAGCTCAAGGACAAGTTCGAGAACATGGGCGCGCAAATGGTGAAGGAAGTCGCTTCCAACACCTCCGATGAAGCCGGCGACGGCACCACCACCGCCACCGTGCTCGCTCAGGCCATCATTCGCGAGGGCCTGAAGGCTGTCGCCGCGGGCATCAACCCGATGGACCTGAAGCGCGGCATCGACCAGGCGGTCATCGCGGCGACCGAAGAGCTCAAGAGGCACTCCAAGCCGTGTAAGGATCCGAAGGCGATTGCGCAGGTCGGCACCATCTCCGCGAACTCCGATGAGAGCATCGGCAAGACGATTGCCGATGCCATGGCCAAGGTCGGCAAAGAAGGAGTGATCACCGTCGAAGAAGGCTCGGGCCTCGAGAACGAGCTGGAAGTGGTCGAGGGCATGCAGTTCGACCGCGGTTATCTGTCCCCCTATTTCATCAACAATCAGCAGAGCCAGAGCGCCGAGCTCGACAAGCCGCTGATTTTGTTGGTGGACAAGAAGATTTCCAACATTCGCGAGTTGCTGCCGCTGCTCGAAGGCATTGCCAAGGGCGGCCGTCAGCTACTGATTGTCGCCGAGGACGTCGAGGGCGAGGCGCTTGCCACGCTGGTCGTCAACACGATACGCGGCATCGTCAAGGTCGCCGCCGTCAAGGCGCCGGGCTTCGGCGATCGTCGCAAGGCGATGCTGCAGGACATCGCGGTGCTCACGGGCGGCACGGTGATCTCCGATGAAGTCGGTCTGTCGCTCGAGAAGGCGACGCTGAACGACCTCGGCGAGGCGAAGAAGGTTCTGGTGGAGAAAGAGAACACCACGATCATCGACGGCGCCGGCAAGGCTTCGGACATCAAAGGCCGGGTCGAGAGCATTCGCCAGCAGATCGAGGAAGCGACTTCCGATTACGACAAGGAAAAGCTGCAGGAGCGCGTCGCCAAGCTCTCCGGCGGTGTGGCCCTGATCAAGGTCGGTGCCGCCACCGAGATCGAAATGAAGGAGAAGAAGGCGCGGGTCGAAGATGCGCTGCACGCCACGCGTGCGGCGGTCGAAGAGGGCGTGGTTCCGGGCGGCGGCGTGGCACTGGTGCGCGCGCTCAAAGCCATCGAGAAGCTCACGGGCGCGAATGAGGATCAGACGACGGGCATCAAGATCCTGGCCCGTGCCATCGAGGAGCCGCTGCGCCAGATCGTCACGAACGCGGGCGAAGACGCCGCGGTGGTGCTGAATCGGGTCAAGGAAGGCAAGGGCACCTTCGGCTACAACGCCGCGACGGGCGAGTACGGCGACATGGTCGAAATGGGCATCCTGGATCCGACCAAGGTCACGCGTCTGGCTTTGCAGAACGCCGCCTCGGTTTCGGGACTGCTGCTCACGACGGAAGTCATGATCGCGGAGGCCCCGAAGGAAGACGAGCATGCGCACGGTGCGCCGGGCGGCGGCATGGGTGGCATGGGCGGTATGGACATGTAATATCGCGCCATTGCAGGCAACCCCTGCAATTGCCGGTTACGGTCTGAAAGAGAGCGGGCTTCGGCCCGCTCTCTTTTTTGGTGCGCCTGAACGAGCTCGCATAATTGATGGCCATGGGTGGCTCTTTGCGATACAAGATCGGTCGTGTGCGCCGCCCGCATCGCCGATGCCGCGTGGGCGACCAATCTGGCAGATGGCGCGTCGGGAGCGGAACAACATGAAGTTATATTGGTGCGCAAATACCCGCGCGTTTCGCATCGCGTGGCTGCTGGAAGAGGCGGGGGTGCGCTATGAGCGCATCGTCATCGACATCCATGACGCGGCCGCCAAGGGCAACCCCGCGTTTCGTGCCGTCTCGCCGATGGGCAAGGTACCGGCGCTGGAAGACGGCGTGGCGCGGCTGTCGGATTCCGGCGCGATTTGCATCTATGTGGCGGACCAATATCCGCAAGCGCGGCTCGCGCCTCCCGTCGGACAGCCGGATCGCGCGCGTTTTCTGCAGTGGGTCACCTTCACGAACTCGGTGATCGAACCGGCGATGGCCGAGAAGTTCGCCAAGCTCGAGCCCAAGCCTACCTCCTTTGGGTGGGGCAGCTTCGATCTGATGCTGGCGACCCTGCGATCCGAACTTTCGAAGGGCGAGTGGATCCTGGGTGAACGCTTTTGCGCAGCGGACGTGTTGCTCGGGACGAGCGCGTTCTACCTCAAGCAGTTTGGCCTCATCGAGGACGATGCGGTTTTGGGCGCCTACGCGGCGCGCTGTCAGGCGCGTCCCGCATGGCAGCGTGCAAAGGCGTTTGACGCAGCCCTCAAATGACGTGGACTAAAAACCAGCGCAACGTGGTGATCGCCGCGTATTTGGGCTGGACGCTGGATGCGTTCGATTTCTTTCTCATGGTGTTCATGTTCAAGGACATCGCGGCGGAGCTGCATTCGAGCATGCAGCTCGTATCGACTGCGGTGCTGTTGACCTTGGGCATGCGGCCCCTCGGCGCCTTGCTCTTTGGCCGTCTAGCCGATCGCTTCGGCCGCAAGCCCACGCTCGTATGGAACATTCTGGCCTACTCGATCTTGGCAATGGCCTCGGGCTTTGCGCCAAGCATGTCGACGTTGCTCATTGTCCGCGCCTTGTTCGGTATCGCCATGGGCGGGGAATGGGGCGTCGGCTCCGCTTTGACGATGGAGACGATACCTCCGGCGGCGCGCGGCTTCGTGTCCGGCTTGCTGCAGGTGGGCTACCCTTCGGGTTACTTCCTCGCATCTGTGGCCGTGTACCTCTTTTATGACCGGCTGGGCTGGCGCTATATGTTCGTGCTCGGCGTGATTCCCGCGATCCTGGTTTTGTTCATCCGGCGCGGCGTCAGCGAATCGCCCGCATGGCAGGAGCGCAAATCCATTCCCCGCTCGGGGCTCCTCGCGGTGCTGCGGCGCGAATGGAAGCTCGCGGTGTACGCCATCGTGCTCATGACCGCGTTCAATTTTTTCAGCCACGGATCCCAGGATGCATATCCGAATTTGTTTTTAAAGGTCCAGCATCGCTTCGATACGCAATTGGCCTCGCTCATGACGGCGGTCGCAAATATCGGAGCGATCTGCGGAGGTCTGTTCTTCGGATCGCTATCCGAGAAAATCGGGCGGCGTCGGGCCATCGTGGCTGCCGCGCTGATCGCACTGCCGGCACTGCCGTTCTGGGCGTTCGGTTCGACTCCGCTGATCCTGGCCGCGGGGGCGTTCGCGATGCAATTCTCCGTGCAGGGGGCTTGGGGGGTGATCCCCGTTCATCTGAACGAACTGTCTCCGCCCGAGATCCGCGCAACCTTTCCGGGGTTCGTCTACCAACTCGGCAATCTCTTGGCCGCCGTCAATTTGAATCTACAGGTAGCGATCGCCGAGACCCGCGGCAACGACTACGGAATGGCAATGGCGAGCGTCGTGGGCACGATGGCCGTAGTGATTGTGGTAATGGCGGTGATCGGCCCCGAACAGCACGGCATTTCAATGATCGCGGCGCACCCGGCTATTGCGCAAGCGCGTGCCCTGAACCGCCGTTCGTGACCTGGTCGGCAGCGCAATACTTGGCGTTCGAGGATGAGCGCACGCGACCGGTGCGCGATTTGTGGGGACCCGGCTAGGCTCTGGAGGAGGCGGGCCGCCTCTGCACGGGTGTTCGCGCCTGGGGCGCCTCGCACACGACCATGCAGCCGCCGTTCGCGCCGCGCAGGAATCGGAGCCGGCCGCCAATCGCGCTGGACCGAAAGCGCATCGTGCGCATGCCGAGCCCGGTACCGGCACCGCTGGCACTCTCGCTCGAGAGGCCGGAGCCGTCGTCGCTGATGGCGAGCCGGATGCTGCCGTCGCGGGAACAAAGATCGATCTCGACCGTGCTCCCGCCAGAATGCTTGAGAGCGTTCTGTACGGCTTCCTGAGCAATCCGATAGAGGTGATTGCGCGCCTTGAGGTCGATGCTAACCGGCTCTTCGTGGCGGACCCGAAACCGCACCGGAATGCCGCTCAAGGAGCTATTTCGCGCCAGCGCCTGGAGCGCCGCCTCGAGACTGCCGTCGGCGTCCGTCAACGGCGAGAGACCCTGCACAATGAGGCGGGCGTCGTGTATGCAGCTTGTCGCGAGCAGTGCCAACTGGTCGAGCTCGCCCGCAATCGCATCCCGCTCTCGCGCCGCGCGATTCGCCAAGGCGCGCGCCGACAGGGCGAGTCCCGTGAGCTCCTGGCCGAGACCGTCGTGCATCTCCTGGCCTATCCGTCGCTGTTCGTTCGAGATCGCGTCGACCAGCGCATGGCCGAGCGCCCGCCGCTCCGTCACATCGACCGCGAACACCAGTTCGGCCGGTTGGCCACCGAAATTGATCGAGCGTGTCCACACCTCAATCTGGAGCAGGCGGCCGTCCCGTGTCAAATGGCGCGTCTCGAACGGTTCCCCGGCCGAACTCGCTGTGACGTCGCCTGACTGCGCGGGCAGCGGATTCTCTTCCGGTGGAATCAGCGCCGCGACCGTCATCGACTGGATTTCCGATCGGCTCCAGCCATACAGGCGCACCGCCGCCTCGTTGATCATCAGGAACCTCAATGTGTCGCGGTCATGCACCCAGATCGGCTGAGGGCTGCCGTTGAATATCTGCGCATAACGGTGTTCCGCACGCAGTTTTTCAAGACTTGCCGCATCCCGCTCCGCGAGTAGTGCCGTGACGATGAGCGTCAGGCCGGTGAGCGCGGCACTCAGCGTCCAGATCGTAACGAGGCCATGCAGCTCGTCGATGTGACCGAAGGCGCCGCGGCCGAAGGCGATGCTGATCGCGGTCAGGGCCGAGATTGCAAAGGAGGCGCTGGCCGCCGGCACGAGACCGAAGCGGATGGCCCCCACCACGACGAGCAGGATGGCGAACAAGGCTATCGGCGGCCTGCTGAGCGGGTTGCTGGAACCGACCGAAATTGCGTAGCCGCAAATCGCCACCCCCAGCACCCATAGCGCAGCCGACCTCCAATGAGCGATGAATTGCGCGATGCTTCGCCGGCTCAAGGCCACGAAAATCGGGCCGACCAGGATCACACCGGCGGCCGTGTTGATCCACCAGCGTATCCAGTTGATCGGGTTCCCCACCTCGGTCGTGGAATCCGCGAGATAGAATCCGAGATAGCCCCCCGCCGGCGCAAGCGTCATGCCGACCGCCGCGGCCACGATGAACAGCGGCACATCGCGGGCGCGGCTGAAGCTCGGGTCGAAGCCGCGCCATTCGAGGACCCACGCCGCGAGCGCAGCGCCGCCGGCGAGCCCGACCCCGACTCCGATCGCGGCGATGAGCGGTTGGTGATCCGACAATTCGATGGCAATGCCGGCGGCCAGCACCGCAGGCCACATTTGCCGCCCCCAGCGGTACATCGCGGCCACCGCAAAGCCGCTCGGCAATAGCGGCAGCGACAGAGCGGCGCCCAAGCTGGTCAGCGCGAAACCGAGCGCGCCGGTCGCAAAAATCGCAGCGAACGCGAGCAACATCCTGAGCATTGTGATTGCCGGGGACTGAGTGGCGCGCTGCGACGATTCGATCAGATCGATCTCCTTAAGGGCTTTCTTGGCAACCGACGGTGAACGGTATCCTTGATTGGAATGTGATTCAATTGGCTCGCATGAGCTTTCCCGGCCCCTTTCTGCAATCCGTGCCTGAAATATTGCACGACTCCGTGGCACGCTGGTGGGAGCGCGCCGGCCGGGACGGCGTACTGCCGGGGATCTACGCGGCGCTGCCCCCCGGGCTGCAAGCCGAGCTGGTGCGGCTGGTGTCGGCAAGCGAGTTCGCCGCATCGGCAATGATTCAGGACCCGGAAGCGCTCGGCTGGGTGAGCGGGCATATCGATCCGTCGATCGCACGCGCTGCGAACCGCGACTACCATCAGCGGGTCGCCGCGGCCGCAACAACCGCCGATGCGCAGCGGCTGCTTCGGGAATGGCGTCGACGCGAGATGCTGCGCATCGCGTGGCGCGACATTGCCGGCCGCGCCGGCGTGGTCGATACCTTGCGCGCCGTGTCGGAGCTGGCGGATGCCTGTATCGGGGCGGCGACCGCAGCCGCGCAGGCGATCCTTGAAAATCCCTTCGGTAGGGCCCGAAACGCGGCCGGCGTCGCTGTGCCGTTGATCGTGGTCGGCATGGGCAAGCTCGGCGGGATGGAGCTGAATTTTTCCTCCGATGTCGATCTCGTGTTTCTTTTCGCGCAGGCCGGCCAAACCGACGGCACGCGCGTGATCGATAACGAGGAATATTTCACCCGCGTCGGCCGGGAATTGATTCGATTGCTGGACGCGCGAACCGAAAACGGCTTCGCCTTTCGGGTGGACATGCGTCTGCGCCCCTTTGGCGAGAGCGGGCCTCTGGTCGTGAGTCTCGCCTCGCTCGAGGATTACCTGCAGCAGCACGGCCGGGACTGGGAGCGCTACGCGTGGATCAAGGCGCGCGCCATCGTGGGTGCCGAGGCCTACAGCGCGGCAAACCAAGAGTTCGTGCGGCCGTTTGTCTATCGGCGCTACCTCGATTTTGGGGTGTTCGAAAGCTTGCGTGAAATGAAGGCGCTGATCGCTCGTGAAGTGGCACGCCGAGATCTCGGGCAAGACCTCAAATTGGGGTCGGGCGGCATTCGCGAAATTGAATTCATCGTGCAGTCGATGCAGTTGGTTCGCGGCGGCAGCGACCGGCGGCTGCAAAATGCCACGCTGCTCGAAGTACTGCCGCAGCTGGCCGATTCCAAATCATTGTCGGCGGCCGACGTCGCCGAGTTGCACGGCGCTTACCTGATGCTGCGCAAGGCCGAAAATGCGGTGCAAATGATTCGCGACGAACAGACCCATGCGATACCGTCGGACCCGGCAGATCGCGCCCGTCTCAGCTTGAACATGGGTGCCGCGGATTGGGCCGCGGCGAGCGCGCGCATCGACGCCGCGCGCCGAGCCGTGGCGCGGCAGTTCGAAGCATTGCTGTTCGGCAGCCCGGAGACGAAGCGAGCAAACGGCGAGGCGCCGTTGAGCTGGCTCGGCATCGAGGCATCATCCATCGAGGAGGAATTGGCTGGCGGCGGATTTCCCGCGGCCGAGGTCCCGGCGGTCGCGGTGCTGCTGGAAACCTACCGCCAATCGGCTCCCTACCGCAGGCTGGACGAGGCCGGCCGGCGACGCCTGCATGTCGTCCTCGATCGATTGCTGAAAGCGGCTGCCGGGCAGGCGTACCCTGCGATTGTGGTGCAGCGGGTGCTGCGCGTGCTCGATGCAATCGGTACCCGCTCGTCCTATTTGGCGCTCCTCAAGGAGCAGCCCGCGGCTCTCGACCGGTTGATCGACGTTTGCGCGATCAGCGGTTTCCTGGCGCGTCAAATTGCGGACTTTCCGCTGTTGCTCGACGAATTGATCGATGCCCGGGCGTTCGCCGAAGTCCCCTCGCGCGAAGGATTCGCCCGGGAGCTCGCCGCCCGGACCGAACGGATGTCTGCAGACGATCCGGAGCGGCAGGTCGAGGCGCTGCGGCAATTCCAAAAGGTTGCGGTATTCGCGGTGGCCCTCGCCGACCTGACGGGTCGTCTCACGCTGATGTCGGTCAGCGACCGGCTGACCGACATCGCCGAACTCATCGTGCAATGCTGCATGGACCTCGCCTGGGGTCAGATGACCAAGATCTACGGCGTGCCGTACTGCGGGGATGACGCGGCGAGCGCGCGAATCGTCAAGGTGGCGGTGGCGGGCTACGGCAAACTCGGCGGTTTGGAACTCGGCTACGGCTCCGATCTCGATCTGGTATTTCTGCACGACTCGAGCGGTGAATTTCAACAAACCGCGGGCGCACGACCGTTGGACAACGGCGTGTTCTTCCTGAGGTTGGGACAACGCATTGTCCATTTGCTCACGATGCATTCGGCGGCGGGACGGCTATACGAGGTCGACATGCGCCTGCGGCCGAACGGCAAGGGCGGGTTCTTGATGACCGGTGTCGATGCGTTCGAACGGTATCAGCAACACGACGCCTGGACCTGGGAGCATCAAGCGCTGTTGCGTGCGCGGGCGGTGGGCGGCGATGAGCGCCTGTGTGCGCGCTTCGAGGCGGTGCGGCGCCGCGTCCTGTGCACCGCCGTGCGGCGCGGCACGTTGCGTACGGATGTGTCGCAGATGCGCTCGCGCATGCGACGCGAGCTGTCGCAGGCGGGGCCGGGGCAGTTCGACATCAAACAGGATGCGGGCGGCATCGCCGACATCGAATTCCTGGTGCAATACCGGGTATTGGCGGCCGCGAGCGCGCACCCGGAAGTCGTGACGTTCAGCGACAATATTCGCCAGCTCGAGGCTCTGGCCCGTGTGGGCGTGCTCGATGAATCCACCGCGCTGTGGCTCAAGCAAGCCTATATAGGCTATCGTAGCGTGCTGCACCACCAGTCGCTGGAAGGCGGTTTGCGCGTGGTGGAGGCGGGTCCCTATGCCGAGACGCGGGCCCGTGTCCAAGACATCTGGCGCAAAACATTCGATAGCGCGGACATTTGAGGCAAGCGGAGCGATGACCATGATGCAGGCCAATGCGCAACATCAATACACGGTGACCTCGGCCGATTTGCCGCTGTCGTGTCCCATGCCCGGCATGCTTCTGTGGAATTCACATCCGCGGGTGTACCTGCCCATCGAGGCTTCCGGCTGGGCCAAATGCGCGTACTGCGGAGCCGAGTACACGCTTGTCCGCGGCGCGCACCCACATGACCCGCCGGATCAGTAGGCACCTCCCCGAGACGGCGGCTAGCTCTTGTGGTCGCTGTAGGACTTTTCTTCGACGAGGCTCGAGCCGAGCTTCAGATTCAGTCGCCGCTTGATGGCGGCCCGCTCATCGTTCTCGATGTAGACCGAGCGGGCGAGGCGGATGAATTCGGCGTCGAAGGCCCGCGCACGCTCCTTGTCGCGGATGGCGTCTTCGATCGTCCATAGGCGCTCGTTGACGGCCTGCAAGGCGCGCATCTCGCCGTCCACGTCGATGGAGGCGTATGCCGAGCTCTTCCAAGTCGCTTCAAGGGCATTCAGTTCGAGGCGCACATTGGCCAATTTATTCGGGTCCGACATGCGCTGCGACTTGATGCGCAAAATAGTGATCTTATCGAGCATTTCGCCGGGCGAAACGGGCACCAAAATTTCATTCATACTGTGTCATCATGCTTATGGAACGACGCATTGCCACACCGAGAGGCGCCATGCTGGCTGATCCCGCCTATCTTGGCAATTCGCCGGATATTGCGCGGGAGAGTCTGTTCGAGCCGCAATTCTGGGCCGCGCGAGGCGAGCTGGTCGCTGCGGGTACCGGCCGCGGTTCCGTGTGGTTTATCGCATCGGGGTCCCAATCCTGGGTGCTGCGTCACTACCGGCGCGGCGGCGTCATGGCGCGAATTTCGCTGGATCGGTACCTCTGGACCGGCGAGTCGCGAGTGCGCGCGTTCGCCGAGTACCGCTTGCTGGCGCGCCTGGTGCGGCGAGGCTTGCCGGTACCGGTACCGATCGCGGCACGCTATCAGCGCGGCGGCATGAGCTATCGCTGCGATCTCGTCATGCTGCGCATCGCGGATGCGGCGCCCTTGAGTTCGCTGCTCGCCGAGGCCGCGTTGAGCGCGCGCGCATGGCGGGCGATCGGCGCGACCATTGCGCGCTTGCACCGCAGTGGTGTCGACCATGCCGACCTCAACGCGCACAATATTCTGCTCGACCGCAATGGCGCGGTCAGCATTATCGACTTCGATCGCGCAAGAATTCGTGGCCGCGGCGCCTGGGCCGCGCGCAATTTGCACCGGCTGCGCCGCTCCCTCGCGAAGGTGTCGCGCGAATCGCCGTCCGATCGATTCCCGGCCGCGGCATGGGCAAGCTTGCTGGCCGGTTATGAATCCTATGGTTTAGACGGTGCGCCGCCTCTATAGCTTTTTGACGCTGGTTCTGGCCCCGCTGGCCTTCTCGGCGGTGCTGTGCCGCGGCTTGCGCGATCGCCGCTACTGGACCGGTCTTCTCGAGCGCTTCGGGTGGGGGCCGCCCATGGTCGGCCCCGCGGGCGGATCGGCCAGCATTTGGCTGCACGCGGTGTCGCTCGGCGAGGTGACGGCCGCAGCCGCGCTGGTTCGTGCACTGCGGGCCCGCCATCCCGAGATTCCGTTCGTGCTGAGCACGGCGACGCAGACCGGCCGGGCCCGGGCGCAGGAGTTGTTTGCGGGCGAGGCCGACATTCGCTTCCTGCCCTACGATACGCCGGGATCGGTGGCGCGATTCTTGGCGCGAATACGCCCGCGCTTGGGCGTCATCATGGAAACCGAGCTGTGGCCGAATCTGCTCCACGAATGCCGGCGGCGCGGCGTACCGGTGGTATTCGCGAGCGCGCGCCTCACGCAAAGATCGGTATCGCGCTATCGTCGCTTCGGCACCCTGTTCAGCGGCGTATGGGCGAGCAACACGCTGGTCGCGGCGCAGACCGCGGAGGACGCCGAGCGTTTCATCGCCATCGGCGCAGCTCGAGCCCGCACGCAGGTCGTCGGCAATGTGAAATTCGACATGCAGCTGGGCAACGCCATCATCGATCAGGGGCGCGCCTTGCGTCTGCGCTACTTGGGGCCGCGGCCGGTGTGGGTCGCGGGCAGCACTCACGCCGGTGAGGAGGAGCAGCTGCTGGACGCGCATGCGGCCTTATTGCCCGAATTCGCGGATGCGTTATTGGTGTTGGTGCCGCGGCATCCGCAGAGGTTCGACAGCGTGTCCAGCCTGTTGACGCAGAGGGGCATACGCTTTGACCGCCGCAGCCTCGCCGATGCGGTGCGGCCGGAGGCGCAGGTTCTGTTGGTCGACACCGTGGGCGAACTCGCCGCGCTATACGCCGCAGCCGATGTGGCATTCGTCGGCGGCAGCTTGGTGCCGGTCGGAGGGCACAATTTGCTGGAACCGGCCGCGCTCGGCGTGCCGGTGATCACGGGACCCTACAACGCCAACAGCAAGGAAATCGCGCGATTATTGCTGGAGACCGGCGGGGCGGTGGAAGTCGCGGATGCTCCCGCCTTGAGCGGCGCGCTGCGTCGGCTGTTCGCCGATCCGGCCCTGCGACAGCGAGTGGGCGCGCGCGGCCGCGAGTTCGTCGATGCGAACCGCGGCAGCGTCGAGCGGCTGATCGATCTCATCGATCCGTTGCTGGCGGCGCCTGCGCCGGGGGAGCCTCGGCCGGCCGCGGTGAATCGTTGAGCAATCCATTGAGTCGATTCAAGCTTTGTTCCGAAAGGGTGCCCGCCGCAGCGCCGGAGTCGTGTGCGGCACGCGCCTCCGGCGCGCCGCTCGAGGAATTCCCGAGGGCTCAGCTCCCCGATCATCAGAATACAAATCCGGGTGCGGTGGCGGCATTGATCAACGGATCGATCACCGTCTCGAACAGGCTCTCGCGAATCCACTCACCCTGATCGACCCGGCGCACCAGTATCGCGTCCATCACCGGCGCCGAGCCGACCACCGCGAACAAACGGCCGCCTAGGCGCAGCGCCTGCTCGAAGCGCGCGTCGTAAACCGGCATCGACCCGGTGACGGCGATGGCATCGTACTCGCCCAACGGCGCTGGCCCGAATGCGTCGCGGGTTTCGAGCCGCACGCGCGCCTGCGGCACGGCGCGCAGATTGGCGCTGGCGGCGGCGGTGAATTCGGCATAAATATCGATCGAATGCGTCGTGGCGGCGAGTAAGCTCAGACAAGCGCTCATATATCCGGTGCCGGTGCCGACTTCGAGCGCGCTGTCGGATGCATTGATGCCCAGCGCTTGCAAGATGCGCCCTTGAATATTGGGCGCAAGCATCGACTGACCGAAACCGATGGGAATCGGCGCATCGGCGAACGCAAGCTCACGGTGGCTTTCGGGCACAAACGCTTCGCGCGGTACCGCCGAGAGCGCCTCGAGCACTCGCCGGTCGAGAACTTCCCAGGTTCGGATCTGTTGATCCACCATTTGCTGTCGAGCGGCTACTGTGTCCATAGGGTCTCTCGGCGATAAGGCCGCTGATTATGGTCAATTTCCACAGGCGGCGCCATGTCTGTGCGCTATTCTCACGGTCACGATGATTCGAGATGCGCCCACCCGATGGGGCCCCCGGCCCAGGCGCCGTCGGAATGTATCGTTATCGAGGTCCGCTGATTTTGTCTCCCGTAATCCTATGGTTCTTGACTTCCGCTGTTTTAGCCGTGGGTATCGGCGTGCTCTTCGTTTGGAAGCGGCGCCAAGAGCGCGCGGTCAGCGAATTCTCGCAGCAGGTATCGCGGCTCACGCGCGAGGCGGGCGCGGCGGCGCGCGTCGGGCCCGACGGTAAATCCGAGGGGCTGACGCAGTTGCGTTCGGCAGTCAATGTCCTGCTCGAAGATCTCGAGCAGCGCGGCGCTCGCCTGCACGACCGGGAGCAAATGTTTCAACGCTTGGTCGAGACGGTGCACGACGCGGTCCTGGTTCACGGCAAGCACATCTTGTTCGCGAATAAGCGGTTTTTGGCGCTGCTGGGCGCGAGCGCGTCCGATGTGGTCGGAAAGCCGCTGACCGACTTTGTAGCGGCGGACTATGTCGAGTTGGTGCAGAGCAACCTGGGGCGACGGCTGGCGGGCGAGCCTTCGGCCGAGCGCTATGAGGTCGAACTCGTCGGAACACACGGCGAAGTCTCCCGCGTCGAGCTGTCGAGCACCTTGATAGACAGTGCCGGCGAGCCGGCATTGCTACTGACCGCCTTGGAGATGCTGCCGAGCACGACGCCGGTCAACGGGCCGGTCCGGCCTCGAGCGATGGTGACGCTCGATGCGATGGGCGAGAGCGTCATCACGGTCGATGCGGAGGGCCGAATCGACTACGCCAATCACGCGGCGGAGGCGCTGCTCGGTCAGCCATTCGATCAGATGGTGGGCAAGCTGTTCGCCGACGTGGCCTCGTTCGTCGACGAATCGGATCGCCATTCCCTCGGGGATCCGGTGCGCAAGGCGCTTGCGGCGGGCGGACGGGTCACGATGGGCAAGCGCGCCGTGCTGGTGCCCGCCAATGCCACCCTGGAGCGTTCGGTCGAAATCAGCGTCACGCCGCTCAAGAACGAGGCCAAGGAGACCTTGGGTCTGGTGCTGGTATTGCACGACACCAGCGAGCTGCGCGGCTTTACCCGTCAGATTACCTATCAGGCCAGTCACGACGCATTGACCGGCCTGGTCAATCGACGGGAATTCGAACGGCGGCTGCAAGAGGCGCTCGATTCGGCGCAGACGGGAGACGCGACGCACGCCCTGTGCTTTCTCGATCTCGACCGGTTCAAGCTCGTGAACGATACCTGCGGGCATACCGCAGGGGACAACATGCTGCGCGAAGTGGCGACGATTCTCAAAGACGCGGTGCGCGATTCCGATACGGCCGGGCGCATCGGCGGAGATGAGTTTGCGCTGCTGTTGGTGGGTTGCCCGCTCGACAAAGCGCGGCAGATCGCCGACGACGTGGTGCGTGCCGTCAACGATTACCGCTTCGTCTGGAAGGACAAGATTTTCAATGTCGGCGTCAGTATCGGGCTGGTCGAAATCGGCCGCGACGGCGGTTCGATCGAGGACATCATGAATTCAGCCGATTCCGCCTGCTACGTCGCCAAGAGCCAAGGTGGCGTGCACGTGCACGTGTATTCGGCGCGGGAGGAGGCGAGCGCGCGCCACAGCGGGGAGATTCAATGGCTGCAGAAGCTGCAGCGCGCCTTGAGCGACAACAAATTCGAGCTGTACTACCAGCCCATCGTGCATGCGCAACTCACCGGCGAACGCGGTCCGGCGCTAGAGGTATTCGTTCGGTTGGACGGCGAGAGCGGCCAACCCGCCGCATCGTCGGCCGAATTCATTCGTGCCGCCGAGCGCTACCGCTTGATGCCGCGCGTCGATCGCTGGGTGGTGCAGGCCGTGCTGGCGGCCCTCGGCCGCGGCGGGTTGAAGCTGCCGCCGGGGCGCAGCGTGGCGATCAACATCGCCGGACAAACCCTCGGCGATGCGGATTTCTTGGAGTTCGTCGCGGACTGCTTCGATCACACGGGAGCAAACCCCGGCGACATCTGCTTCGAAGTCACCGAGAGTGCGGTTGTGGCCAATATGGACCATGTGCGCCGGTTCATCGCGGTATTGCACGGCATGGGCTGTGAGTTTGCGCTGGACGATTTCGGCAGCGGCTTGAGTTCGTTCGCGACCTTGAAGACGCTGCCGATCGATTACCTGAAAATCGACGGGTCCTTCATCTCGAACCTCGCCGCCGATTCCGTAAATCGGGCAATGGTCACCGCCATGATAGAGCTGGCGCGCAGCTTGCGCTTTCGCGTCGTCGCCGAGCAGGTGGAGGATCAGCTGTCGCTCGATACCGTGAAGGATATGGGTATCGACTTCGTCCAGGGGTTCATCATCGGCCGCCCACAACCCCTGTCGGCAATGCCCGTCCTCCTATAAATCAAGGGCTTGTGCGCCTCAAGGCCTTATAACCGTCCGGCAGGCGCTCATAACAAACTACTCTGGCATTTGTGCCGCGCTTAGGAGGAAAATTCGAGCATGCCCGAAAAATCCCGAGGTGCAGCATGCCTATCTATGAAGACAACACCAAGTCCATCGGCCGCACGCCTCTGGTGCGAATCAATCGATTGAATGCCGGCGGCGCGGCGACCATTCTCGCCAAGATCGAAGGCCGCAACCCCGCTTATTCGGTCAAGTGCCGGATCGGCGCCGCCATGGTGTGGGACGCCGAGGAGCGCGGTACGCTGAAGCCCGGCATGTCGATCGTCGAGGCGACCAGTGGAAACACCGGCATCGCATTGGCGTTCGCGGCCGCCTCGCGCGGCTACGGCTGCGTGCTCACCATGCCGGACACGATGAGCATGGAACGGCGCAAAGTATTGATCGCATTCGGCGCCAAGTTGATCTTGACGCCGGGCGCCAAGGGCATGAAGGGCGCCATTGCCAAGGCCGAGGAATTGGCCACGGCGGATCCCGGGCGATACGCACTGATGAGGCAATTCGAGAATCCGGCGAATCCCGCGATCCATGAAAGGACCACCGGGCCGGAGATTTGGGACGATACCCAGGGCAAAGTCGATGTGTTCGTATCCGGTGTCGGCACCGGAGGCACGCTGACCGGCGTATCGCGATACATCAAGGGCACCAAGGGCAGGAAGATCGTCACCGTGGCCGTCGAACCCGTCAACTCGCCGGTCATCAGCCAAACGCTGGCCGGCCAAACGCCCGCTCCGACCCCTCACAAGATTCAAGGCATCGGAGCGGGCTTCATACCGAAAAACCTGGATCTCGCGCTGGTCGATCGCGTCGAGCAGGTCAGCAACGAAGAGGCCATTTCCATGGCGCGCAGCCTGGCGCGCGAGGAAGGCATTTTGTGCGGCATCTCATGCGGCGCCGCGATGGCTGCGGCGCTGCGTCTGGCGCGCGAACCGGCGCAAGCCGGAAAGACGATCGTGGTCGTGCTGCCGGATGCAGGCGAGCGGTATCTGTCGGGCGCGCTGTTCGAAGGGCTGTTCGAAGACGTCGAGAAAATGCAGGCGGTCGCCTGAGCGCATCATGACCGCCCTCGCCACTTCCGCCGCCAGCGCCGCGCCGTTCGAGCGGCTGAGAGACGAGCTGCTGGACAGCTATCTCGGCGATGAGCGCGCACGGCGCATCTCGCGCCGCTATTTGCCGTCGCGCGAGGCGATCGCCGAGATTTTGGCAGGGGTGCTCGAATTGATGTACCCGGGGTATTACGGCCGTCTCGATTTGGACGCCGAGAATCTCGGCAGCCACGTGACGCAAGCCTTGGCGGAGCTGGCGCCGAAGATCGAGCATGAAATGGAGCATTGCCTGTGCTACGGGCGCGAGCGCGAGGCGGCAAGGCAGGAGTTCGGCGAATGCGCGCCGCGCGCGCGCGAATTGACCGACGTCTTTCTCGGCAGGCTGCCGGAGATTCGCCGGCTGCTCGTGCGCGACGTGCAGGCGGCCTTCGACGGGGACCCGGCCGCGACCAATCTCGATGAGGTGATTCTTGCCTATCCCGGGGTGCTGGCGGTCAGCGTGTATCGCATCGCCCATGCATTGCACGATCTTGGCGTGCCGATGATGGCCCGGATCATGACCGAATGGGCGCATTCGAAAACCGGGTGCGACATTCATCCCGGGGCGAAAATCGGCCCGGCGTTTTTCATCGATCACGCGACCGGCGTGGTCATCGGTGAAACCACGGAAATCGGCGAGGGCGTCAAGCTCTACCAAGGCGTCACGCTCGGCGCGCTGTCCTTTCCGAGGGATGCCAGCGGCCAAATCATCCGCGGCCGCAAGCGCCATCCGACAGTCGAGAGCGGTGCAACGCTGTACGCAAACGCCACCGTGCTCGGCGGCCAAACGGTCGTCGGCGCGAACAGCGTCATCGGCGGGTCGGTGTTCCTGACTCGCAGCGTGCCGCCGCGCTCACGCGTGTCGCTCAAAGAGCCGGATCTGCGGGTGGCCTCGCGGGACGGCGCCGCCGAGCCCGATGCGATCTACTTCGACATCTAGCCCCTCGCGTCACATCATTTTGCCGAGCACCGGTACCAGCAATAAGGCCACGATGTTGATGATCTTGATCAACGGGTTGATCGCCGGACCCGCAGTGTCCTTGTAGGGGTCGCCCACGGTATCGCCGGTCACGGCGGCCTTGTGCGCATCCGATCCTTTGCCGCCGAAGTGTCCCTCTTCGATATATTTCTTGGCATTGTCCCAGGCGCCGCCGCCCGTGGTCATCGATATGGCGACGAACAGACCGGTGACGATGGTCCCTATCAGCAATCCGCCGAGCGCCTGCACGCCGGATCCGGGGCCCATCAGCCAATTCACCACGAATACCAGCACGATCGGCACGGCGATCGGCAGCAGCGACGGCACGATCATCTCATTGATCGCGGCCTTCGTCAGCATGTCGACGGCGCGCGAATAGTCGGGCTTCGCGGTGCCTTCCATGATGCCCTTGATGTCGCGAAACTGGCGCCTCACTTCGTTGACCACCGAGCCGGCCGCGCGCCCCACGGCCTCCATCGCCATGGCGGCGAACAGGTAGGGGATCAAGCCGCCGATGAACAGCCCGATAATGACCGCCGGATTCGACAAATCGAAGGCGGTGGCATGTCCCAGGACCTCTCCGAGCTTGTGCGTGTAGTCGGCGAACAGCACCAGGGCGGCAAGTCCCGCCGACCCGATGGCATAGCCCTTGGTGACCGCCTTGGTGGTATTGCCCACGGCATCCAGCGGATCGGTCACGTCGCGCACTTTCTTATCGAGGCCGGCCATCTCGGCGATGCCGCCGGCGTTATCCGTGATCGGACCGTAGGCGTCGAGCGCAACGATCATGCCCGTCATCGAGAGCATCGCCGTGGCGGCGATGGCGATGCCGTAGAGCCCTTCGAGCCGGTAGGAGGCCCAGATGCTCAAGGTCACCGCGATCACCGGCAATGCGCACGCCTTCATCGAAACGCCGAGGCCGGCAATGATGTTGGTCGCATGGCCGGTCTGCGAAGCCGAGGCCACGTGCTGCACCGGCTTGTATTCGGTTGCCGTGTAGTACTCGGTGATCACGATCATTGCCGCGGTGAGCGCGAGGCCCACCAGCGTGCACAGCCACATCGAGGTGGCGTGTGCACCCATGAACCAGCGAGAGACGAAGTAGAAGGCGACGGCGGAAATGAGTCCGGAAACGATGACGCCCTTGTACAAGGCATTCATGATCTTGCCGCCTTCCTTGGTGGAGACGAAAAACGTTCCGACAATCGAGGAGACGATGGAAATCGCGCCGAGCACCAAGGGATAGAGCACCGCGCTCTGGCCCATGTCGACCATGACCAGGCCGCCCAGCAGCATCGTGGCGACCAGGGTGACCGCGTAAGTTTCGAACAAGTCGGCGGCCATGCCGGCGCAGTCGCCGACGTTGTCGCCGACGTTATCGGCGATGACCGCCGGGTTGCGCGGATCATCCTCCGGAATACCCGCCTCGACCTTGCCGACGAGATCCGCACCGACATCGGCGCCTTTGGTGAAAATGCCGCCGCCGAGTCGCGCAAAAATCGAAATCAACGAGCCGCCGAAGGCCAAACCGACGAGCGCACGCAAGGCCGACTCCGAATCGCCGAGCACATGCAACATGCCGAGGTAATAGCCAGCCACGCCGAGCAATCCTAAGCCGACCACCAGCATCCCGGTGATGGCGCCGCCGCGAAAGGCGACCTGGAGCGCGGCATTGATTCCCAGATGTGCCGCCTGCGCGGTTCGCACGTTGGCGCGCACCGAAATGGACATGCCGATATAACCGGCGAGCCCCGACAGGAGGGCGCCCACCGCGAAGCCGCCGGCTGTGGCCCAACCCAAGGCCAGGCCCAGGATGACGAACAGGATGACTCCCACGATCGCGATGGTGCGGTATTGCCGATTCAGATAGGCCCGTGCGCCGGCCTGGATGGCCGCCGCGATCTCTTGCATGCGCTCGTTGCCGGCCGGCTGCGCCAGGATCCAGCGGACCGAGATGGCGCCGTACAGGATTGCTACGATTCCGGCGCCAATGGCCAGAAATAGGGCGTTATCGAGCGTCATTTCTTGAAGTCTCCGGATCGTCTAGAGGGGCGCGTATATATGTTGTTGAAAACTATCAGTTTATTGTAATTTCCGACGGCGAAACTATACCACAAAGGGCCGGCGCAGGCGCTTCGGCACGCCCCTGCCTTTGAGCTCGACATAGACCGGCAGGCCGGAACGGTAGGGCGGGTAATCCTCGCCGCCGATCAGCGGCAGCAGATAGCGCCTGCAGGCGGCGGTAATGCCGAATCCATCGCCCGTGATGTAATTGCGCGGCACCTTCTTTTCCCGGTTTGCGATTGCAGCGAGCGGCGCCTCACCGATGCGCCAGCGATACGGAGCCGAGGACTGGCGCACGATGGTCGGCATCACCGCGTTCTTGCCCGCGAGCGCGAATTGCACCGCCGCTTTGCCGACCGCGTAAGCCTGTTCGACGTCCACTTTCGATGCGATGTGGCGCGCGGACCGCTGCAGGTAATCGGCGACTGCCCAATGATATTTGTAGCCGAATGCCTCTTGGGTCATTTGGGCCACAACCGGCCCGACACCCCCGAGCTGGGAATGACCGAATGCATCCTTGGTGCCTGCCTCGGCGAGGAATTGGCCGTCGGCGTTGCGTACGCCTTCGGAAACCACGATGACACAGTAGCCGTAGGTCGTGACGCAAGCCTTCACCTTGTTCAAAAACGGGGCGCGATCGAAGGGAATTTCAGGGAAAAGGATGATGTGCGGAGCATCGCCGCGCTTGTTGCCGGCCAAGCCGCCGGCTGCGGCGATCCAGCCGGCATGACGGCCCATGACCTCGAGCACGAATACCTTGGTGGACGTGCGCGCCATCGACTGCACGTCGAGAGCCGCCTCGCGCGTCGCGACGGCAATGTACTTGGCTGCGGACCCGAACCCCGGGCAGCAGTCGGTAAACGCCAGATCGTTGTCGACGGTCTTGGGTATCCCAATACAGGTGACCGGGTACCCCAATTGCACGCCGATTTCGGACACCTTGTGTGCGGTATCCATGGAATCGTTGCCGCCGTTATAGAAGAAATAGCCGATGTCATGGGCGCGGAACACCTCGATCAGGCGCTCGTACTGGGCGCGGCTCTTGTCGATTCCAGCCAGTTTGTAGCGTGCAGATCCGAAGGCGCCGGCCGGCGTGTGGCGCAGCGCCCGGATGGCCGCGGGGCTTTCCTTGCTGGTGTCGATCAAATCCTCGGTCAGCACCCCGATGATGCCGTGCCGGCCGGCATAGATCTTGCCGATCCGGTCGCGGTGCTTGCGCGCCGTTTCGATCAAACCGCAGGCGGAGGCATTGATGACGGCGGATACCCCGCCGGACTGTGCATATAAGGCATTTTTCGGGGCCGAGCTCTGCATGTTTAGCCTTGGGTTCCTAAGGTGTACCGCACCAGATTAGGCGCGCAGGATAGCCGATCGGCGTTTCCTAGGCACTGACGTCAGGCGCGGACGGCCGGTTTGACGATGGCATGCATCGAAGGTACGGTAACGCGCTTTTACCAACATTAGAGAATCATGCGAATAGTCCTGTTAGGCGCGCCGGGGTCGGGCAAAGGCACCCAATCTCAAAAACTCGTGGATGCATACGGCATCCCGCAAATCTCGACCGGCGATTTGTTGCGCGAGGCGGTGGCCAAAGGGACGCCATTGGGCTTGCGCGCCAAGACGGCCATGGACGCGGGCAAGCTGGTTGACGACGCGACGGTGCTCGGCATGATACGCGAACGATTGGCGCGACCCGACGCCCTCAAGGGCTTCATTCTGGATGGGTTTCCTCGCAATATTGCGCAGGCGGAATCCTTGGAAGAGACCCTCCGGAACCTGGCGCAGCCGCTCGAGGCGGTGGTGCTCATGAATCTCGACATGGGCGTTCTGTTCAAGCGGCTCACCGGGCGCAGGATCTGCCAGGATTGCGGTCGCGTATTCAACGTGCATACGTCGCCGCCCGGCACGCTGCCGCATTGCGATAAGTGCGGCAACAAGCCGCGCCTGATCCAACGGCCGGACGACAAAGAAGAAGTGATCGGTAAGAGGCTGGAGGTCTTTGAGGCGCAAACCAAGCCGCTCATCAAGCATTACGAAGCGGCCGGCCTGCTGCGCGTCGTGGATGCCGATGCCGATGTGGAAACGGTGTTCA
>Ga0209048_10001901_pt1 | contig 21107 bp, 23 predicted proteins | sample FrelakmetCRP12CR_FD_187146 | JGI IMG/M metagenome (GOLD analysis project Ga0209048, IMG submission 187146) | Freshwater lake sediment microbial communities from the University of Notre Dame, USA, for methane emissions studies - CRP12 CR (SPAdes)... | ecosystem: Environmental > Aquatic >... | reverse complement strand
GGCCCGGTCGGCGTGTTCGAATTCGATCAATTCGGGGAGGGAACCCGCACGCTCGCCAATGCCATTGCGCGCAGCAAGGCGTTTTCGCTCGCCGGCGGCGGCGATACGCTCGCGGCCATAGAGAAGTACGGCATCGAGGACAGCATTTCGTACATATCGACCGGCGGCGGCGCGTTCTTGGAGTTCGTCGAAGGGAAGAAACTTCCCGCGGTCGACGTTCTCGAGCAGCGCGCTGCATGACCTTTATCCAGCGCCGCAGTAAAATCGTCGCAACCTTGGGTCCGGCGACCGATGATCCGAAGATCCTGGCCGACATGGTGCGCGCCGGCGTCGATGTGGTCCGACTCAATTTCTCGCACGGCGATACCAGCGATCATGCGCGGCGTCTGGACCTCGTCCGACAAGCCGCCAAGCTGGCGGGTCGCTATGTGGGCGTGCTCGGCGACCTGCAAGGTCCGAAGATCCGCATCGACCGGTTCGCGGCGGGCAAAGTGGAGCTGGCCGACGGCGCCGAGTTCACGCTGGACGCGGAGCTCGCCGTCGATGCAGGCACCGATCATGCGGTGGGAATCGCTTACAAGAAATTACCCTCGGACGTGTTCCCGGGAGACATACTGCTGCTCAACGACGGCAAGATCAGCCTGCAAGTCCTCGACGTTTCCGGTCCGCGAATCAAAACACGGGTGCTGGTCGGCGGCGAACTCGGCAACAACAAGGGCATCAACCGTCAGGGCGGAGGATTGTCGGCCGGCGCGCTGACGGACAAGGATCGCGAGGACATTCAGATCGCGGCGCGGCTCAGAGTCGATTATCTGGCGATATCCTTCCCGCGCGATGCCGCCGACATGAACGAGGCACGCGGCCTATTGCGTGCCGCCGGCGGCCATGCGCTGCTCGTCGCCAAGATCGAACGCGCGGAGGCGATCAAGAATTTGGTCGAGGTGGTCAGGGCGAGCGATGCGGTGATGGTGGCGCGCGGCGACCTCGGCGTCGAAATGGGTTTTGCGGAACTCGCCGGACTGCAAAAACAGATCAATCTGGAGGCGCGTCACCAAAACAGGGTGGTCATCACGGCGACCCAAATGATGGAGTCGATGATCGTCAATACCGTGCCGACGCGCGCGGAGGTCTCGGATGTCGCGAACGCGGTGATGGAAGGAAGCGATGCGGTGATGCTGTCCGCGGAAACCGCGGCGGGGAAACACCCGGCCAAGGTGGTGGAAACGATGGCGCAGATCATCGTGGGCGCCGAAAAGTACCAGGGTGCGCACGTGCGCATCCGGCAGCGCAAGACCGGTTACTTCGAACGCACCGCCGAGGCGATCGCGGCCGCGGTGATGTATACCGCGAATCACCTGCACGTGAAGGCCATCGTCGCCCTCACGGAGTCCGGCGAAACCGCGTTGTGGATGTCGCGGGTGCGTTCGGATATTCCTATTTACGCCTTTTCGCGCCAGGAGATCGCGCGCTGCCGGGTGACGCTGTATCGCGGCGTCTACCCGGTCGCCTACGACGTCACCGACAAGGACCGCGATGCGTTCTATTCCTCGATTTTCCGATTGTTGCTGGATTTGACGCTGGTCGTCGAGGGGGATCTGATCATTCTCACCAAAGGCGAAGCGAGCGGCGTGGCCGGCGGCACCAATTCCATGCAAATCCTGCAGGTTGTGCGCCACTAGGATCGGCAGAGCATGCAACCGGAGTTTCGCGGAACCGATCGGTACGTCGCCACCGAGGAGTTGATGGCGGCCGTGAATGCCGCGATGGCGCTGTCGCGCCCGCTGCTGATCAAGGGCGAGCCCGGTACCGGCAAGACGCTGCTCGCGGCCGAAGTCGCCAGGGCGCTGTCGAAGCCTTTGTACGAGTGGCACATCAAGTCCACCACCAAGGCGCAGCAGGGGCTGTACGAATACGACGCGGTGTCGCGCCTGCGCGATTCGCAGCTCGGGGATCCGCGGGTCAAGGATATCCGCAACTACATCGTCAAGGGGAATCTGTGGGAGGCCTTCGACTGCGAGGTGCAGCCGGTACTCTTGATCGACGAGATAGACAAGGCGGATATCGAATTCCCCAACGATCTGTTGCGCGAGCTGGACCGCATGGAGTTCTACGTATACGAAACCCGCGAGACGGTGCAAGCGAAACACCGGCCGGTCATCGTGATCACCAGCAACAACGAGAAGGAGCTGCCGGATGCGTTTTTGCGGCGCTGCTTTTTTCACTACATCCGGTTTCCCGACGAACAGACGATGACGCAGATCGTCGACGTGCACTTTCCGAATCTGAAGCGCGAGTTGCTGCGCGAGGCGCTCGCAACGTTCTTCAATATTCGCGAGACGCCGGGATTGAAAAAGAAGCCGACCACGTCCGAGTTCCTTGATTGGATCAAGCTGCTGGTGGCCGAGGACATACCGCCCGAGGCGTTGCGCGGCGACGATGCGAAGAAGCTGATCCCGCCGCTGCACGGCGCGCTGCTCAAGAACGAGCAGGACGTGCACCTGTTCGAACAGCTGCTGTTTCTCAACCGCCGGAATGCTCGTTAGGTTTTTCTTTCTGCTGCGCGGCGCCGGCGTGCCGGTGTCCATCACGGAACTATTGACGTTGCTCGATGCCCTGCGCCGCGGTTTGAGCGACGCGAGCGCCGAACGGCTTTACTATTTGGCGCGCGCCTGCCTGGTCAAGGACGAGCGCTACTACGATCGATTCGATCGCGTGTTCGCGGCGCATTTCAAGGGCGCCGAGGATGTGTTCGCGACGCTGGCGCGCGAACTGCCGGCCGATTGGCTCGAGCAAATGGCGGTGCGGGAACTCAGCGACGCCGAGAAGGCGCAAATCCAGGCGTTGGGCGGGTGGGAGAAACTGATGGAGACGCTCCGCAAGCGGCTCGAAGATCAGCGAGGCAGGCACCAGGGCGGCAACAAGTGGATTGGAACGGCCGGCACCTCGCCGTTCGGCGCCTACGGCTACAACCCGGAAGGGGTGCGGGTCGGACAGGATGGGTCCCGCAACCGCAGTGCGGTCAAGGTTTGGGACAAGCGCGAGTTCGCAAACCTGGACGATACGGTCGAACTCGGCACCCGCAACATGAAAGTGGCGCTGAGACGCCTGCGGCGCTTCGCAAGGCGCGGCGCACCCGTCGAATTCGCCTTAAGCGACACCATTGACGCGACCGCGCGCTCGGGCGGATGGCTGGATGTCAAGATGGTGCCCGAACGGCACAATGTGGCGAAAGTACTGCTGTTGCTCGATATCGGCGGCTCGATGGACGATCACGTCAAAACGTGCGAGGAGCTCTTTTCCGCCGTCCGCAGCGAGTTCAAACATCTGGAGCATTTTTATTTTCACAATTTCGTCTATGAATCGCTGTGGCGCGATAATCGGCGGCGCTTCAACGAACACATCGACACCGCCCAGCTGATGCGCACCTACCCGCGCGATTACAAACTGATCCTGGTGGGCGATGCGACCATGAGCCCTTATGAGATCACTTACGCGGGCGGCAGCGTCGAGCATTGGAATCCGGAGCCGGGAAGCCTGTGGCTCAAGCGCTTGATGAGAGCCTATCCGAAATTTGTTTGGATCAATCCGCAACCACAGGCGCGCTGGCGGCAGACGGCGTCCATCGGGCTCATCCGCGACCTGTTGGAGGGGCGCATGTATCCGCTCACCCTGGCGGGGTTGGACGAGGCTATCGACGCGCTCGGCTAGGGCGGCTTTCTCCGCCGCGTGACGCAGGGCCACAAATGTGCCGTGGCCCTTTGGCATACTCACAAAATCATGGATGAGGATGCACCCCAATTGGGGCTGGTACTGACGGGCGGCGGGGCGCGTGCCGCATATCAGGTGGGCGTGCTCAAGGGCATCGCCGAGCTTGTGCGGCGCGGCTCCGGCTGCCCGTTTCAGATCGTAACCGGCACTTCCGCCGGCGCGGTCAGCGCCGTCGCTCTCGCCTCCGATCCTGCGCACTTCAGGCAGGCCGTATACGCCATCGAGCGGGTGTGGCGCGACTTCAGGGTGCACCAGGTAATCCGGACGGATGCGGCCAGCGTGCTGAAGTCCGGATTGCACTGGGTGCTGGCGGTGCTCACGGGGGGCTGGCTGGTTCATCCGCCGCGTTCCCTGTTCGACAACACCCCCCTATGGGAGCTGCTGCGGAAGAATCTGAATTTCGACGGAATTCCCCGGAATTTATACAAGAAGCGCCTGCAGGCCGTCGGCATTTGCGCAACCAGCTATTCGGATGCCGATTCCGTCACATTTTATGCGTGCGCATCGCCGATCGAGCCATGGGCCAAGGCGTGGCGCAAAGGCGCCCGCGTCCAGCTGACCCTGGAACATGTGATGGCCAGCCTGGCGCTTCCGTTCCTGTTTCGCCCCATTGCGCTTCGCCAACAATATTTTGGCGACGGAACCATGCGCCAGACTTCACCCTTAAGTCCCGCCATTCACTTGGGCGCCAACCGCCTCTTGGTCATCCGTGTTGACGACCCCTCGGTGTCGGGACTCGGCATGCGCGATCCGAACGCCGAGCCCACATTCGGGCAGATGTTCGGTTTCATGCTCGATTCGCTGTTCATGGACCAATTGCGTTCCGATCTGGAACACATCAATAACTACAACCAAGATCCCAAGGCGCGCCGCATCGATTGTCTGGTGGTCGCTCCGTCGCAGGATCTGAGCGAAATCGCGCGCCGGCACCGCCTCGAGCTGCCCCGCAGCCTGCGTGCGCTGCTGCGCACCATGGGCGCCAACAACAGTGCGGGCACGCAATTGCTGAGCTACCTGTTGTTCGAGCGCGGCTATACGCGCGAGCTCATCGCGCTGGGCTATCGCGACGCCCGCGCCCGTGCCGAGGAAATCCGCGCATTCCTCGCGCTGAGGCAAGGTCAGGCTTTACGCAGCGAATCGTGCCGTGTGAGGACTTGCGGGTAACCCTCCCGGAAGTGCTTGGCCAACCGCTCGGCAATGTACACGGAACGGTGCTGGCCGCCGGTGCAGCCGACCGCGATGGTCAAATAACTGCGGCTCGCCTGCGCAAACTCCGCAATGCGCGGCGTTAGAAACTCCGCGAGAGCCGCGATCATCGTGCGCACGCTGTCCTGGCCGGCCAGGTATTCGATCACCGGCTGGTCGCGGCCGGTGAGCGGGCGCAATGCCTGAATCCAATACGGATTCGGCAAACTGCGGACATCGAAGACGAAATCCGCATCGCCCGGAATGCCGTGTTTATAGCCGAAGGACTCGAACATCAATGCGAGGCGCCCTTCGAGTTTGCGCTCGACGCGTTCGCGAATGTTCTCGCGCAGCGCATGTACGCCCATATTCGACGTATCGATCACCAGATCCGCCGCGATCGTTATCGGCTCGAGCAGCTTGCGCTCGGACGCTATCGCCTCGCGCAAACTCACCGTCTCGGACACCAGCGGATGCTTGCGGCGGGTCTCCGCATAACGCTTCAGCAGCACCTCCTCGCTCGCGTGCAAGTACAGCACTTCGCAGCTGATGCCGCTGCGGCGCAGCTCACCGACCAGCGCCGGGACGGTTTCTATCTCATTGGGTCGATTGCGGGCGTCCAGTCCGACCGCGGTCCGCGGATAGGTCTCATCGGCACCGCGAATCGTGTGGGATATGAATGGCTTGAGCAGCGCCGCCGGAATGTTGTCGACGCAGTAAAAGTCGATGTCTTCCAGTAGATGCAAAGCCACGCTCTTGCCGGAGCCGGATAGCCCGCTAACGATGATGAGGCGCATCGAGGCCCGTCACGACGAAGAGCGGGCCTTGATCACTTCCTCGGCGTGGTGGTCGGAGGCCTTTTCTTTGTGTTTCTTGACGCAGCGGTCGAGCTTGTCGGTGAGGGCGTCGATGGCCGCATACATGTCGGCGTCGGTTGCATCCGCATAAATCTTGTTCCCTCGCAGCATCAGCGTGGCCTCGGCCTTGTGACGCAATTTTTCCACCGTGAGCACGCAATGAACGTCGATCAATTGCTCGAAATGTCTGGAAATTCTTTCGAATTTTTTTTGGACATAGCCCCGAAGCGCGGGCGTGACTTCCACATGATGACCGCTGAGATCGAGCTGCATGAGGTTCCTCCTAGACTAAAGGCACGTTTCTACGATGCGCGGGCAGCGGCGCGTTTCCGTTCATTGGACGGACCGATCTGCATGCCCTCGCGATATTTGGCAACCGTCCGCCTGGCGACCGGTATGCCCTCTTGCGACAGAATCTCCGCGAGCTTGCTGTCGCTCCACGGATTTTCCGGATTTTCCTGGGAAATCAATTTGCGTATCTTGGCGCGGATGGCGGTCGAGGACAGTCCGGTGCCGTCGGCGGCCTCGACGTGACTCGAAAAGAAATAACGGAATTCGAACACACCGCGCGGCGTGTGCATGTATTTGGCGGTGGTCACTCTGGAAATCGTCGACTCGTGCATTTCCACCGCTTCGGCCACGTCCTTGAGAATCAACGGCACCATCGCCTCCTCGCCGTGCTCGAAGAAGTCGGTTTGGCGCTGCACGATGCAGCGAGCCACCTTGATCAAGGTTTCATTGCGAATTTCCAGGCTGCGCATCAACCATCGCGCCTCCTGCAGTTGGGTTCGCAGCATGGCATGGTCGGGTGCGCGCGAAATCAGGTTCGCATAGCTCTGGTTGACGCGCACCTTGGGCACCGTCGCTTGGTTGATTTCGACGACCCAGCCGCGATCCGTGTGCCGTACGAACACGTCGGGAATGACGTATTCCGCTTGGGCCGGATTGACGGCGGCGCCGGGCCGCGGATGACAGGAGCGCACCAACGCGAGCGCCGTCTCCAATTCGTGCTCGCTGCAGCGAAGCTGGCGGCGCAGCAACGCTTGTTCGTGGCTCGCCACCAGATCCAGATGCGCGATTGCCACGCGAATGGCGGTGGCGCGCCCCGGCGTATCGGGATGCAGTTGCCGCAGCTGCAGGACGATGCATTCGGCCAAATTGCGTGCGCCGACTCCGGCGGGCTCGAGCGCCTGCACGGCCGCGAGCGCTCGTTCCATATCGGCGACGGTGGCCTCGATCTCCGGCTTGAGGCTCAAGCGAATGGCTTCCAAATCGTCTTGCAAATAGCCATCATCGCCGATGGCGTCGGCAATGACGCGCGCGATCGCAAGATCGATGGCCGAGAGCTTGGCGAGTTCCAGCTGTTCAACGAGCTGTTCCTGCAGCGTCCGGCCGTGCCGGTCGCTGAAATCGCTGCTGCGGTCATCGTCGCCCGACCACGGGGTGTCCGCGGGTCCGCCGGATCGTTCTCCCCAGGGCTCATCGGTAATTTCGACTTCGGGCTCTTCGCGCTGTTCTACCGGGGTGGTGTTGCCGTCGAGTTCCGAATAGTGTTCAACGCCCGGCTCCTCCTCGGTGTTGCGGCCGGGCTCGCGCAGCGCGTCCGCAGGCGCGTCCAACGCGACTTCGTCGTCCGCCTCGAGCATTACGTTGGATTCGAGGGCTTCCCTGACGTGAGCCTGCAAATCGAGAGAGGGTAACTGCAGCAGGCGAATGGCCTGCTGAAGCTGCGGCGTCATCGTGAGCTGTTGGCCGATGCGAAGCTGCAGACTTGGCTTCAACATAGTTCTTTAAGATCCAAGCCTACAGTTTGAAATCCTGGCCCAAGTACACCTCACGAACCAGCGGGTTGGCAAGAATCTGCTCCGCAGATCCTGCGGCCAGCACCGAGCCTTGGTTGACGATATAAGCCCGCTGGCAGATGCGCAGCGTCTCGCGCACATTATGATCGGTAATCAGGACTCCGATCCCCTTACCCGATAAGTGCTTGATTATTCTTTGAATATCGGCGACCGACAGGGGGTCGACTCCGGCGAATGGCTCATCCAGCAGCATAAAACTGGGATCCGCGGCCAAGGCGCGGGCAATTTCCACGCGGCGCCGTTCGCCGCCCGAAAGACTCATCCCCAAGCTGTCGCTGACGTGTTCTATATGCAACTCTCCAAGCAGCTCTTCGAGGCGGGCAGTGCGCTGCTCTTCGCTCAAGGCCGGACGCGTTTCGAGGATGGCCATGATGTTGTTCGACACCGACAGGCGACGAAAAACGGAAGGTTCTTGCGGTAGATACCCCAGCCCGAGTTGCGCCCGCCGATGCATGGGCAGGCGCCCGATATCGCGATCATCGAGGAATATCTCGCCGTGCTCGCAGCGGGTAAGCCCGACGATCATGTAAAAGGCGGTGGTTTTGCCGGCTCCGTTCGGTCCGAGCAGGCCCACCACCTCGCCGCTTGCGACCTCGAGCGACAAATCCTTCAACACCTGCCTGGATTTGTAACTTTTGGCGAGATTCAACGCCCGCAGTACGCTCATGGCTTGGCGGGCGGCGGCGTTATGATGATGTGCACGCGCTGCGATCCCTGCTCCGCCGCCTCCGCGACGATGCTTTGCGCGACCACGTTGTATTTGAGCGACTCGCCGCGGATTTCGTTTTGCTCGTCGCTGAGCCACGCATTCTTCAACAAGCGCACCACACCCTTCGCTGCGTCATAATCGATGGTGTTGGCATGCCCTCGGGCGATCTTGCCGGTCTTCGCGATGCGCTGTTGAAATTCGGCGGGGCTGCCGTTGGCCACCGCCTTGGCCAGCAGTTTCTTGGTGAAGTTGATTTGCGCATCATCGGCGGTCAGCTGCCCTTGATCCATGGTGATTTTCACATTGCCGCGAAACACCCAGAGACTGTTGTCGAAATCAAGGCCCGAGGCCTGCCGCGTGGCTTGTCCCTGATCCGCGGAAACCGACATAGTACCTTGCGAGATCCGCACCTTGTGAAATACGGCGTTGTTGCTGCGAAGATCGAGTTCGGAGGATTGCGCGTCCAAGGTGATGGTTTGCGGAACCGGCGGCGCGGCGGCGGCGGCCGGATGGCCACCTTGCACCGCGAGGGCGATCAACACCAAGCTCTTAAGGCTGGAAGTGGCCATTGACTTTCGATTCTAGGCGCACGGTGCGTTCTTTCAAATTGGCCAGCAGACCGTGAGCGGTCAGCGTATGCGCGCCGAATTCGAGGCGCACGTCCCTGTCGGTGCTCGCGATCGCGTCGGGAACGTCGTAGGTCAGCTCGTCGGTGCGAACCACCGCGGTGCCTTCGTGCTCGCTGCTCTGGCCCTCCAGCCGAACGTCGCCCGACACCTCGACGACCTTGCCGCCGGCCTCGACGTGTGCGACGTTGCCGAACATGACCCACGATTGCCCGTTCGGAGCCTGATAGTCGAAGCGCACGTTGTACAGCGCGACTTCCGGGCCATGGTCGATTTGATCTATGCGCTCGGCATGAATGCGGATGCTTGGGGCGCCTGTCGCATCATAGTCGGTCAGCACCGTATTCTTGAGATAATAGCCCGGCAGATTCCCCTGTCCGGCGCCTGCCGCTGCCGCGGGTCGGCGATTGGGCGAGCTCAATATCCAGGTGCTGATCGCCAACGCGATTACCGCAATCAATGTGAACAATCTGAACAGCATTATTGTTTCCGGCTCGGGCTGCGTGCACGCAGCATTGCATCGCACAGTTCGCGCACGGCGCCAAGGCCGCCGGGCGCCTTGCTGATCCAATGCGCCGCGGATAAAACCACCGGGTGTGCATCCGCGACCGCCGCGGCGAAGCCTACGGCAGCCATCAGCGGCAAATCCGGCGTGTCGTCCACGAGGCAGGCGCAGGCCAAAGGGTCGATATCGAGCCGCTGGGCAAGTTCGATCAGGGCCGCGACCTTGTCGGCGCAGCCCTGCACGACGTTGCGCACCTTGAGTTCGCGCATGCGGGCCGTCACGGCGGGGGAGCGGCGTCCGCTCACCGCAGCGACCGCAACGCCGCTTTGCATCAAGAGCTTGATGCCATGACCGTCACGAACATGGAAGGTCTTGAACGCTTCACCCGACCCCGAGAAGTACAAGCGGCCGTCGGTGAGCACGCCGTCGACATCGAGCACCAGCAATTCGATCTTGGCGAGCGGCGTGGCCCTGCGCGCTTTCAAACGACACCGGCGCGCAACAGGTCGTGCACATTGAGCGCACCCACCAGAACGTCGTCCGGATCGACCACGACGAGTGAGGTGATGCGATGGGTTTCCATCAGCAGGACGGCCTCCGCGGCCAGGGTGTTGGCGCGTACGGTTTTTGCCTGGCGGGTCATGACCTGGTCCATGCGAGTGCCGCGCAGATCCACCGCGCGGTCCAAGGCGCGCCGCAGATCGCCGTCCGTGAACACGCCAAGGACTCGATTCCGATCATCCACGACCGCCGTCATGCCGAGACCCTTTCGGGTCACCTCCAACAATCCTTCGGCGAGCGGCGCATCCGGCGCGACTTTCGGCACCTCCGCTCCGGTACGCATCACATCCTTGACGTGCAGGAGCAAACGCCGACCCAACGCGCCAGAAGGATGGGAGCGCGCGAAATCCTCTTCGGTGAACCCGCGTGCCTTCAGCAGCGCCACTGCGAGCGCATCGCCGACGGCCAAGGCCGCCGTGGTGCTCGCCGTGGGCGCCAAGTTGAGCGGGCAAGCTTCGGCCGGTACGCCGATATCCAAATGCACGGTCGCGACACGCGCCAGCGTCGAGGTCGAATTACCGGTAAAGACGATCAACGGCACGCCCAAACGCTTGATCGCCGGGACCAGGGTCAGGATTTCGTCCGTTTCGCCGGAATTGGACAGGGCGAGCACCGCATCCTCGCGAGTGATCATGCCGATGTCGCCATGGCTCGCTTCACCCGGATGCATGAAGAAGGCCGGAGTCCCGGTACTGGACAGGGTCGCGGCAATCTTGCCGCCGATATGGCCCGACTTTCCCATACCCGTCACGGCAATTCGTCCACGGCAGGTAAGACAAATGCGGCAGGCGCGTGCAAACTCCCACCCCAAGCGGGGCAGCTGAGCGCGCAAACCGTCGATCTCTACGGTGAGCGCCTGGCGGCCGAGATCGACGAGGCTTGAGTCCGTGTAGCCGGAGTCCATCGGTGAATGATACAACTTAGGAGAGTGCATGAACCCACAACAAGTAGCCGAACTGATTCAACGCGGCCTGGCCGGCAGCCGCGCGGCGGTCACGAGCGGGGATAATGTGCATTTCGAGGCGGTGGTAATCGCCTCGGCATTCGCCGGCAAGCGGCCCGTGCAGCGGCACCAATTGGTGTATGCCACTTTGGGGAGCGCGATGGGCAACGAGATTCACGCGCTCGCTTTGCAGGTTTTTACACCGGAAGAGTATACGGCCCGCCGGGCCGATGGTTGACGCACATGGATAAACTGCAAATTCAAGGCGGCATACCGCTCGAAGGCGAAATCCGCATCTCCGGAGCCAAAAACGCCACTTTGCCGATATTGGCGGGCTGTTTGCTGGCGGACGGGCCGGTGACCGTGTCGAACGTGCCGCATTTGCACGACGTCACGACCATGATCGAGCTGCTCGGCCGCATGGGGGTCAGTGTGACCATCGACGAGAAAATGCGCATTGAGGTCGATGCATCGACGATCAAGGAATATTTCGCTCCCTACCAACTCGTGAAGACCATGCGCGCATCGATTTTGGTGCTCGGCCCCCTGCTCGCACGCTTTGGATCCGCGGACGTATCCCTGCCCGGCGGGTGCGCCATCGGCGCTCGGCCGGTCAATATTCACGTCGCCGGTCTGCAAGCCATGGGCGCCGACATTCACATCGAAAACGGCTACATCAAGGCGCGCGCCAAGCGCCTGAAGGGAGCACGTTTGGTGCTGGATACCGTCACCGTGACCGGCACCGAGAACCTCATGATGGCCGCCACGCTCGCCGACGGCGAGACGGTGCTGGAGAATGCGGCGCGCGAGCCGGAAGTAGTGGATCTGGCGAATTTTCTGTGCGCCATGGGCGCCAAGATCAGGGGCGCGGGCACCGACAAGATCATCATCGAGGGTGTGAAGCGGCTCGGCGGCACGGTTTACGATGTGTTGCCCGATCGAATCGAGAGCGGCACTTACTTAGTGGCGGGCGCCATCACCGGCGGGCACATCCGGGTGAAGAACACGCGTCCCGACCATTTGGACGCCGTGGTCGGCAAATTACGGGAAGCGGGCGCCACGGTGGGTGTGGGCGAGGGCTGGGTCGAAGTCGACATGCGCGGCCGGCGGCCGGACGCGGTCGATATTCGTACTGCGCCGTACCCGGCATTTCCCACCGACATGCAGGCGCAATTCGCGGCGCTCAACACCGTGGCCACCGGCGTCGGCACCATCATCGAGACGATTTTCGAGAATCGGTTCATGCACATGCTGGAAATGCGGCGTATGGGTGCTGAAATCCGGCTCGAGGGCAACACGGCCATCATCAAGGGCGTCGATCGGCTCACCGCCGCGCCGGTCATGGCGACCGACTTGCGCGCCTCGGCTAGCCTCGTGTTGGCCGGATTGGTCGCCGACGGCCGTACCGAGATCGAACGGATCTATCATATCGATCGCGGATACGAAACCATCGAGGAGAAACTGCAGCAACTGGGCGCGCGGATTCGTCGTACGCCGGCCTGAGTGCAGACAGACTCCTACCGTTGCGCCAGGTGCGTCGGCCGCTCGGTCACGGTGAGCCTGATCTTATAGGGTTCTCGTCCATGGCGGCCGGCGAGTTCGACCTCTGCGCCCGGTTTGAGCGCCGCCACTTTGCTCACCAGATCCTGTGAGCTGCGAACCGGTTCGCCGTCAAGCTCCGTGACCAGGTCGCCGGGTCGCACGCCCGCGGCGAACGCCGGGCTCTTCACCAGGATATTGACCACCGTGACACCGCCCGCGGCGATGCCGAGTTGTGCCGCCTGCTCGTTGGTCAGATCCTGCGGCACGAATCCCAGCCAGCCGCGCACCACGTGGCCGTGCCTCAGAATCTGCTCCATGACGCCGCGCACCAGGTTGATGGGAATTGCAAAGCCGATTCCTTCGGGACCCCCGTAGGTGCGGTTCAGCACCGCGGTATTGATGCCGACCAGATCGCCGCGCGCGTCGATGAGCGCGCCCCCGGAATTGCCGAGGTTGATGGCGGCATCGGTTTGGATGAAATTCTCGAAGGTGGCGAGCCCAAGCTGTCCGCGACCGGTGGCGCTGACGATGCCCTGCGTCACGGTCTGGCTCAAGCCGTATGGATTACCGATGGCCAGCACGATATCGCCCACCCGTAACGTGTCGGAGCGGCCCAACGGCATGACCGGCAGATTCCCAATGGACAAAGCAAGAATGGCGAGATCGGTGTCCGGATCCTGACCGACGATGGCCGCTTCGGCGATGCGGCCATCGGCCATCTGCACCCTGATGGAATCGGCGCCCGCAATCACGTGTTGATTGGTGACGATGGTGCCCTTCGCATCCACGATCACCCCGGATCCCAAGCTGCGCTCGAGGTGCTGGCGGTCGCTGGGCCAAAAATCGCCGAACAGTCGGTCGAGAGGCGCCGGCTGGCTGCGCTCGGTAACGACGCGCGCGGTATATATGTTCACCACGGCCGGCGCGGCGCGCGCGACCGCATCGGCAAAGCTCTGCATGGCCGCGGGGCGAGCGGGCGCCGGCGCCGCGTCATGCGCCGGTGCGCTGATGGCGCCCAACAACGCGGGCTTCCACCAGACCACCAGGAAGGCGCCGGCCAAGCCGACCACAATGGCTCGCAGCAAAAAACTCGCGAGAACGCGCGCGCTCTTCAAACTCACTCCCCACGCATGACTCAGGACTACCGATTAACTGTGTATAATGCGCCCCCAATAATCATTGGGAAACACTATGGCTACAGGGGTTTGCGTGAAGAATTGTCAACATTACGCCCCGTCGCCGACAAAAAGCGTGGAGACAATTTAATGAATGAGCCGGTCGACCATGGCCGCCGCCGCCTGCTGACGGCGGCTACCGCCGGAGTGGGCGCGGTGGGCATTGCTTTCGCCGCGGTGCCGTTCATCGCATCGTGGAACCCGAGCCAGCGGGCGAAAGCGCTCGGCGCGCCGGTGGCCGTCGATGCGTCAAAGCTCGAGGAAGGCCAAATGCTGAAGGTCGTGTGGCGCGGCCAGCCGGTGTTCATCGTGCGCCGGAGCAAGGCCGTCGTCGCGGAACTCGGCAACCACGATGCCATGCTGGCCGACCCGAAATCGCAAGTTTCGCTGCAACCGTCGTACATCGCCGATACGGGAGCGGCCCGTGCGCGCAATCCCGAGTACTGGGTTGGTTTGGCGGTCTGTACCCACCTGGGGTGCTCGCCGCTCGGCGCATTCGAACCGAACAGCGCGTTTCAGGTGGCGGGCACCGATTTGGGTCAGAACTGGCCCGGCGGATTCTATTGCCCCTGCCATGGTTCGAAATTCGACATTTCTGGCCGTGTGTTCAAGAGCATGCCGGCGCCGAAAAACCTCACGGTCCCGTCGTACACGTTCACCGGCGATGCGCGCATCGTGATCGGTACCGACGAGAATCCGAAGACAGCTTGAATTACGCAATGAGGTTCCGCGATGGCCGCAGCACCTGAATCCGCTGAAAGCACCAAGGGCTTGATCGGTTGGATCGATCAGCGCTTTCCCCTGACCGCGTTGTGGCGCAGCCAGGTCGCGGAGTATTACGCGCCGAAGAACTTCAACTTATGGTACTACTTCGGGTCGTTGGCCATGTTGGTTCTCGTGAACCAATTGGTCACGGGAATATTCCTGACCATGAATTACAAGCCGTCTTCCGCCGAAGCGTTCGCATCGGTCGAATACATCATGCGCGACGTCAATTGGGGCTGGCTCATCCGCTACCTCCACTCGACCGGCGCCTCGGCCTTTTTCATCGTGGTCTATTTGCACATGTTCCGGTCGCTGCTGTACGGCTCGCATCGCAAACCCCGCGAACTGGTGTGGATATTCGGCTGTTTGCTGTTCCTGGCGTTAATGGCAGAAGGCTTTCTCGGCTATGTGCTGCCGTGGGGCAACATGAGCTACTGGGGCGCGCAGGTGATCGTCTCCTTGTTCGGCAGCTTGCCGGTGATCGGCGGCGGGCTGGTGGACTGGATTCGCGGCGATTACGTCATCTCCGACCCCACGTTGAACCGATTCTTTGCGCTGCACGTGGCCGCATTGCCGCTGGCCCTCGTGTTTCTCATGATTGCGCATCTCATGGCGCTGCATGAAGTGGGGTCCAACAACCCGGACGGCATCGACATCAAGAAGCACAAGGACGCGCAAGGACGTCCGCTCGACGGTATCCCGTTTCACCCGTACTACACGGTGAAGGATCTGATGGGCGTCATGTTTTTCCTTCTGTTGTTCAGCGCGGTGATCTTCTTTGCGCCGGCATTCGGCGGCTTATTTCTCGAGGCGCCGAACTTCGAGCCCGCCAACCCCCTGCAGACGCCGCCGCACATCGCGCCGGTTTGGTATTTCACTCCGTTCTACGCCATGTTGAGGGCGGTGCCCTCGTTCGCCGGCACGCAAGTGTGGGGCGTGCTGGTGATGGGCGCTTCGGTTCTGATCTTGTTCTTTGTGCCCTGGCTCGATCGCTCTCCGGTTCTCTCTATCCGCTATCGCGGACCGATCTACAAATTCATGTTGGGAATTTTCGTTGTGGCGTTCGTCACGCTGGGGGTGTGCGGCTTGCGGCCGCCCGCGGGAATCTACCCGATGCTGGCCAAGATCTGCACGGTCCTGTATTTCGCGTTTTTTCTACTGATGCCCTGGTACTCGAGATTCGACAAAGTGAAGCCCGTGCCCGAAAGGGTCACCTGAGATGATTAATCGCGCGCTGCTGTTCACGATCGCGCTGCTGCCCGTTCTGGCCCTCACCGCGGTCCCGGTCGCGGCCCAAGAGGGCGAGAAGGCGCTGCTGCATGCCGGTACGGACATCCGTGACGTGAAGTCGCTGCAGCGCGGCGCGCGCTATTTCATGAACTATTGTTCCGGCTGCCACTCCCTGACGTACCTGCGCTACAACCGCATGGCGGCGGATTTGCAGCTATCGGATAAGGATCTCGCGGACCTGATGCTGACGTCGGATAACGCGTTCGACGGGATCAACAGCAGCATGCCGCCGGTTGCCGCGCAGTGGTTCGGGAAGCAACCGCCGGATCTGTCGCTGACCGCGCGGAATCGGGGTGTCGACTACATTTACTCGTTCCTGAAGGGCTTTTATGTCGATGCGACCCGCATGTGGGGCGTCAACAACCTGTATTTGCCCAATGCCGCGATGCCGGCCGTTCTGGCGGACAGGCAGGGCTTGCAGAAGCCGGTGTTCAAGAACGAATCCGACGCGAATGGCGGCGCCCACATGGTGCTGGTAGGAGTCGAGCCGATGTCGCCGGGCACGATGTCGCCGCAGGAGTATGATGTGTTGGTGCGCGACATCGCGAATTTTCTGGATTATGCCGGCGAGCCCATCAAGGCAAAGCGCCAATCCTTGGGTGTATTCGTGATGCTGTATTTGCTGGTGGGTTTCGTGCTCACCTACTTGTTGAAGAAAGAATACTGGAAGGACGTGCACTGAACGCAGCCGCGGGACTTTCCAATTGTCCTTAGGTCCTAGGAGGTCAGGTTAGTGGTACGTCGCTCGGTGATGACTCTATTTTCGGCGCCGACTGACCCTTGGAGCCACCGTACGCGGCTGGTTCTCGCCGAGAAGGGAATCGCGATCGAGTTGGTGAACGTCGATCTCAACAAGCTGCCGGAAGACCTGCTCGATTTGAATCCCTATCACAGCGTGCCGACGCTGGTCGATCGGGATCTGGTGCTTTACGACTCGAGGGTGATCATCGAGTATCTGGACGAGCGTTTTCCGCATCCGCCGCTGATGCCGATAGACCCGGTGACTCGGGCGCAGTTTCGCGTCGCACTGTACCGGGTGGAGCGCGACTGGTATGCCCTGGCGCGCGACATCGAGTCCGATCCGCAAAGCAAGACGGCCGCGCAAAGCCGCAAGGTCTTGAGTGAGGCGATGTGCGCCAGCGCCGAGGTTTTCAAGGCGAAGCCGTTTTTCCTTAGCGACGAGTTCTCGCTGGTGGATGCCAGCATCGCACCGATTCTGTGGCGTTTGCCGTACTACGGCATAGAACTCCCGGCTCAGGCGCAGCCGATCGTCAAATACATGAACTCGATATTCGCTCGACCGACATTTCGCCTTTGCCTGACCACCGCCGAACGAGCGATGCGAACTTGAAGCCGCGCCGACCTTACCTGCTGCGGGCGCTGCACGAATGGATTACGGACAGCGGCGAGACTCCGCACATCGTCGTGGATGCGGCGGCCGAGGGCGTGACCGTACCGCGACAATATGTCAAAGACGGCAAGATCGTGCTGAATGTGAGTTTTTCGGCGACCCAGATGTTGAAATTGGGCAATGACGTCGTCAGCTTCGAGGCGCGCTTCGGCGGCGTCGGGTTCGCGGTGCAGGTGCCGGTGCGCGCGATATTGGGCATTTACGCCCGCGAGACCGGCCAGGGCATGATTTTCCCCGAAGGCGATGCCGACCCCGATCCGACCGACGGTCCGCCGGCGTCGCCCGGCAAGGCGACCCCGGGAGCTCCCGCGTCGAAACGGCCGAAGCTCCAAGTGGTCAAGTAGCTCAAGCCGCTCACGCTACGCGGAAGGCGTCTTTGATCCACTCGAGCTCCGGGGCGCGGTCCGGAAGCCCCTGCAGGCCGACGACGTCGAATCGCAGCAGGTGATCGCGCCATTGGGGCGCCGCCGCGAGCAAAAAGCGGGTGGCGCGTATGATCTTGCGCCGCTTGCGCCAGGTGACCGAAGCGAGCGCGCCGCCGTAGTCATGCCGGCTGCGCTGGCGCACTTCGACCACCACCAACACCTCGCCGTCGCGGCAGAGAAGATCGAGTTCTCCTCCCTTGCAGCGAACATTGCGCGCGAGCACCTCGAGGCCGCGGGCGCTCAAGTATTCAGCGGCGAGCGCCTCGGCCGCCCCGCCGCGCTTCCGCCGCAATTGCCCGCGATCCGATTGCCGTGCCATCGAGCGCGAAGCTTGCGCCCGAAGGGCTGCACCGTCGCCGGCGCAATCTGCCGTGTTTGCACGGAAAGGGCGACCGGCACTCTCAAAGGGCGACCGGTACTCCGTTGCGCATCTGCACCCATAGCAACTCGCGGCGGATTCGATTGTGATCGTCCAAGAACAATTCGCCGGTCACTCCGGACAGCTCATTGGTCCGGCTCAACGCCTTGGCACGCAGCGCCGGTACCAGGCGATAGGCGTCGAACCCAAAGGCATAAAGGCGATCGCGCCGCGCGGTTCGCGCCGGCCATGCCGCGCGGACGCTGTCGCGAATTTGAGTGGTTGTCGGATCATCCGACACCATCCACGGCATGTCGGGAAATATCATCCCTTCGAGATCGACGTTGGCGCCGGGGTCGGGTTCGAAGCTATCGGACGTCGCATAGACGGGTATGTCGCCCGCGTAGTTGAATTTCAGCTGCGGCATGATCAGGCGCGTTGCGCCTACGGTGTGGGCGGCAATGAACACGAAGTCGGCGTCCGTGCGGTGGGTCGACGGCTCACCCCTGACCGCGTGCACCTGCAGGATTTGCTTGATGGTGTCGGAAAAATCGGAGCGCGTGGCTTCGTAGCGTCCGCTGGCCAAGAGCGCGCCGCCGTGCTGCGACAATTCGTCCGCGAAGGCCGCTTGCACACGGTTTCCCCACTCGCCGTCCGCAATGATGGCGACCCCATTGAGCTTGCCGTCGGCCACGAGGCGGCGGGCCACGCGGCGCGCCTCGTCCTCCGGCAGCAGCGCGTATTGATAGAAATTAGGCGTGGTGCTCGCCGAGTCGCCGAGAAAATTCAGCGCGAGCAGGGGTATGCGGCCGGTGTTCAAGGGAGCGACGGCGGCGACATCCTCCTTGGTGAGCGGTCCCACCACGAACGCGGCGCCGTCCTCGATCGCCTGCCGATAAGCAACCGCCGCGGATTCGACTGCGACGTCGTATATCTTCAAATGCGGCCGCGAGGCGGCATCCTGTTCCAAATAAGCCGCAATGAATCCGTCGCGCACCGCGACGCCGACCGACTCGGCGCGGCCCGACAACGGCAGCAGCAGAGCGATTTGATCGGGAAACTGGCCGGCAACGACAATATGATTTTGTGCGGGCGCAAGCACGAGGTCGTTGGCGGGATGCTGCGGGTACGACCGCTTCCAATTCTCGACCGCGGCCGCCGCATGCACCGGGTTGCGAGCCATCTCCACATCGACCGGTCCGAGCGCAAGCCACCCGGCCACGATGGGGTCGGTTTTGGGCGGCGCTTTCAGCGATGCGCCGCCTTCGGCGGCGTGCTTGATCAGGTCGAACAGCTCTGTTCGGCTGGCGCGCAGCGCCGCAGGGTCCGTAAGATAGCGTTCGCGCTCGACAAAGGCGCGCGTGCCCTCCACCGGGTGGCCGGTGAGAAAGGCGCCCTCGCCGCGCAGCCGCCAATAATTTTGTGCAAGCTCCGCCTGCGTCGGCACGGCTATGGTGTCCAATTCGCGAATTGCGCGCGCCCCGTCGTTCTCCGCTAGCGCAATTTCCGCGGCGACGAGAGCCCGAGATGCGGGCATCGTGGTGCGCGCCTCGGGCGCCGCCGCAAGAGCTTCCTTGGCCGCAGGCAAGTTGCCCGCGATCACCCATTGCTCGGCGCTCAGCAGCTCGAAGTTGTCGTGCTCGGTCGGGGTTTCAGCCGCGAGCTGCGCATACTCGCGTGCGGCATCGGCGTGTTTGCCTTCGGCCGCCAGATGCTGTGCCTGCGCTTGCGAGTTGGCGGCGGTTTGCACCGGCTTCACCAGGGTGCAGGCCGCCGCGAGCAGCGATGCGGCGAGGAGCGCGCAGTGCATCGGCCGTGGACGTCGGAAGATCGCTGCCATACCCTGCATTCCTCGCTACCATATACGATCGCAACCAGGGGATTATAGTGACAAACCAGCCCGCGGGTCGGCTCTACGTGGTGGCGACGCCGATCGGCAATTTGGGCGACATCAGTTCGCGCGCGCTTCATAGCCTGCGCACCTGTGCATTGATCGCAGCCGAGGATACGCGCCATACCGGCGGCCTATTGAAGCATTTCGGCATCGAAACGCCCATGGTGTCATTGCATGATTACAACGAACTCAAACGATCGCCCGAGTTGGTCTCGCGGATGCAATGCGGAGTCACGGTCGCGTTGGTGAGCGATGCCGGCACTCCGGGGATCAGTGATCCGGGCTTCGACCTGGTGCGCGCGTGCGCCGCGGCCGGCATCGAGATCATCGCGATTCCAGGGCCTTGCGCCGCCGTGGCCGCGCTGTCGATCGCCGCGTTGCCGACCGATCGGTTTTGCTTCGAGGGGTTTCTGCCGGCGCGATCATCCGCCCGCCGCGCGCATTTGAATGAGCTCGTCCTGGAGCCGCGCACTCTGGTGTTCTACGAATCGCCTCATCGTGTGCAGGATATGCTCGAGGACTGTGCGCGGACCCTGGGGCCCGAGCGGCCCGCCACGGTCGCGCGTGAGATCACCAAGCTGCATGAAACGCTGTATCGCGGTTCGCTCTCGCAGCTGGCGCTTCGGGCCGCCGCGGAGGCGGATTTTGCGCGCGGCGAAATCGTCTTGGTGGTCGCGGGCGCGCCGCACCGGGCAGGCGAGGCAGCAGGTGCAGCCGGCGAGCTGGACCGCGTGCTCAAGCCGCTGTTGACGGAGCTGCCGCTCAAGCAAGCGGCCCGGCTGGCGGCGCGGATTGCCTCGGTACGCGACAACGAGGCATACAAGCGGGCGCTGCAGCTCAAACAGGAAGCAGCCGAACCGTAGGAGCCTGTCTAGGTATTCCACGTGGAATACATTAGACAGGCTCCCGGGAGAGGCGTGCTATGGTGCGCACCGGAGTCGGCCAGGCAGCCGCTGTGTGCGCGAGCACATGGAGGAAAGTCCGGGCTCCACAGGGCAGGGTGCCAGGTAACGCCTGGGGGGCGCGAGCCCACGGAAAGTGCAACAGAAAGATACCGCCTAAGCGCCGCGAAAGCGGCGCCGGTAAGGGTGAAATGGTGCGGTAAGAGCGCACCGCGCTGGTGGCAACATCAGCGGCACGGCAAACCCCACCTGGAGCAAGACCAAATAGGGAAGCGAGCGGTGTTTTGGCCGCTACATGTGGCCCACATGGGCTTCCGGGTAGGTCGCTA
>Ga0209048_10001900_pt1 | contig 21107 bp, 17 predicted proteins | sample FrelakmetCRP12CR_FD_187146 | JGI IMG/M metagenome (GOLD analysis project Ga0209048, IMG submission 187146) | Freshwater lake sediment microbial communities from the University of Notre Dame, USA, for methane emissions studies - CRP12 CR (SPAdes)... | ecosystem: Environmental > Aquatic >... | reverse complement strand
GGGCTGCGCGAGAAGGGTCAGGGGCGGCTGGTGGTACCGGTGGTGGTCTACGGAACGGTCATTACACTCATGCTGCTGTCGGCCATCCTGACCCTCTACCGGGTCGACTGGAAAATCTCCGCATCGGGGTTGGTGAGCCTGGGAGCCATCCTCTTCTATTTCTCCGACATCATCCTGGCATGGAACAAGTTCGTTAAACCCATCAAAAACGGCCGGGTGATAAATATGGTTGCATATCACCTGGGGCAGATCGCTCTGATAGCAGGGGTGGTTATACAGTTTGCAAAGTCACCATAGGGTTAGTCGGGGGTTTTTAGGGGATCGCAATTACACCTTTTTGAGCGGTTGGAACCCTTCTCCCAGCGCCTCGTGCGCCATGCCAATGACCATGAAAGCCAGGGGGTCGGCTTCGTGGACGATCGTTTTCAGTTGCTGAACCTCGGAACGGGTCACGACGCAATAGAGAACGGGCCGCGGCTCGCCGGTGTAACCGCCCGTCCCCTCCAGGATGGTCACGCCGCGCTCCATCTCAGCCAGGATGCGGTCAGCCATTTCCCTACACTTATCCGTGATGATCAGGGCGGTGCGGACGGTGCCGGCACCCTCGAGGGTGCTGTCGACCACCAGGCCGGAGACATACAGGACGATGATGGCGTAGAGCGCCTTCTGCCAGCCGAAGACGAATCCCGCAGCCAGGATGACCAGCGTGTCGGTCATCAGGTAACTTTGGGTCATCGGGATGCCGCGCCAGCGGTTGAGGATGCGGGCCAGGATGTCGGAACCGCCGCTGGTACCCTGCGCCCGGTAGACCAGTCCATAGCCGATCCCGCTGACAACCGCCCCGTAGAGCGAATTAAGCACCAGGTCAGTGGTGATGCCGTCTTTGGGGAAGAACGGCAGCCACAGGACGGCCTCAGTGAAGAGGGAGTAAGCCACAACAGCCACCAATGTACGGAAGGCGAAACGGCGCCCGCCCAGGAAACGCCAGCCGAGCAGGAAGAGCGGGATATTCCCGATGAAAACCATCAGCCCGATCGGCCAGCCGGTAAAATGGTTGATCAACTGCGAGATGCCGGTGATGCCGCCGCTGGCAAGGTGGGCCGGGACCATGAACAGGCGCAGGCTGACCGCCTGTAACAAAACGCCGGTCAGGATGAGGGTATAGTCACGGAGGGTGGGCCAATATTTTTTCATCATAATATCCTCAGATAGCAGCGTGATATGCTGCTAGGATTCCTGCAATTTTGTTCCTGCCAGCGCTTCGATCATTGCGACCACGGCTGAGTTGTCCAGGTCGCCCATGCCGCTCTGGAGCATGGCATTGTAAAGCTGGGAGTCCAGGGAGGCGGAGGGGAGGGGGATGCCGTACTCGCGGGCGGTTTCGAGGATGATATTCAGGTCTTTGGCCATCATACGGGCCTTGAAACCTGGGGAGCGGTTGCCGGCGAACAGCCGGGGGGGTTTGACATCCAGCGTCCAGCACTGGGCGGCGCCGCCTTTGATGGCCTCCACCACCTTCTGAGGGTCCACACCGGCTTTCTGCGAGAAGATCAGCAGTTCGCCCATAGCCACCATCTGGGCGGCGACCATGATCTGGTTGGCGGCCTTGGCCACCTGCCCGGCACCCGCGGCACCGACGTGCGTGATGATTTTACCCATCGCCTGAAAAACAGGCATGACCTTAGCGAGCGCATTCGCCGGACCGCCGACCATGATGGCCAGCGTGGCATTGCGGGCGCCAATATCCCCGCCGGAGACCGGGGCGTCCAGGGAGAGCACACCCTTTTCAGCCAGCGCTGCCGCCAGGCTGCGCGCGACCGCCGGCTTGATGGATGAATTGTCGACCCAGATGAGGCCGGGGTGGGCGCCGGAGGCGATGCCATGGGTGCCGAGGACAACCTGCTCCACGTCGGGCGAGTCGGGCAGGTTGGTGAAAACCACGTCGACCTGGGAAGCGACATCCGCGGGGGAAGAGGCGGGCCGGGCGCCCTCGGCGGCCAGCTCGTCAACGGGGAGAGGCGAGCGGTTGTGGACGACGAGTGGGAAACCGGCTTTGAGTATGTTGCGGGCGATGGACTTGCCCATCAGCCCCAGTCCAATGTAACCAATTTTCAGCATGGAAAACTCCTTGGTCGGACAGAGCGCAGCACCGCTGACTCACATTGACGTTTCATCGATGAGGTAGCATCAAAGGCTCGTATCGACGACTCGTGTCGTCGATACACCCAATGGCGGCTTGTTGCCGCCTTGGGTAGTGGCGTGCGGGCGGTCTGTCGACGACGGATGTTCCATCGGGGGGGGTTATCGACGCCTCGTGGCGTCGATATGGCGCTCTGCGACTTGATGTCACAGAGCGCGCAGCCGCGCAAAGCCGTCCGGGCACATTATACCCGCCCCCAGACGAGAAACCGGCCTCCATAACGGGGGCCGGTTTTAGGTTCGGGGAGCAACGGTTACTTTATCTCATAGACAATGGTGACCGTGGTCGTGATCTGCATCGATCCAGCCTGGACGGGGACGCTGCCCCCGCCGAGGGCGTCGGCGGAACGGGCAACCTGGAGGGCGACGGGGGGGGTGCTGTCATAGTAGGAGATGGTCTGGACGGTGCCCAGGGTGACACCGGTGGCGCCGGTCAGTTCGTCAGCCTGCTTGCGGGCGTCGGTAACGGCGGCAAGACGGGCCTGGGAGAGAGCGGCGGTCTTATCGGCAACGTCGAAGGAGATGCTGTTGACAGTGTTGGCCCCGGCACGAACGCTGGCGTCGAGCAGGCTGCCCAGCGTGGTGAGGTCGCGGACGGTGACGTAGACGGTGTTATCGACCATGTAGAGGATGCCGGTTATTTTGCCGTTGGTATCATATTGCTGCTGGGGGTAGATGCTGAAATTGGTGGTCTGGATGTCCTTGTCGGCAACCCCGGCGGCTTTGATGGCGGCAATGACGGCCGCGGCAAGGGCGCTGTTGGCGGTCATGGCTGCGGAGGCGCTGGGGTCCTGGGAATGGACGCCGATGTTGATGTAGGCGATGTCGGGGGTGAGGGTGACCAGACCGGTGCCGGTGACGGTGATGGTGCGCTGGAAGGGCTGGGGCTGGACGGTGATGCTGGAGGGGCCGCAGGCGGCGAGGGCAAAGCCGAGGACGAGGACAGCAATCAGGAAGATGAACTTGGTTTTCATGGAAAACTCCTTGTTTGGGTGAGGTGAGCGTACATTGGTTAGACGCTCGAGAGATAAGAAAGTTCCTTGATGGTAGCATCGAAGGCTCGTATCGACGACTCGTGTCGTCGATACACCCAATGGCGGCTTGTTGCCGCCTTGGGTAGTGGCGTGCGGGCGGTCGATCCGCCCGCCGCGCAAGAAAGTTCCTTGGCATCGACGACTCGCCTTGACGCCTCATGGCGTCAAGGTGTCTGATGGCGGCTCGAAGCCGCCTCAGCCGAAGCCCCTCTGTGGTCCCCCCATTTCTGGTTATGAAATGGGGGGACAAGATGCTTCCCTTCCAGAAGGACTCTGCCCGCCGTGGAATGTGTGTCACAACGAAGAGGAACGAATCCTCCTCCCAGGCGGGGTAGCCCCGCCCGCCGTGTAATGTGTGACAAAACAATTAGAAACAAATACTCCTCCTGAGCGGGTTCTTCTAATAAAACCGATAAAAGGGGAATTTCACCTGAAAAGGGACACTCTTCGCTTGAAATAGAGGAACGAATATTTTTCATTTTCTCTTCGAGGGCTTCTTCATAATTAACTCTATCAGTGGCGGCAGTTGGGATTCGATTTGGATTCGTTTCTGAGGAACGAATAATCTCCAGGCGGGCACAGGACAAATAACGAAGAGAGATGGGATTTAAGCCTGGCATGTGTTGCTCCTTTTTTAGGCACAGGAAGAGATTCACCACGAAGGTTCCTACAAAAAACATGAATGATTAACCTATTAAGGCAAAACAAGCGACGGAAGATTGACCGTCGCTTGTCTGAGAATATTATAGAACAAATGTGCTATTTTGTCAAGAGGGTGGGGCACCAATTGGAAGATGGGGGATTGCCTGGATAGTAATATTGTTGGTTTTTTACCTTTTTTATAAGATGCTGATGCTTGCTTTGTTAGGGATTTGCTTCTACAATATAAGAAGAATATACATTTCACCAGTTAGCAGGGAAGGGACGGCAGATCACAACACTGCCACAGGATTATATGACCCCTAACAACGCATCACAAAACGCCACAGGCATTCGTGATAACTTTCAGCGCGGAACAGTTGCAGACTTTCTGCGCGAGGAAATTAAAGATAAAGCGAAGCTATCAATCGTTTCTGCCTACTTCACGATCTATGCTTACGACGCGCTCAAGGAAAGTCTACAAAAAGCCGATCACCTTCGGTTTTTGTTTGGGGAACCCAGCTTTGTACGGTCAATCGACCCAGCTAAAACAGAAACAAAAGCCTACAGGATAGAAGCCGATTGCCTAGAACTGAAAAACAAACTCGAACAAAGGCGAGTTGCCCGTGAATGTGCGGAATGGATTAAAGAGAAAGTCGAAATTCGTTCCATTCGAAAATCCAACCTTCTCCACGGGAAGATGTACCACATTGACAACAATGGCGTAGAGGAGGCCATCCTCGGCAGTTCAAACTTCACGGTTAGCGGCCTGGGGATGGGAAGGGAAGGTTCCAATAATATCGAACTCAACCTGATCGTGGATAGCAACCGCGACCGAAGCGATTTGAAAAAGTGGTTTGATTCGCTTTGGGTTGATGATGATCTGGTTGAAGATGTAAAGAAAAACGTGCTGGAATATCTCGCACAGTTATACCAGGACAACACGCCTGAGTTCATCTACTTCAAGACCCTGTTCCATATTTTTGAGAAATTTTTGGAAGACCAGGCCCAGGGCGGTATTGCCGACATTCAGAAGCAGATCGTGGATACCGAGATCTGGAATTATCTATTCGAGTTCCAGAAGGACGGAGTCAAGGGAGCAATCACCAAGCTCCAGAATTACAACGGGTGTATCCTTGCGGATAGTGTTGGGCTGGGGAAAACATTCGAAGCGTTGGCCGTTATCAAGTATTTTGAACTAAAAAACTTGCGCGTACTGGTACTCTGCCCGAAGAAATTGAGCGAAAACTGGACCGTATACCAGGCACAGAATAATAGCGACTTAAACATCTTCCTGCATGATCGGTTCAATTACACTGTTCTATGCCATACTGACTTAAGCCGGGAGGGAGGAATATCAGGTGTCATCGACCTTGCCAACATCAATTGGGGCAATTACGACCTGGTTGTAATTGACGAGAGCCATAATTTCCGCAATAGCACACCGGGACGGATGGATACCGAAGGAATGTATCACAAGAGTCGGTACGAGCGCCTGATGGAAGATATCATTAAAACAGGCGTGAAAACCAAGGTTTTAATGCTCACGGCGACGCCGGTCAACAATAACTTGCGCGACCTGCGCAATCAAATGTATTTCATTACCGAAAATAAAGACGCCGCTTTCCAAGATTTACTGGGAATTGCCAGCATCAAGGAAACCTTACGGATTGCCCAATTGAACTTCAATGAGTGGGCTAAAAAGAGCGGCGAGCGTAAGACCAGTGATCTACTTGATAAACTCAGTTCGGCGTTTTTCAAACTGCTGGATGCGCTGACCATTGCACGCTCACGGAAGCACATCCAGCGCTATTACAAGGATACAATCGCTGCCCTGGGCGGCTTCCCGGAACGCGGCAAGCCGATCTCGTTGTACCCCGAAATAGACCTGAAGGGCGAATTTATGTCATATGATCGCCTGAATGATGAAATCGAAAGATATAAACTTTCATTATTCAGTCCAGGGGTGTACGTCAAAGATGAATTCAAAGCCCTCTACGAAAAAGAAAGGGTGGTGGGGTTCTCCCAGGCCAAACGTGAAAACTATCTGATCGGCATGATGAAAGTTAATTTCCTGAAACGACTCGAGAGCTCAGTCCATTCCTTCGACCTGACACTACAGCGGACAGTTCATAAGATTGACGACTTGAAAGCACGAATCGAACGCTTTAAGCAATTCCAGGCAGAGAATCCGGACTTCAACTGGAACGAGCTGCAAGTAGAAGGTGATGAGGATGAAGAACTCCAGGACGCATTTGAAATCAGCAAAGCACGTTATAAAATGGCGCACCTGGACCTGGACACCTGGCTGGTCGATTTAAAAGGCGACCGGGATCAACTTCACAGCCTGGAACTTTTTGCTCGCGAGATTGCCAGTGAACGTGACGCCAAGCTGGCTAATCTCAAATCCCTGATTTCCGAGAAGGTTCTGCACCCGACCACGGATAAACGTGGACAGTCCAACCACAAAGTACTGGTTTTCACAGCATTTGCAGATACTGCAATTTATCTTTATGATGTTCTACATAAGTGGGCCAAAGAAGAACTTGGGATAAATATTGCCCTAGTGACCGGCGGTAATGAGAACAAGACCACCTTTGGTAAAACGAATTTCAACCAGATATTGACCAATTTCTCGCCAGTATCCAAATGGCGAAACAAAATGAAGTCCATGCCACAGGATGGCGAAATCGACCTGCTCATTGCCACAGATTGTATTTCGGAGGGACAAAATCTGCAGGATTGCGACTATCTTGTGAATTATGATATTCACTGGAACCCTGTGCGGGTCATTCAGCGATTTGGGCGTATCGATCGTATCGGCAGTATTAACCCGACCGTGCAACTGGTGAATTTCTGGCCGACGCAGGATTTGGACAAATACATCACCCTTAAGGCACGCGTGGAAGCACGGATGGCCCTGGTGGACCTCTCGGCAACCACTGATGACAACCTTCTGAATACCGAAGAAATCGAAGACTTGATCGAAGATGACCTGAAGTACCGCGACAGGCAGTTGAAGCGCTTGCGGGATGAAGTCCTTGACCTGGAAGATTTCACAGAGACGGTGGCTTTGACTGATTTCACCTTGAATGATTTCCGGGCGGAACTGAACCACTATATTGAAGCCAACCGACAGTTGCTCCGTGACGCCCCCCTAGGACTATATGCGGTCGTCCCAACTGATCCAACCTACCCTATCATTCGGCCGGGAGTGATCTATTGTTTGAAACAAATGGGTGAAGCCACAAGTGATACGGTCAACCCGCTCCAACCGCATTTCCTTGTGTATATCCTGGATGATGGTGCTGCACGTTTTAACTTTACCCATCCCAAGCAGATCCTTGAAATAATGCGCGGGTTGTGTTCAGGCAAGGCCAGTGCTTACGAGGAATTGTGCCGCATGTTTGACGAGCAGACCAAGAACGGCAACGATATGGGTTTCTATAATGACCTGCTCGCCAAGGCTGTAAAAGCAATCGAGGGGAATTTCCGTAAGCGAGTGGTGGGAAATCTGCTTACTGACCGCACTGCAGTTCTCCCGGGAAGCGCCCAGCAAGTAACTGAGGACACCGAATTTGAACTTATTTCGTGGTTGATCATCCGGTAAACCCTATGCCAAATACCGAATTAAAGCAAATCATTCAAAACACATTAAAAGCCTTTGAGGAGCAGCCGTTGCTAAAAGCGGCTACATCCCTCTTTGAAACGCTCGGGTATAAAAGTGATAAACGCATTGTGCTGATTCCCAATACCGCCGCGCAATTCAGGGCGATGTTTGACGCACATAGCCAAATGAATGTCGATAAGGCCTTATTGAGCGAATGGAAATCAGTGGATTTATTATTCCAGATCACAGACGAAGAAATCCAGGGCGCCATGCAGGGACAGGGGCAACTTTTCACCAAACAGAAGATGGATAACACCGAAATCAATTCGTACATGTTCTTTGCTGTGGGTTTGAAAGGCAATGCTTACACGCGCTCCCAACTGGCAACCGCCACACGCGAGATCAACAAGCTTTTCCCCATGCCGGTAATGGTATTGTTTAAGTATGCCAAATCATTAACGCTGGCAATCATTGCGCGCCGGATAAACAAACGAGACGCCAGCAGAGATGTCCTTGAGAAAGTGACCCTAATAAAGGATATTTCCACCCTCAGCCCGCACCGCGCCCACATTGAAATCCTGCATGATCTTTCCGTAAGGCAATTGGCAGCTGCCTACCCATTCAGCAATTTCGTGGAACTCCAGCGTGCTTGGGAAAAGACATTGGACACCTCCGAATTGAACAAGAAGTTCTATCGGGAGGTGGCGGACTGGTACTTCTGGGCAGTGCGGACTGTGAAGTTCCCTGAAGGCGAAGAGAAAGATATTGAAAAGCGTAATTCGACCAGCGTTATCCGCCTGATCACACGGCTTATTTTTGTCTGGTTTATAAAAGAAAAAGGGCTGGTGCCCGAAGAGCTGTTCGACCCTCGTCGCCTGAAAGAGTTGTTAAATTACAGCGACCCCAAAAAGAGCACTTATTACAAAGCAATTATGCAAAACCTGTTCTTTGCCACACTCAACACTGAGATGGGCGAGGGGCGGCGCTTCCGGGGGAAGAATAAGAATCCGAGTGGGCTGGATTCTCACCATGGCATATCCACCGTCTATCGATACGAAGAATATTTCAAAGATTCCAAAGCGGCACTCGCCCTGTTTGCAGACATACCATTCCTTAACGGCGGCCTGTTCGAGTGCCTGGATAAACGTGAAGAGAAAATCTTGGTGGATGGCTTCTCAGATGATCCGCACAACCAGCCAGTCGTCCCAGATGTACTATTCTTTGGGGAGGAACATACTGAAGACCTGAGCGAGATCTACGGCGATATGCACCGCAACCACGAGAAAGTGCGCGGCCTGATCCACATTTTCAATAATTATAAGTTCACTATCGAAGAGAACACACCAGTCGAGGAAGAGATCGCCCTTGACCCGGAATTGCTTGGCAAGGTCTTCGAGAACCTGCTGGCGGCCTACAACCCAGAGACCGGAACCACGGCCCGCAAACAGACTGGTTCATTCTATACCCCGCGCGAAATCGTTAATTACATGGTTGATGAAGCACTGGTCGCTTACCTCGAGGTCAAATTGGAGGAGGCCCATGATTCCCAAACACGCCTGCGCGATTTGTTGGCCTATAACAACAAGCCACATCAATTCACAGACGAAGAAGAGCAGAAATTGATTGTTGCAATTGACTCGATCAAAGTGCTCGACCCGGCCTGCGGTTCGGGTGCCTTCCCAATGGGAATCCTGCACAAGTTGGTCTTTATCCTGAATAAGATCGACCCAGGCAATGTGCACTGGCAGGAGAAGCAGATCGCCAAAGCAGCCGAAATTCCCGATACCACCGTACGCGAACATGTCATCGCCGATATCGAACAAGCTTTCAGCCAAAACGAGCTTGACTATGGACGCAAGTTGTACCTGATTGAGAACTGCATTTACGGTGTGGATATACAGCCAATTGCCGTTCAGATCGCCAAACTGCGCTTCTTTATTTCGCTGGTAGTGGAACAGAAGACCGACCCACGCAAGGATAACCTGGGAATCCGGCCTTTGCCCAACTTGGAAACCCGGTTCGTAGCTGCCAACACCCTAATCGGCATCCAGCGCCCGCAGCAATTGTTGCTCCGTAACCCAGAGATTGATAAAAAAGAGCATGCCTTGGCAGATGTACGTAGTTCACTTTTTACTGCCAAAACCCCCGCTACAAAGCGAAAATACCGCGATCTGGACAAACAATTGCGCACCGAACTGGCCGCCCTGCTGCAGAAGGATGGCTGGGGCAGTGCTGCCGCAGCCCAATTGGCCGGTTGGGATCCTTACAACCAGAATGCCTTTGGTGAGTTCTTCGACCCTGAATGGATGTTTGGGATTGAAGGCGGTTTTGATGTGGTTATTGGTAATCCGCCTTATCTCGATGGAAGACAAATTAGCGATGATGAATTAAAAACCTACAAAAAGCTATTTAGTAGCGCTGAAGGCAAGGTCAACTTATTTAACTTGTTCATAGAAAAAAGCTTGACCCTTCTAAAGAACAGCGCGATTAATTGTTTTATTGTCCCATCTCCATTACTCAGAAATTCACGCTATCGCTCAATTCGTAAATTAATTCTTGATCAAACGCAAATAGGTTTTATTGTTATCCTTAGCGATATGCAATTCGATTCAGTTGTCGTAGAAAGTATTGTTCTGGGGCTAATAAAACAACCTTTGTTGCACCAAAACCGGAAGATAAATATTTTTTTAGATTTAGACTCGACTCCTAGGAATATTATTGATCAAGTCAAATTCAAGACTATCAAAGATAACCGCTTCTTAATCACGATCACATCTGATGATCTAGAATTACTCGAAAAAATTGGAAAACGAAGTGTGATGCTCCAAGATATTTGTCAGGTGCGGGACGGAATTAGCACAGGTTTTATACCGTTTCCAGATGTTTTATTAGGAAAAAAAATCAACGAACTGTTTATTAGCAATAATGGCAGCGAAGAATTATTTGATGGGAGTTCACACAAAAGAGTTATTGATGGAGGCGAGTTCAACAAATTCACACCCATCCGTTGGGAACAACGCTTTATAAAATACGACAAGAAAATTGAGCAGAATCCGAAACCACCCAAAGGGAAACCTTTCAATTGCCAATTGCGTGAAAGAGATATTTTTGAGGCCTCAGAAAAAATTATAAGCCGACAAACATCAGATAGATTAATTGCCACACTAGATACTGAGCAATATTTTACAAGAAATTCAATTCATAATATTTCTATTATTGACAACAATATTGACATTAAATATGTTTTAGGTGTTTATAATTCCAAACTTCTCAACTTCGTTTATCAGAAGTTAACAGAGGAAATCGGGAAAGTATTGCCGCAAGTCCATATAGCTGACCTCAATGAACTTCCTATTCCGAAAGTTGGTTCTCAAAGGCAGGCTCCTATCATCAACCTTGTTGATCGAATTCTAACGGCGAAGCGCGAAAATCCCGCGGCGGATACCAGCACTCTCGAAGCCGAGATCGACCAACTGGTGTATGGCCTGTATGGGCTAACGGAGGAAGAGATTTCCATTGTGGAGGGGAAGGCTTGAGTCTTTATCGTATTTATATCGATGAAACCGGAAACCACGACATGAAGCACGCCGATGACCCCAATCAGCGGTTTTTAGCGCTGACGGGCGTTATCCTAGAGTCTGAATACAACACATCTGTGCTTCAGCCAGAGATGGATGCTATAAAACATCAATTCTTCCAAAAGGATCCTGATACGCCCGTCATTTTTCACCGAAAAGAAATAGTTAATCGCCGTCCGCCATTTGAATCACTACGGGATGCCAAAGTTGAAAAGCGATTCAACCAAGCAATTCTTGAAGGGCTTGAACGCTGGCATTATCATGTCATTACAGTTGTTATAGATAAGAAAGTACATCGAGACCAATATACGGTCTGGCGATTTCACCCATATCATTATTGCCTGGAAGTAATGCTGGAACGTTTTGTGTTGTTCTTGTATTATAGCAACCATCGCGGCGACGTTATGGTGGAAAGTCGCGGAACAAAAGAAGATGAAAAACTTAAAGCCTTATATCAAGGACTATACAAGAATGGAACCGACAACATCCCTGCTGAACGCTGGCAGGAAAGGCTAACTTCCCAGGAATTAAAATTAAAACCAAAAAACGCCAATGTCTCCGGGCTGCAACTGGCGGATCTGATCGCACACCCGTCACGAAGGGAAATTTTACTTGATCATCAGCTTATTGCAGATGAAAGAGATATTTTTGGCGAAAAAATATGTGAGATCTTGCGAATAAGTAAATACTTGCGATCACGTACCGGCCAAATTGAAGGTTACGGAAAGAAATTACTTCCTTAAAAAAGAGAAACACCCTTACGGGCGCTCTCCCGATAGCCACTGGCTATCCACCTCCGCTAAACGGATTAACTATATTATACATGGTTATATGCGATTTTCAAGATGGAGTTTCGGGAAAGGCGACGTTCACCCCCCCTACAAGTGAGATTATCCCTTGCCGCTAGATAATCTCATTCAAACAATTCATCTTAAAGAGACTCAACAATGTCCGAATTCAAATTCGAAATTATCAAAAAGATCGGTGTGCTTGCTAAGTCCGCTTCGGGCTGGGAGAAGCAACTTAACCCGATAAGTTGGAACGAGAGAGATCCAAAATATGATATCCGGGATTGGGCGCCAGACGGCGAGAAAATGGGTAAGGGAGTTACCCTATCCAAAGAGGAGTTGCTGGCATTAAAAGAGTTACAAAATATAATAGACTAATACAATTTACCATAAGAATTAAGATAGTTTATCAATAATACGTGAAGTGTAAAGGTCGTGATCGAAGATTAATTTGAGGCGAGGCAATGGAGGAGGGAAGAGAAAAAGCAAGTTTGAGGATGTATATATCGCAGCGAGGATACTGGATAATAAAAATTCACTGTTCTGACGCTACCATGTCTTCTTGATCCAGAGATTAATTTGCTTGGGAACCCAGATCTAAAAATAAAGAAATCTTACCAGCCAGGGCAATTCAAATCACTATATTTATATTAGTAATGTTATTTCTGAATTAAACGCCTTTGGATCGAAACCATCCGGCCATTTTGTCTCTTGGTTATATTCAGCCCCGGTTAAGATAACATTGTCAAGAATAGCCTTTCTAAATTCAGCACCGTTCAGGTTCGCCTTACTTAGATTAGCCCCGCGGAGTTCAGCACCGAGCAGGTAAGCCTCTCTCAGGTTAGCCTCTATTAGATCAACCCTACTGAGATTAGCCAAGCAAAGATTAGCCCTTCGAAGATTTGCATTTCCCAATTTAGCTTTGTATAGGTTAGCCCCGCTCAGGTCAGAACCTTCCAGATTAGCGTCTCGCAAATCAGCCTCGCGAAGGTCAGCCTCACGCAGGTTAGCCTCAGTTAAAAGAGCATTGCGAAGGTTAGCTTTCCGTAGGATAGACTTGCTTAAGTTAGCCTTACCAAGATTAGCCCAACGCAGGTTAGAATTGCTTAGCGTAGCATTGCTTAAGTTTGCATTGCTTAGGTCAGTCCCTTGAAGTTTAGCTTTATTCAGATAAGCACCTATCAAATCTGCCCCACTCAGGTCGGTGTTTTCTAAATGCAGCGGGATGGGTTTATTTAGTATTAACTTAAGTTGATTTACTGAAAATTGCATTTTAATTAGTATATATATATGTTGACTTCTGGTCAAGTTGGAATAAAGAGGTTTAATATATGATATCTGGGAATTTTCAACAGACGGGGAGGGTGACCACTTGATATACCGATCGTACTGTCGCTAAGGTACCTAAGGAACTTTCAAACCGTTCAAGAAATCCACCAGGAGCGGGTTGACGACTTCCGGACGCTCGTACTGGGGGATATGCCCGGCGTCTTCAATGATGTGGTATTGAATTCCGGGGATCAATCTAACGAGCTGATCCATATCGGCAGAGCTGACGGTTGAATCCTGCCGGCCCCAGATCAAGAGGGCAGGGAGGTTTTCGCGGCCGAGGAGGTCGTAATCGGCGAGGGAATCCATGCCCGGCTGGTTGCGAATGGTCGAGAGGATGGCGCGCCGGAAGCCTTTGTATTGAAGCTGGACCCGGTACATGGCCTGCCAATCGGGGAACTTGTCAGGCTGGTAGAAGTCAGCGGACTGCGATTGCGGGAGCCTCACGGGGGCGACATAGACCGCCATGAGGTATTCGCCGACGAGAGGGATATTAAGCGGAAATATCTGCCCTGCCGTGACGGGGGCGACTTCCGGGTCGATGAGGATGAGGCTGCGCACCTGGGAGGGATGATGCTCCGCGAAGCTGGCGACGATGGGGCCGCCCATCGAGAGTCCGACCAGGTCAACGGGGCCCTGGATATCGAGGGCAGGCAGGAGGTCTTCGAGCTGAGTTACGAAGAGGTTGAGGTCGTAATTTGCTGCGGGGCGGTCTGAATAACCACGTCCATACAGATCGTAGCGAAGGACCCGGAATCCAGCCTGGGTGAGGGCCTTGAAGGTGGGATCCCAGATGTAGTAGGGGACCGAAAAGCCGTGCACCAGGACGACGGTGGGAGCTTCCGCCGGGTCGGCGAGCTCATAGTGTACAACTCCGAGGGGGAGCTTTATGAATTGACCGGGCAGGGAGAGGCGGGTCGTGTCGTTGAGGGTCAGCTTTTCTTTATCGGTCAGGATGAAGACGATAAACAATAGCAGGGCCATAACGGCGATGACAGAAGCGAGGATGAGCATAAACCTGCGAAGTTTCATAATGGCTCCCTCCCGAAACAGGCGTTGGGGCGACCCCAACTTGAGAATGCGAGGTAATTATACGCTGGATGGGAACAATGCAGCCCCGCTGATTCGTATCAGCGGGGTGGCGTGCGGGCGGTTGATCCGCCGGCATCGACACCCCAAGGCGTCGATATGGCCTCGGACGGCTTGAGGCCGTCCGGGCACAGCGCAAGGGTCGCTCCTACAAGAGCGTACCGAATAATTGGAAATAATTGACAATCCTGCTTTTTTTTGCTACACTAGGGATATAGTTGTCAGACAACCTGTGCCCCCCTTTCAAAATATGAGAACACTTCTGATCAAGAATGCGACAGTCCTGGTCACGATGGATGACCGCCAGCGGGAGATCCCCGAGGGTGGTCTTTTTGTGCGGGATGGGTTCATCGAGCAGGTTGGGCCGACAAACCAACTGCCAATTACGGCGGATGAAGTGCTGGACCTGCGCGGCCACCTGGTCCTGCCGGGGCTGGTCAACACCCACCACCATTTCTACCAGACGCTGACGCGGGCGGTCCCGGCGGCACAGGACGCCAATCTATTCAACTGGTTGAAGACGCTCTATCCGATCTGGGGACGCATGACTCCGGAGGATATTTTTATTTCCACACAGACCGCCCTGGCGGAACTGGCGCTCTCCGGGTGTACCACCGCGGCGGACCACCTTTACCTTTTCCCCAACGGGGCGCGACTGGACGACGAGATCGCGGCGGCACAGGAGAGCGGGGTGCGGCTGCAGGCGAGCCGCGGCTCGATGAGCCTGGGGGAATCCAAAGGCGGACTGCCACCCGATTCCGTGGTTGAAACCGAAGAGAAGATCATGTGGGACAGCCAGCGCCTGATCCAGAAATATCATGTTGCGGAAGCGGGGGCGTTCGTGCAGATCGTGCTGGCACCCTGCTCGCCTTTTTCGGTAACCGGCGAGTTGATGAGGCAAACGGCGAAACTGGCACGTGAAGAAGGTGTCCACCTGCACACGCACCTGGCCGAGACCGAGGACGAGGAAACTTTTTGCGAGAAAAAATTCGGACTCCGCCCGGTGGCATACATGGAGTCGGTGGACTGGGTGGGGGAGGATGTGTGGTTCGCGCACGCGGTCCACGTCAACGGCGAGGAAGTGAAGAGCTTTGCCAAGCACGGCTGCGGCGTGGCGCACTGTCCCAGCTCGAATATGCGCCTGGCGTCCGGGATCGCCCCGGTCAAAGAGTACCTGAGGGCGGGAGTGAAGGTGGGCCTGGGAGTGGACGGTTCGGCTTCCAACGACGGCTCGCACCTGCTGGGCGAAGTGCGCCAGGCGATGCTTTTATCCAGACTGGGGGAAGGGATCAGCGGATTTTCTTTGTCGAACGATCCGACCCGCAAGTTGATGACGGCGCGGGAAGCCTTGCGGCTGGCGACACGCGGAGGGGCGGCCGTGCTGGGCCGGTCCGATATTGGCAGCCTGGAGGCCGGGAAATGCGCCGACTTTATAGCGATCAATCTTAATCGCCTGGACTACGCCGGGGCGCTGGAAGACCCGGTGGCGGCGGCGGTGTTCTGTCACCCGACCCGCGTCGATTATAATTTTGTCGGCGGCAGGCCAGTGGTCCTGGCGGGACAGCTGGTCATGATTGACGAGATGAAACTGGTCGAACGGCACAACCGGGCGGCGCGGCGGCTGATGGAGAACGAATGAGCGCCTCCCACGACTCCCTGCTCAAGCGCTATCTGAAGCTCCCCGAGCGGCTGGAGGCTGCCATCAATGGACTGAACGAAGCGCAGCTCGATCTGACACTCGGCGCGGGCTGGTCCATCCGCGAATACGTGCTTCACGCCGTGGAAGGCGAGCAGATGTGGCAGTTGTTCCTGCGGGCCATCCTGGGAACGGACGGGATCGAGTTCCCCATCCAGTGGTACTTTGAGCTCTCTCAGGATGAGTGGGCCAAGCGCTGGGCTTACGGGAAGCGCGCCGTGGGACCGACCCTGTCGCTCTTCCGCGGCAGCACCGCCAGCTTGGTGGAACTGCTGAGCAAGATCCCACCTGATGCCTGGGAGCATTATGGGCGCGTCAGGTGGCCGGGCGAGGACAAGGAATCCCGCCTGACCGTCCGAGACATCGTTCAAATGCACCTCGGCCACATGGATCATCACAGCGCTGACATACAGGCCATCCGCAGCGCGCATCATGTTTAGAGGAACCTTGGATGACGCTCCTGGTACAAATCATTTTCGGCTGGCCGGCGATCATCCTTTCGCTGGCGGTTTCAGCAGCCGGTATCTTAAAGAATTGGTCCTGGATGCTGGTGCTGGGCGGAGTGGTGATCATCCCATTCAGCTTATACTTAAGCGGATATCCGTCCGTCCGATACTTCGCCTTCCTGCTGCCATTGTTCCAGTTTGGAGCTGCCTGGGCTGCGCATGCAAAACGGAAGGGATTGGCATGGATTTTGCTGCTCCCATTGGCAAGCGTCAGTGTTATTCTAGCAACCATCGTTCTCACTCAATGAATTCCATTATCAGGCCGATCCTGGAAGGCCCCGCGGAATAGGAGGAGGAAAGTATGAGTCATTATCCATTTCGGCGTTTGCAGAGCGACCTGGCGGAGATGATCAAATCGCTCCCCGCCGAGGCGCGCCTGCCTTCCGAGCCAACCCTGGCAAAACAGCTGGGAGTCTCACGCGCCACTTTACGGGAGGCCATGCGTTCTTTCGAGGGGCAGGGAATGATCCGTCGGCGCCAGGGCGTTGGCACCTTCGTGGCCGCCAAGGTCCCGGTGATGGAGACCGGCCTGGAGGTTTTGGAGAGCATCGAAACCATTGCCCAACGGACCGGCCTGACGGTCAGGATGGGTGAGCTGCAGGTCCAGCAAATTGCGGCAGACCAGGAACTGGCCGGGCTGTTGAATCTTAATGTGGGGGCGGACCTGACGCGGATCGCGCGCATCATCTTTACCGATTACCGCCCGGTCGCCTACCTGGTTGACACCCTGCCGATGGATATCCTGGCGGCGACCGAGATTCGAGCGGGCTTCACCGGTTCAGTGCTGGACCTGTTACTGCGCCGCGGCGTCCCGAAGCTGGTCCAGTCCCGAACCGAGATCAAAGCCATCGGGGCGACCTCGGAAGTGGCGCGAGCCCTGCAAATCCAGCGCGACGATGTCCTGCTCCACTTTGCGGCGCAGCTCTATTCTGAGGACCAATGTGTAGTAGACTATTCCATCAGTTATTTCCTGCCCGGTTATTTCCGTTTCCACGTGGTGAGACGGGTGGGTTAAAGCGTAAGCCATGAGCGAAAGCATGTGCGATTTTCCAATATTCCCCGGAGGTTAAAATGCGTAGTTTTGCTGGCCGGGACATCCTGTCCCTCAAAGATTTCGAAAGGCAAGAATTCTTCCACGTGTTCGATGTTGCGGCTGAACTGGAGCCGATCGCCGTCAGCCGCCGCAACAGCGACCTGCTGGCTGAAAAGACCCTGGTGACGGCTTTTTACCAGCCGTCCACGCGCACTCGCCTGGCGCACGAAGCAGCCATGCACCGCCTGGGCGGAGCAGTGACCGGGTTCGCGGATGCCAAGATGACCCGCGCGGGCGACTTTTACCAGGAGTCCATCAAGGATACCGTCAAGATGCTGGAGTTCTACGGCGACGTGATCGTGATGCGCCACTTCCAGCAGGGAGCTCCGCACGAGGCAGCCAAATGGGCCTCGATCCCGATCATCAACGGCGGCGACGGCTGGGGCGAGCATCCCACCCAGATCCTGACCGACTTGTACACGGTGCTAAAAGAAAAAGGCACCATTGACGGGCTGACCTGGCTGGCAGTGGGCGATATGCGCATGCGTACAATGCACTCGCTGGGCTATGCCTTGAGCCAGTTCGACTGCCCGATCACCTTCGTCTCACCACCGGATATGTCGCTGACCGACGAGTTCAAAGCCGAACTCAAGCAGTTCAGTGTCAACTTCCGCGAGGCCGAGCACGTTGAGCAGGCGATCGCAGAAGCAGATGTGATATTGGTCGAGCCGGTGGTCCAGCCGGATTACACTAAATCCCGCGACGAACGGTCCGGGAAAGACGTGGGTCTCACGCCTGCCAACTACAAGATCACGCGCGAACTGCTGGAGACGAAAGCCAAATCGGACGCGATCCTCCTGCACTCCCTGCCGCGCATGGACGAGGTTCCGACCGACGTGGACATTACTCGCTGGTCGCGCTACTGGCAGGAAGCCTTTAACGGCGTGGTAATGCGGATGGCACTGCTGGCGCTGGTACTTGGAGCTATGGAATAAATCTATTCAAGTGACGCAATTCATTGCGCCCCTTCAATGACGGAGAAATTAAATATGCAAACCTTTCTGCATGGTCGTGACCTGATCGGCGACCTGGATTTTTCGAAAGAAGAAGTTGAAACCGTGCTCGACGTGGCCTTCGATCTGAAGCGCAAGCGCGCCCTGAATGAGCCACATGCATACCTGCGAGACAAGGTGCTGGCGATGTTGTTCTTCTTCTCGTCCACCCGCACGCGCGGCTCGTTCGAAGCGGGCATGGCCCAATTGGGCGGACACGGCGCGTTCATTGAGAGCAAGTCCACCCAGATCTCGCACGGCGACACGCCCAAGGAAATCGGTGAAATTTTTGGCCGCTACTACGATGGCATCGCCATCCGTCACGTGGACTGGGGCATCGGCAACGGCTATCTCAACGCGGTCGCCAAGGCCTCGCGCGTCCCGGTGTTCAATATGCAATGCGACATTTATCATCCCTTCCAGTGCCTGGCCGACCTGATGACCATCGTCGAGAAAAAAGGGCGCGACCTGCGCCGCAAGAAAATGGTGGTTTCATGGGCTTACGCGGCTTCGTACCAGAAGCCGATGTCTGTGCCTCAATCTCTGATCCTGCAAATGCCGCGCTTCGGCCTGGACGTGGTCCTGGCGCACCCGCCGGAATTCAGGTTGATGCCAGAGATCATGGAACAAGCCCAGGAACAAGCACGAAAGTTTGGGGCTGGCTTTGAAGTATCGGATGACATGGAAGCCGCTTTCAAAGATGCGGACATTGTCTACGCCAAATCCTGGGGCGCGATGGTCCACACTCCAGACCCGGAAGAGGGTGCCAAGATCATCAAGAAGTACCCGCACTGGATCACCGACGAACGCAAGATGGCGCTGGCCAAAGCGGATGCGATCTACATGCATCCCCTGCCAGCGGACCGCAATATCGAAGTCACAGATGGCGTAATGGATGGGCCGCAATCCGTGGTATATGATGAAGCCGAGAACCGCATGCATGCCCAGAAAGCCGTCCTGGCTTTAACCATGGGTTAGGAGGAACATTTCATGAGCAAGAAAATCGCGGTCGTCGCCATCGGCGGCAATTCCCTGATCAAGGACGAGAAACACAGGACGGTCGAAGACCAGTACCAGGCTGCCAAGGAAACCACCTGCCACATTGCCGACATGATCGAGGCCGGCTGGGACGTGGCCATCGGTCACGGGAACGGCCCGCAGGTGGGGTTCATCCTGCGACGCTCCGAGATTGCGGCGAAAGTGGAAGGCATGCACGAGATCCCGCTGGATGTGTGCGGCGCGGACAGCCAGGGCGCTATCGGTTACGCCTTGCAACAGACTTTGCAGAACGAACTTCACCGCCGCAAGATCAAGAAAGCAGTTGCCACCATCGTGACCCAGGTGCTGGTGGATAATAATGATCCGGCCTTTAAGAACCCATCCAAACCGATCGGCGGGTTCATGGACGAGGCTGAAGCCAAACGCCGCCAGAAGGAACTCGACTGGAGCGTGGTGGAAGATGCCGGGCGCGGCTGGCGGCGGGTGGTGGCTTCACCGCTCCCTAAGGAAGTGGTCGAGCTCGAGTCGGTGGAGAGGTTGATCACAGCTGGGACAGTGGTAATAACGGTCGGCGGCGGAGGCATCCCGGTGATTGACAAGGGCGAGGGCGAGTATGTTGGAACGGCCGCCGTTATCGACAAGGACTTTGCCTCCAGCCTGCTGGCCCGCCTGATCAAGGCCGACCTGCTGCTCATCTCCACTGCGGTCGAGAAGGTGGCCCTCAATTTTGGCAAACCTGGCCAGAAATGGATCGACCGAATGACCCTGTCAGAAGCCAGGCAATATCTGGCCGAAGGCACGCATTTTGCGAAGGGCTCGATGGCTCCCAAGATTCAGGCCATCATCTGGTTCCTGGAGGCAGGCGGCAGGCAGGCGCTGATCACCAACCCGGAGAATATCGGCCGCGCCCTGAAAGGTGAGACCGGAACCTGGATCGTGCCGTAGTTTTTTAAGATTCGCTGACGTGATAAAATTGAAGATGTGTAGACAACACCATTTCCAACTTTACCGTAATAATCCATTCACAGGAGCATTATATGTCTGCATCAAAAAGCCCTCGATACACCCATAAAAGAAGAATGCTGCATGAGGTCACTCAAGATGTCGTGGCTACTGCAATGGGCAGGGAACCAGCCGACCTGATCATTAAAAATGGCCGTCTGGTCAATGTCAATATTGCCCGAATTCAGGATGGAATTACAGTGGCAGTTCGCCATGGAATTATTACCTATGTAGGAAAAGGTGATCATCTCATTGCCGATAAACACACCAAAGTGGTTGACGCCACAGGACGTTTTCTTGTGCCGGGTTTTATTGATACGCACGATCATGTTGAGAGCAGTATGGTGGACGTGGTCAACTTTGCGGAAGCAATTCTTCCACATGGGACCACCACCATTGCGTGTGACAACCATGAAATCACCAATGTTTTTGGAATTCGAGCGGTTGAATTATTTCACAAGGCAGCCCAAGGCCTGCCTCTGAAGATATTGGTTGCAATGCCGGTATGCGTCCCGTCCATCCCCGGCTTTGAGGACGCGGGTGCCACCATCAC
>Ga0209048_10001899_pt1 | contig 21111 bp, 35 predicted proteins | sample FrelakmetCRP12CR_FD_187146 | JGI IMG/M metagenome (GOLD analysis project Ga0209048, IMG submission 187146) | Freshwater lake sediment microbial communities from the University of Notre Dame, USA, for methane emissions studies - CRP12 CR (SPAdes)... | ecosystem: Environmental > Aquatic >... | reverse complement strand
CCGGCCTCGACTCGCGCGACGGGATCCGCTACTCTTGCGTCTTCGTGTCCCCAGGGCGCCGGCCCGGGGAAGCAGTTCGTTCGACCGTTCGCCAACCGACGTCTGCGTACGCCGCGCCCGCGCGGAACTGCGCAGCACAATCGATCGACGCTCCGCCCGGCCCTGCCGGCGGAGCGTTCGCGTGAGACCACCACCGTGACACCAAGACACGAGGACTAGCCGCGATGGCAAGCAAGGGGATCCTGGGGCGCAAGCTCGGTATGACCCAGGTCTGGAACGACGAAGGCCGGATGGTTCCGGTGACCGTCATCCAGGCCGGGCCCTGCCGCGTCGTGCAGCTCAAGACGCCGGAACGAGACGGCTACGCGGCCGTGCAGCTCGCGTTCGGCGAGACCAAGGCGCGCAAGCTCAACAAGCCCGAGCTCGGCCACCTCAAGGCCGCGAACGCGGAGCCGTCGAAGCATCTCGCCGAGCTGCGGGTCGACGACCTGTCGGGTTTCGAGGTCGGCCAGGTCATCAAGGCCGACCTGTTCGAGGCCGGCGAACGGGTCGACGTCAGCGGTGTGTCGAAGGGCAAGGGCTTCTCGGGCGGCATGAAGCGCCACAACTTCAAGGGTCAGGGCGCGTCGCACGGGAACCACAAGAAGCACCGCTCGCCCGGCTCGATCGGCGCGTGCGCGACGCCGGCGCGTGTGTTCAAGGGCATGCGTATGGCCGGACAGATGGGCGACGTCAAGGTCACCACGATGAACCTCGAGATCGTCGAAGGTGACGTCGAGCGTGGACTCATCCTCGTGAAGGGGTCCGTGCCGGGCTCGAACGGCAGCCTGGTGTTCCTGCGCAACGCCGCGAAGGTGGGTGCGAAGTGAGCACCATCGACGTCAAGACGGCGAGCGGCGCGGCGGTCGGTACCGCGGTGCTGCCGGACGACATCTTCGGGATCGAACCGAACATGGCGGTGCTCCACCAGGTGGTGACGGCGCAGCTCGCCGCGGCTCGGGCCGGCACACACAGCACGAAGACGCGTGCCGAGGTGGCCGGTGGCGGCGCGAAGCCGTGGCGCCAGAAGGGCACGGGACGTGCCCGCCAGGGCTCCATCCGCGCGCCGCAATGGCGCGGTGGCGGTATCGCGCACGGCCCCAAGCCGCGCGACTACTCGCAGCGAACGCCCAAGAAGATGGTGCGGCTCGCGTTGCGCTCCGCATTGTCGGATCGCGCGTCGGAGAACAAGGTGCTCGTTGTCGACTCGTGGGGCCTCGACGCACCGAAGACGAAAGACGCCATCAAGACGCTCGAAGCCCTCGGGCTCCGTCCTGCGGATGAACGCGCGCCTCGCGTGTTGCTCGTGCTCGACCACACCGAGGAAGCAGCATGGAAGTCCTTCCGCAACCTGGGTGAGCGCGTGCAGCTCATCGTGCCGCGAGAGCTCAACGCGTACGACATCCTCGTGAACGACTGGCTGGTGTTCTCGAAGGCCACGCTGGACGCCACGACCGTTCGCCTCGGTGACGGTTCTACGGCGAGTGTCGACGGAGGTGCCGAATGAGAGGCCGTGACCCCCGCGACGTCATCGTGCGTCCGGTCGTGTCGGAGAAGTCGTACGCCGCGTTCGACGAGAACGTCTACACGTTCGTCGTCGCGCCGAATGCGAACAAGATCGAGATCAAGCACGCCATCGAGTCGATCTTCGGCGTGACGGTCACGAACGTGAACACGATGAACCGCGTCGGCAAGCGCAAGCGCAACCGCCGGACCGGCGGATGGGGCAAGCGTCCCGACCAGAAGCGTGCCGTCGTGTCGCTGAAAGACGGCGACCGTATCGAGATCTTCGGGGGCTGACGGACATGGCCGTTCGCAAACGCAAACCCACCAGCGCCGGGCGCAGATTCCAGACGGTCTCCGACTTCGCGGAGATCACCAAGACCACGCCCGAGAAGTCGCTCGTCAAGCCCAAGGCCCGCACCGGCGGCCGCAACTCCTACGGGCGCATGACGGCGCGCCACCGGGGTGGCGGTCACAAGCAGAAATACCGAGTGGTGGACTTCCGTCGCGAGAAGGACGGCGTCCCCGCAAAGGTCGCGGCCATCGAATACGACCCCAACCGCAACGCGCGCATCGCGCTCCTTCACTACCTCGACGGCGAGAAGCGCTACATCCTCGCTCCGGCCGGCGTGGGCGTCGGCGACATGCTGCAGAACGGTCACGGCGCGGAGATCCGCCCGGGCAACGCGCTGCCGCTGCGCTACATCCCGGTCGGTACGGTCGTGCACAACGTCGAACTCAAGCCGGGTGCGGGCGGCAAGATGGGCCGCGGTGCCGGTGCGGCCATTCAACTCGTCGCCAAGGAAGGGTTGTTCGCCACCGTGCGGCTCCCGTCCTCGGAGATGCGCCGCGTGCCGATCGACTGCCGCGCGACGGTGGGCTCGGTGGGCAACGCCGAAGCCGGTCTGATCAAGATCGGCAAGGCCGGCCGCAACCGCTGGAAGGGCAAGCGTCCGCATGTGCGCGGCGTCGCGATGAACCCCGTCGACCACCCGCTCGGGGGCGGCGAGGGCAAGAGCTCGGGTGGCCGTCACCCGGTGTCGCCGTGGGGCAAGCCCGAAGGCCGGACTCGTAAGAAGGGCAAGGCTTCCGATTCGATGATCGTCCGCCGCCGTCGTCGCCGCGGATCCCGGAGGTAGGGCCACGTGACACGAAGCGGAGGTCTGGCCGGCGGCCGGGAGGCCGGAGCGGAGCTGGAATTGAGAGACGTGACACGAAGCGGAGGTCTGGCCGGCGGCCGGGAGACCGGAGCGGAGCTGGAATTGACGAGCATGACAGCGGAGCTGGAAGTGGAGTTGTGGCATGCCGCGTAGTTTGAAGAAGGGTCCGTTCGTCGACGACCACCTTCGGGTGAAGGTCGAACGCATGAACGAGGCCGGCGATCGCAAGGTGATCAAGACGTGGTCGCGCCGATCCACCATCACGCCCGACTTCGTGGGCCACACGATTGCCGTGCACGACGGCCGCAAGCACGTGCCGGTGTTCGTCTCCGAGGCGATGGTCGGTCACAAGCTCGGCGAGTTCGCGCCCACCCGCACGTTCAGGTACCACGCGGGCCAAGAGAAGTCGTCGAGGCGATAGCGATGGCGCAGACTCCCGTCACCACCGAGACGCGTGCCACCGTTCGGTACCTGCCGACGTCGCCGTACAAGGTTCGTCAGGTGCTCGGGCTCGTCCGGGGGCTCGACGTCGAAGCGGCGCGGCGCGTCCTGCAGTTCTGCGAGCGCGAGGCCGCGACCGACGTGTTGAAGCTGGTCGACTCCGCGATCGCGAACGCCGAGCACAACGACAACATTGCCGCCGACGAGCTGTTCATCTCGCGGGCCTGGGCCGACGAAGGTCCCACCCAGAAGCGCTGGCGCCCGCGCGCCCGCGGCCGCGGCACCCGCATCCGCAAGCGCACCAGCCACGTCACCGTGATCGTGTCCCGGTACACCGACGAAGAGCTGCAGCGGCGCACCGAGCGCGAGACCGTGGCCGAGGCAACGGGCCGCCGGACGCGTACGCCGATCCGCCGCCGTCGGCGCGTCGCGGTCGAAGAGCACGACCACGAACATGATCACGAACACGATCACGACGAGGCAATCGAGACCGTGGCGACCGAAGGCACGGTGGCGACCAATGCTGCCGAGTCGGTCGAGGCCGCCGAAGCCCCGGCCGCGGCAACGGCGACCGACACGGCCACCGAAGGCGACGCCGAAGCGGCAACCGACGAGTCCGGCGAGGAGCAGTAATGGGTCAGAAGGTCAACCCGTACGGGTTCCGCCTCGGCATCACCACCGACTGGAAGTCACGGTGGATCGCGTCGAAGCAGGAGTACACCGACTGTCTCATCGAGGACTGGAAGATCCGCGACTACCTGCGCACGCAGCTGCCGCACGCGATGGTGAGCCGGATCGAGATCGAGCGCACACGCGACAAGCTGCGCGTCGACGTGTACACCGCGCGCCCCGGCATCGTGATCGGGCGCCGTGGTGCGGAGGCGGACCGCCTTCGGGCCGGGCTCCTCAAGATCACCGGCAACCCGAAGATCCACTTCAACATTCAGGAGATCAAGCAGCCCGAGCTCGACGCGGTTCTGATCGCGCAGGGTGTCGCCGACCAGCTCGCCGGTCGCGTGTCCTTCCGACGCGCGATGAAGCGGGCCGTGCAGACGGCGATGAAGGCCGGGGCCCTGGGCATCCGGGTGCAGTGCGGTGGACGGCTCGGCGGCGCCGAGATGTCACGCAAGGAGTGGTACCGCGAGGGTCGCGTGCCGCTGCACACACTGCGCGCGGACATCGATTACGGCCAGGCCGAGGCACGCACCACGTTCGGCCGCATCGGCGTGAAGGTCTGGATCTACAAGGGCGACATCCTGCCGTACAAGACCGTTGCCGAAGACAAGATCTCGCGTGAAGCCGCGATGGCCGTCGGCGAGACGACCGGTGGCCCCACGCGACGCGTCGTCAGCGCGGGCGGCGGACGACGCCGGCCGGTGGGCGAGCCGGTGTCGGTCGAGGCGGTTGCCGCGGGCGACGACATGCCCGTCGATACCGCGCCGGTGGTCAAGGAAGCCGATCCCGAGCTCGAGCGACTTCTCGCCGAAGAAGAAGAGATCGAGCGCCGGACGCGCCAGCACCACGAGGCGCCCAAGTTCCACGCCGAAGACTGAACACGAACACCGAAGACTGAGGACGCCAAGCGATGTTGATGCCGAGGAAAGTCCGTCACCGCAAGGTGCAACGGGGACGTATGACGGGAGCCGCCAAGGGCGGTTCGCGCGTCACGTTCGGCGACTACGGGATCCAGGCGCTCGAGCCGGGATGGATCACCAACCGCCAGATCGAGTCGGCCCGTATCGCGATGACCCGCTACATCAAGCGTGGTGGGAAGGTGTGGATCAACATCTTCCCGGACAAGCCCATCACCCAGAAGCCGGCCGAGACCCGCATGGGTTCGGGCAAGGGCAACCCCGAGCACTGGGTCGCGGTCGTCAAGCCCGGACGCGTGATGTTCGAGCTCTCCGGTGTACCCGAACCGACCGCACGCGAGGCGATGCGTCTCGCCATGCACAAGCTCCCGATCAAGACCCGTTTTGTCGTGCGGCAAGAGGAAGCCTGATGAATCGCGAGCGAGCGACCATGAAGAGAGACGCGTGATGGCTGCCCTGTCCAAGGAGCTCCATTCCGTCAACGACGCCGAGTTGACGCAGCGGTTGGCCGAAGTTCGCGAAGAGTTGTTCAACCTGCGGTTCCAGAACGCGACCGGTCAGCTCGACAACTTCGCCCGGCTTTCCCAGGTTCGACGCCAGATCGCGCGGATCGAGACGATCCTGCGCGAGCGCGAGATCGCGGCCGCCGAAGCCGCCACCAAGGAGTGACGATGCCCGAAGAGATCGTGAACCAAGAGACCACGAGCACCGAGCGCGACAACGGGCGCAAGGTCCGCGAGGGCATCGTCGTGTCCACGAAGATGGACAAGACCGCGGTCGTGGCCGTCGTGGATCGCGTGCAGCACCGTCGGTACCGCAAGACGTTGCAGCGCACCCGCAAGTTCTATGCGCACGACGAAGCCAACGACGCGCGCGAAGGCGACCGCGTGCGGATTCAGGAAACGCGACCGTTGTCGCGCCAGAAGAACTGGCGAATTCTCGAGATCCTCGAGCGGGCCCGGTAGGAGAGAGCGCAGTCAGATGATCCAGCAGGAGAGCAGGCTCAGAGTTGCCGACAACTCCGGCGCCCGCGAGGTCTTGTGCATCAAGGTCCTCGGCGGCAGCCGGCGTCGGTACGCGAGCATCGGCGACATCTTCGTCGCGACGGTCAAGGACGCCCAACCGGGCGCGGCCGTCAAGAAGGGCGACGTCGTGAAGTGCGTCGTGGTGCGGACGAAGAAGGAGAAGCGCCGTCCCGACGGTAGCTACATCCGCTTCGACGAGAACGCCGCGGTGCTGATCAAGGACGACCTCACGCCGCGCGGCACGCGCATCTTCGGCCCCGTCGGCCGCGAGCTGCGTGACCGCCGCTTCATGCGCATCGTCTCCCTCGCCCCGGAGGTGTTGTGATGCAATACGCGAAGATGAAACTCCGCAAGGGTGACACGGTGCGGGTGCTGGCGGGCAAGGACGTCGGCAAGGAGGGGGAGATCACGAGGGTGATCCCCGAACGCAACCGCGTGATCGTGACGAGTCCCGAGCTCATCAACGTCGTCAAGAAGCACCAGAAGGCGACGCGCGCCACGATGCAGGGCGGCATCATCGACAAGGAGATGCCGATCCACGCGTCGAACGTCGCGATCGTCTGTTCGAAGTGTGGTCCCACTCGTATCGGGTATCGCTTCGACGACGACGGCAAGAAGTTCCGGATCTGCCGCAAGTGCGGAGGTGACGTGTGATGGCCACCGCAACGACTCCCCGTCTGAAGCAGCGCTACGACACCGAGATCCGTCCGGCCCTCCAGTCGGAGCTCGGTCTCGGCAATGTGATGCAGGTGCCTCGCCTGGACAAGATCGTCGTGAACTGCGGCGTCGGCAAGGCCACGCAGCAGGCTTCCCTGCTCGACGGCGCGGTCACGGACCTCACGATCATCACGGGCCAGAAGCCACTCGTGACCCGGGCGAAGAAGTCGATCGCCGGTTTCAAGCTGCGTGAAGGCAATGCGATCGGCGCCAAGGTCACGTTGCGCGGCGCTCGGATGTGGGAGTTCTACGACCGGCTCGTGAGCCTTGCGATCCCGCGCATCCGTGACTTCCGCGGGCTCAACCCGAACTCGTTCGACGGCCGTGGCAACTACACGTTCGGCGTGACCGAGCAATTGATCTTCCCCGAGATCGACTACGACAAGGTCGACTCGATCCGGGGTATGGACATCACCATCGTGACGACGGCCGCCACCGACGACGACGGCCGAGCGCTCTTGCGTGCGCTCGGGTTCCCGTTCCGCCGGTCCGGCTCCAACCAGGGGTAGTCAATGGCAAAGAAGGCCTTGGTCAACAAGCAACAGCGCAAGCCGAAGTTCAAGGTGCGCGGCTATACGCGTTGCCGGCGATGCGGCCGGTCGCGCGCGGTGTATCGCCGCTTCGGTCTCTGCCGCATCTGCTTGCGACAGATGGTGCACGCCGGCGAGGTTCCCGGCGTGACGAAGGCGTCGTGGTGAGGGGGGCGAAACAATGACAATGACCGACCCCATCGCCGACATGCTGACGCGCCTGCGCAACGCCAACATGGCGTTCCACGACGACGTCTCGATGCCGTCGTCGAAGCTCAAAGAAGCGCTGGCGAAGATCCTCGTGAGTGAGGGCTACATCTCGGACTTCGCGGTGGAGGACGACTCCGCTCGTCCCGGCCGCAAGCTCACGATCCAGCTCAAGTACACACCGGATCGCCGGCGCACGATCTCGGGCATCAAGCGCGTCTCGAAGCCCGGTCTGCGCGTCTACATCCCGGCGAACAAGGTGCCGCGTGTCCTCGGGGGCATGGGCATCTCGATCCTCTCGACGAATCAGGGACTCATGACCGACCGCGAAGCGCGCAAGCGCAACGTGGGCGGCGAGATCCTCTGCCAGGTCTGGTAAGCGACGGAGCCGAAACATGTCCCGCATCGGCAAGAAGCCCATTTCCGTGCCCTCGGGCGTCGACGTGACGCTCGACGGTACGCACGTGGTGGTCAAGGGGCCCAAGGGCACCCTCGAGCACGACATCCCCACGGAGATCACGATCGCTCGTGAAGGCGACGAGCTCGTCGTCGCGCGGGCGAACGAGGAGCGGCGCAGCCGCGCGTTGCACGGACTGACGCGATCGCTGGTGGCGAACATGGTCGAGGGCGTCTCGGACGGCTTCGCTCGCGATCTCGAGATCGTCGGCGTCGGATACCGCGCCGCGGCCCAGGGCCCGAACAAGATCGAGCTGCAAGTGGGGTATTCGCACTCGGTTCCCTTCGAGGCACCCGACGGCATCACCTTCGAAGTCCCGTCGCCCACCAAGATCACGGTGCGGGGATTCGACAAGCAGCTCGTCGGCCAGGTCGCCGCGAACATCCGCAAGATCCGCAAGCCCGAGCCGTACAAGGGCAAGGGCATCCGCTATGCCGGCGAGCGCGTGTTGCGCAAGGCCGGCAAGTCGGCGAAGTAGAGGTAGCTGACGATGACGTTGAACAGGAACGTTGCGCGTGCCCGGCGCCACCTGCGTGTGCGCAAGAAGGTTCGCGGTGTTGCCGAGCGACCGCGCCTTGCGGTGTTCCGCTCGAACAAGCACATCTACGCGCAGGTCATCGACGACGTGCAGGGACGCACCGTTGCGGCCGCGTCCACGGCCGAGTCGGCGGCGCGCGGCAGCGGATCGACGTCGTCGGTTGCGTCGGCGAAGGCGGTCGGCAAGCTCGTGGGTGAGCGGGCCAAGGCCGCCGGGGTGACGACGGTCGTGTTCGACCGCGGTGGATTCCAGTACCACGGCCGTGTAGCCGGGGTGGCCGACGGTGCCCGCGAAGCCGGGCTCGAGTTCTAGGGAAGTCGGGAGAGACTGATGGCCGAAGGCCAGTTCGAAGAGCGAGTGATCGCCATCAACCGAGTCGCCAAGGTCGTGAAGGGCGGGCGGCGTTTCTCCTTCACCGCGCTCGTCGTGGTCGGTGACGGCTCCGGCAACGTCGGACTCGGGTACGGCAAGGCGAAGGAAGTCCCGGCCGCGATCCAGAAGGGGATGGAGGAGGCGCGCAAGAACGTCTTCGCCGTTCCGTTGGCGGGCTCGACCGTGACGCACCAGATCATCGGTCGTCACGACTCCGCCCGGGTGCTCATCAAGCCCGCGGCGCCCGGTACCGGAGTGATCGCGGGTGGCGCGGCGCGCCACATCCTCGAGGCCGCGGGCGTGCACGACGTACTCGCGAAGTCACTGGGCTCGTCGAACGCGATCAACGTGTCGCGCGCCACGATCAACGGTCTGCGCGAGCTGCGCCGGCCCGACGTGATCGCCAAGATGCGAGGGCTCTCCGAAGAAGAGGTCTCGACGCCCGGCATGTTGCGCGCGTACCGCGAGCGCAAGGCCGGCAAGCACGAAGTGACCGAGGTCGCGTGATGGCGACGCTCAGGATCACGCAGGTCAAGTCCACCATCGGTACCAAGCCGAAGCACCGAGGGACCATCCGGGCCCTCGGGTTGAAGCGCATCAACCACACGGTCGAGCAGCCCGACCGTCCCGAGATCCGCGGGATGATCGCCCGCGTGACGCATCTCGTCCGCGTCGAGGAGTCAGAGTGAAGATTCACGATCTCAAGCCGGCCCCCGGCTCCAAGCATGCCAAGCGTCGCGTCGGTCGCGGTATCGGCGGCAAGGGCGGGAAGACCGCCGGGCGTGGCTCGAAGGGCCAGGGCGCGCGCAACAACATCAAGCCGGGCTTCGAGGGCGGCCAGACGCCGTTGGCGCGCCGCACGCCGAAGGCCAAGGGCTTCAAGAACCCGTTCCGGATCGAGTACGCCGTCGTCAACCTCGACACGCTCGACGGGTTCGACGCCGGCGACGTGGTGGATCCCGGAAGCCTGCGGGCCAAGGGACTCGTGGCCAAGCAGGGCTTGGTCAAGGTGCTCGGCCGCGGCGAGGTGTCGAAGCCGCTGACCGTGCGGGTGCACGGCTTCTCGAAGTCGGCCGTCGCGGCCATCGAGGCGGCGGGCGGCACCACCGAAAAGCTCCCCTCGCCCTACGGGGACCGGCGTCCGCCGGCCCGCGGCAACGCCCTGACGAACAGGTAAGCTCGAAGTTCCCCGCGAGCTCAGGAGGTCGCGCCACCCATGCTGTCGCGTTTGCGGAACATGTTCCGGGTGCCGGACCTACGCAACAAGATCCTCTTCACGATCGCGATCATCGCGCTCTACCGAGTCGGCACCCACGTGCCGGTGCCGTACGTCGACTTCAAGCAGATCCAGCTCCTGCAGCACAACGCCGGCAAGGGCGGCGTGCTCGCGTTCCTCAACCTGTTCTCGGGTGGCGCGATCACGGCCGTTGCCGTGTTCTTCCTCGGGATCATGCCGTACATCACGGCATCGATCATCATGCAATTGCTCGGTGTGGTCATCCCCAAGCTCGAGGAATGGCAGAACGAAGGCCAGGTCGGCCAGAAGAAGATCACCCAGTGGACCCGGTATGTCACCGTGGGCCTCGCACTGGTGCAATCGACCGGTTTCGTGTTCGCGCTGAAGAACGGCAGTCAGACGCTGCTCGGTACGAATGCGCTCTCGGGTCACAAGCTCATCCCGAGCTTCGACGCGCCCCGTGCCATGCTCATCATCCTCACCTGGACCGCAGGCACCGCGGTCGTCATGTGGTTCGGCGAGCTCATCACCCAGCGCGGGATCGGCAACGGGATGTCGATTCTGATCTTCGCGTCGGTCGTCTCGCGCCTCCCCTCGGAAGGCAGCACCATCTACTCGCAGGTCGGCAAGATCCAGTTCTTCACGATCCTCGCGATCGGCGTGGCCATGATCGCGGGCATCGTGTACGTGGAGACCGGCCAGCGGCGGATTCCGGTGCAGTTCGCCAAACGTGTCGTCGGGCGCCGAATGTACGGTGGCCAGAGCACTTACATCCCCTTGAAGGTGAACCAGTCGGGCGTGATCCCCGTGATCTTCGCCACGTCGATCCTGTCGTTCCCGGCGTTGATCGCCACGGCGACGAACTGGCAGGGACTCCAGGACTTCACCAACAAGAACCTGCTCGGCCAGGGCAAGACCACGGTCTTCTACATGGTCGCCTTCACGATCCTCATCATCTTCTTCGCGTACTTCTACACCGCGATCGCGTTCAACCCGCAGCAACAGGCCGACATCATCCGCAAGCAGGGAGGCTTCATCCCCGGTATCCGGCCCGGGCCGCCGACGGAGAAGTACCTCGCCAAGACCTTGAACCGCATCACGTTGCCGGGCTCCTTGTTCCTCGCCGCGATCGCGCTCGTGCCGTTGCTGGCCTTCCGGATGTTCAACATCTCGAACTTCCCCTTCGGCGGTACCGCGATCCTCATCACGGTCGGTGTGGCCCTCGAGACCATGAAGCAGATCGACAGCCAACTGATGATGCGCAACTACGAAGGTTTCCTCACCTGACCGCCATGGATGTCGGGGCGGACCACGCGACGCCCGGGAGCGTCCATGCCTAATCGAGGACCCCGCCTGGTGCTGCTCGGCAAGCAGGGCGCAGGCAAGGGGACCCAGGCAGTGCGGCTCTCGGAGCATTACGGCATCACCCATCTCTCGACGGGTGAGCTGTTCCGCGCCGCGGCGCGGGCCGGCACCGCGTTCGGGCTCGAAGCAAAGCGGTTCATGGACGAGGGCGAGCTCGTTCCCGACGGCATCGTGGTGGGGGTCGTCGAAGAACGGTTTTCCGACAACGGTGGGCTCCGTGAGGGTGGCTTCGTGCTCGACGGCTTCCCCCGCACCGGCGCGCAGGCGGCGGAGCTGGTACGGGTGCTCACGTCGAGTCCGCTCGACGCCGCGCTGGAGCTCGCCGTGCCCACGCAGATCGTGCTCGACCGGCTCGCCGGCCGGCGCGTGTGCGAGGAGTGCGGCACCACGTATCACGTGAACCTGCCGCCCACGAACCCCTGGCTGTGCGACAACTGCGGCGGCAAGGTCGTGCAGCGTGAGGACGACACCGAAGCAGCGGTCATCCGGCGCCTGGAGCTCTTCGAATCGGAGACGCTGCCGATTCGCGACCTCTATCGGGAGCAGGGCCTCTTGGTCACCATCGACGGCGTTGGCAACGGCGACGGCGTGTTCCAACGGCTCGTTGCCGCGGTCGACGCCCTCCGCATCGAGTGACGCGGTCCGTGTGATCACGCGCAAGGCACCCGAACAGATCGCGATCATGCGCCGTGCCGGCCGCGTCGTGGCCGAGATGCACGAGGAGTGCATCCGTGTCGCCGGGCCGGGTGTGAGCACCGCCGCGATCGACCAGGTTGCCCGTGACGTGCTCGAACGCCGTGGGGCCCGGTCGAACTTCCTCGGGTATCACGGCTTTCCGGCCGTGATCTGCACGTCGCCGAACGACGTGATCGTCCACGGGATCCCGAGCGATACCGTGGTGCTGGCCGAGGGCGACCTCATCTCGTTGGACTGCGGGGCGATCGTCGACGGATGGCACGCCGACGCGGCGGTCACCATTCCGATCGGCGAGGTCGACGAGGTGTCGCGCCGGCTGATCGAGGTCACGAGGCGGTCGCTGGAAGCGGCGATCGACCAGGTGATCGAAGGGAATCGGTTGGGCGATATCGGTGCCGCGGTGCAGGGCGTTGCCGAGGGTGCCGGGTTCTCCGTGGTGAGGGAGTATGTCGGCCACGGGATCGGCACCGCGATGCACGAGGAGCCGAGCGTGCCCAACTACGGCCCGGCCCGGCGGGGCCTCAAGCTCAAGACCGGGCACGTGCTCGCGATCGAGCCGATGGTCAACGCCGGCGCACCCGGCACGAAGACGCTGGACGACGGTTGGACGGTGATCACCACCGACGGCGCGAGATCCGCCCATTTCGAACATACGGTGGCGGTGACGGCGGACGGCCCCGACGTCCTGACCCTGCCGTGGTGATCCGCTTCACGCTCTTTTTGGAAGCGGATTGTCCCGGGAGGGTCAGGACGTGTAGCCTGATCTGTCGGCCCCAAGGTCTTTTGGCGCGCCTCCGGCGCGCTCCGTTTCAAACAGGTGGTGCATTCTTCTGGCCAAGCCCAAGGACGACACGATCCTGGTCGAGGGTACCGTCGTCGAACCGTTGCCGAACGCCATGTTCCGCGTGGAGCTCGAGAACGGGCACAAGGTCCTTGCCCACATCTCGGGGAAGATGCGGATGCACTACATCCGCATCCTGCCGGGCGACCGGGTGCAGGTCGAGCTCACTCCATACGACCTCAGCCGGGGTCGCATCACCTACCGCTACAAGTAGTCCGCTCGGGGTCGCGAGCCCCGCTCGAAGAGAGTCGTCACACATGAAGGTCCGTCCTTCCGTCAAGAAGATCTGCGAGAAGTGCAAGGTGATTCGTCGCCACGGATCCGTGCGCGTCATCTGTCAGAACCCGCGCCACAAGCAGCGCCAGGGTTAGGGAAGTAGGAGGCACGGTGGCGCGTATCGCCGGAGTCGACATCCCCCGCGAGAAGCGGTTGGAGATCTCACTCACGTACATCTTCGGAATCGGTCGTTCGACGTCGTTGCAGGTCTGCGATGGTGTCGGCATCTCTCCCGACACCCGCGTGCGTGACTTGACCGACGAAGAGGTCGCCCGGCTGCGGAGCTGGATCGACCAGAACGTGAAGGTCGAGGGTGACCTGCGTCGGGAGGTCTCCAGCCACATCAAGCGCAAGATGGAGATCGGCACGTACCAGGGTCTTCGGCACCGGCGTGGCCTGCCCGTGCGCGGCCAGCGCACCCGCACCAACGCGCGCACCCGCAAGGGTCCGAAGAAGACCGTCGCCGGCAAGAAGCGCGCCCGCAAGTAACCGGCAACCAAGAGAACACGGTGTCGGGTATCCCGGCGCCGAGACAACGAGACCAGCAACGCTTTATCGGATGCGGTGACGGAGCGAGCGAAGGCGAGCGGAGGAGCTCGCCGACGAACGACCGTCCCGAAGGGCGGCGACGGGTATCCCGGCGCCGAGAGAGCGAGTCAAAGAGGCATGGCAAAACCAGCGGCAGGTGGGCGACGCCCGAAGCGCAAGGAACGCAAGAACATCGCGTACGGCATCGCGCACATCAAGTCGTCGTTCAACAACACGATCGTGACGATCGCCGACCAGCAGGGCAACACGATCTCGTGGGCGTCCTCGGGCAACGTCGGGTTCAAGGGTTCACGCAAGTCCACGCCGTTCGCGGCGCAGCTCGCGGCGGAGACCGCGGCGCGTCGGGCGATGGAGCACGGCGTTCGCCGGGTGGACGTCGTCGTCAAGGGTCCGGGCTCCGGGCGCGAGACGGCGATCCGCTCGATTCAGAACAGTGGAATCGAGGTGGTCGGCATCAAGGACGTCACGCCGATCCCTCACAACGGTTGCCGCCCTCCGAAGCGGCGGAGGGTCTGACAGATGGCGAGAAATACGGGCGCGATGTGCCGGCTCTGCCGGCGCGAACGCATGAAGCTGTTCCTGAAGGGCGCGAAGTGCGACACGATGAAGTGTCCGATCGAGCGCCGTCCCTATCCGCCGGGCCAGCACGGTCGCGGCCGTATCCGTGAGAGCGAGTACCTGCTCCAGCTCCGCGAGAAGCAGAAGTGCCGTCGCATCTACGGCCTGCTCGAGAAGCAGTTCCGCAACCTCTACGCCGAAGCGGCGCGCCAGAAGGGCATCACCGGCGAGAACCTGCTCCGCATGCTCGAGCTGCGTCTCGACAACGTGGTGTTCCGTGCGAACTTCGCGTCGAGCCGCAACCAGGCCCGCCAGTTCGTTCGCCACGGTCACGTGCTCGTGAACGGCAAGCGGGTGACGATCCCGTCGTACACGTTGCGTAAGGGCGATGTCGTCGAGATCGGTCCGAAGGCCAAGTCGTTCATCGTGCTGCGCCACAACCTCGACACCCTCGACCGCGCCGTCCCGCAGTGGCTCGACGCGGCCGACATCAAGGTCACGGTGCGGGATCTGCCGCTGCGCGAGCAGATCGACGCACCGGTGCGCGAGCAGCTCATCGTCGAGCTCTACTCGAAGTAATCCTGGGGCTGACGTCCCGCCACCCGGCCCGTCCGGGTTCCCGACGCGACACGACAAGCGAGAAGTGAGCACAGCATGCTGATCATCCAGCGTCCCGAGATCGAAGCCGGTGAAGAGCAGGGGACGACCCAGTCGTTCTCGATCGCACCGTTGGAGCCCGGCTTCGGTCACACGATCGGAAACAGCCTTCGGCGCACTCTGTTGTCGTCGATTCCCGGCGCCGCGGTCACGCAGGTGCGCTTCGACGAAGCGCTCCACGAGTTCGACGTGATCCCGGGGGTGAAGGAAGACGTCACCGACGTCATCCTCAATCTCAAGGACCTCGTCCTCACGTGCGTATCGGACGAGCCGGTCACGCTGCGGCTCGACAAGCGCGGGCCGGCCACGGTGACCGCCGGTGACATCCAGACCACGTCGGACGTCGAGATCCTGAACCCCGATCTTCTCATCGCGACGGTGAACGAGAAGGGCCGCCTCGCCCTCGACCTCACGGTCGAGCAGGGCCGCGGGTACCTCTCGGCCGAGCGCAACAAGCGTACGGCGACGATCGGCGTGATCCCGGTGGACGCGATCTTCTCGCCCGTGCGGCGAGTGGCGTTCTCGGTCGAGCCCACTCGCGTCGAGCAGGCCACCAACTACGACAAGCTCACGGTCGAAGTCGAGACGGACGGTTCCATCACGCCACGCGACGCACTGGCCTCGGCCGGCGACACGCTGCGCAATCTCGTCGCGCTCATCGCCGATCTTTCGGTGGCACCGAAGGGTCTCGAGCTCGGCGAGGTGTCGCCCACCACGTCGGCCTCGCCCGACCTCGACCTGCCGATCGAGGAGCTCGACCTCTCGGAGCGCCCGCGAAACTGCCTGAAGCGCGCCCGGGTCGACACGATCGGTCAGCTCGTGCAGAAGACCGAGGACGACCTGCTCGCGATCACGAACTTCGGTTCGAAGTCGCTCGAGGAAGTGCTCCAGAAGCTCGACGAGCGTGGGCTCGCGTTGCGGGTGAAGGAGTAAGCCGTGCCGTCCCCCAAGAAGGGTCCCCGCTTCGGCGGCAGCCCCGCTCACCACAAGCTGATGATGGCCAACCTGGCTGCGCACCTCTTCGAGAGCGGTGCGATCACGACGACCGTTCCCAAGGCGAAGGCGCTGCGTCCCTACGCCGAACGGTTGATCACCAAGGCCAAGAAGGGCGGCATGCACCAGCAGCGCCAAGTGGTCGCGAAGATCCACGACAAGTCGGTGACCCACAAGCTCTTCACCGAGATCGGGCCTCGCTACGCGGATCGCAACGGCGGCTACCTCCGCATCCTGAAGCTCGGCCCGCGCCCCGGCGACAACGCGCCCATGGCCAGAATCGAGCTGGTGTAGCACTGCGTCTTCTGGTCGCAGCTCCTGGCGGAGCCGCTCCGGCCCGCAGTGACCTTGTCCATTCGGCCGGGGGACCCCGCCGAATCGCGTGAGGTGCTCATGGCGAACTCGCGTCCGTGCCCGTGTCGGGCGTAAGTTCTCTTCGTGACGTTGTTCGATTCGGACGCGGGGCCGGCGAAGGTCAAGCTCGTCGTGGCCTATGACGGCACCGATTTCCACGGGTTCGCCGCACAGACCGACGTCCGAACGGTCGCCGGTGTGCTGGTGAAGTCGATCGAGAAGGTACTGCGCCACGACGTCGAGCTGGTGGGCGCGGGGCGAACCGACGCGGGCGTCCACTCGTGGGCCCAGGTCGTCAGCTTCGACGCCGATCCGGGGCTCGATCCGTGGCGGCTCCAGCAGTCGCTGAACGGGATGCTCGGTCCCGAGATCGTCGTGCGGTCGGCCGAGATCGTCGATCCGGGGTTCGACGCCCGTCGCTCGGCGCAGTGGCGTCGATATCGCTACACGATCGTGAACCGCCCCGTCGCCGACCCGTTCCTCGCGAGGTATGCGTGGTGGGTGCCCGAAACGCTCGACGTCGCCGCGCTCCGCCTCGGTGCCGATCCGTTCGTCGGCGAGCACGATTTCGCGGCGTTCTGTCGCAAGGGCCCCGAAGGCTCGACCACGACGAGGCGGGTCTTCGATTCGCAGTGGACGGACGTCGATGGTGACGGTGTCCTGCACTACGAGATCCGCGCGACGGCATTCTGCTGGCAGATGGTCCGCGCGATCGTGGGGACGCTCGTGGAGATCGGCACCGGCAAGAAGCGCCCGGGCGACGTCATGGGCATCCTGCGGGGCCGCGATCGCTCGGCCGCGGGTCAACTTGCCCCGCCCCACGGCCTGTGCCTACGGGAAGTCGGATACTGAGGCGACTTCGCACGATTTGACCCCACCGGGAAACTGAGGATCATCCTCCGAGAGCGGAATCGGACGGTGACGCCAACGGGTACAACTGCATCGTCGCCCCGGACAACCACGTGGTGCCGGCCGAACGGTCCACGAGTCCGTGGGTCGTGTTGGGGGGCCGCGAATGTCGCGGGTACGGTTCCGTCCGTGGCACGACGCGCGTCGCTCGATCCGAAGTTGAAGCAATACCGCGACCTCTGGGAGAACGAGCTCGCCGGGGCGAAGCTGTACCGCGTCCTCGCCGAGCATGCCGATGAGAAGCAGCGGTCGATCTTCGTCTCGCTGGCCGAGGCCGAAGAAGCGCACGCCCGCCATTGGGAAGAGGAGCTCGCTGCCGCCGGTGTGAAGCTCGGCACGCCACACGTGCCGTTCCGGATCCGTGTCATCAAGGTGCTCGCCCGGCGTCTGGGAACGAATGCCGTGCTCCCGATGGTGATGCGATTCGAAGCTGCAGGCGCGACCGTGTACGACGAGATGGACGAGGCTCCCGCCGCGATGGCCAAGCAGGAGCAGACCCACGGGCGTATCGTCGCCGCCCTCGCGGGCGGCGACACGCAAGGTGAACGGATCGCCGCGGGCGAGCGACGTCACCGCTCCGGCGCCGGGAATTGGTTACGGGCCACAGTGTTCGGCGTCAACGACGGATTGCTCTCGAACCTGTCACTGGTGATGGGTGTGGCCGGCGGAACCGCGAACAAGAGCTTCGTGCTCTTGGCCGGGATCGCGGGCATGACGGCGGGCGCGTTCTCGATGGCGTCGGGTGAGTGGGTGTCGATCCGATCACAACGTGAGTTGTACGAGAACGAGCTGAAGATCGAGAAGGATGAGCTCGCGGCCTTCCCCGAGGAGGAGCGCGAGGAGCTCGAGCTGATCTACCAGGCCAAGGGTATTGAGGCGGCCGAGGCGAAGTCGATGGTGGCCCGGATCATGAGCCGGCCCGACATCGCCCTCGACACGTTGGCGCGCGAAGAGCTGGGTATCGATCCCGGCGAGCTCGGCTCACCCTGGATCGCCGCGATCTCGTCGTTCCTCGCGTTCGCGGTCGGTGCCTCGCTGCCCGTCATCCCGTTTCTGCTCACGAGCGGCACCGCCGCGCTCGTCATCGCCGCGTCGGTCTCGGTGATCGCCCTTTTCGCGGTGGGCGCCGCCATCTCCGTCTTCACCGGTCGCAACGCGGCCAAGGCCGGATTCCGGATGGTCGCGATCGGCGTCCTCGTATCGTCCGTGACGTTCGGGATCGGCAAGCTGGTGGGCGTCGGCGTGAACTGACGACGACCGTCGCACCACGGTGATCCGCCGTGCGTATCTCGGCAACTCTCGGTGTACTGCGGATACGAACCGTCGTGGTCCCGGCGGTGTTGCCAAGACGATTCAGGCCGGGATCATCCGATACCCCGCGGCGGCCAGCGCGCGGAGTGCGTCGTCGCGATGGGCGGGATCCCGGGTTTCGAGAGCGAGGCGCACCTCGACCTCGTCGACGGGGAGCGCGATGCCGGTGCGGTGGTGTTCGACGTCCACCACGTTGAGCCCGAGGGTCGCGATCATACCGAGCAGTCCGTGTAACGCACCCGGCCGGTCGTCGAGCACGACCCGCACCACGAGGTAGCGACCGCCGGCGGTGAGCCCATGGCGGACGAGGCGGATGAGCAAGGAGGGGTCGACGTTGCCGCCGCTGAGCACGAGACCGATCGGCGCGCCATCGGGCGCCGGCACGTGACCGGCGAGCACCGCGGCGAGGGGCGCGGCCCCCGCCGGTTCCACGAGTGTCTTCGCCCGCTCGAGCAGTAGGACGACGGCGAGCGCGATCTGGTCGTCGGTCACCGTCACCACTTCGTCGACGAACGCGACGACGTGTGCGAGGGTGCGCGCCGACACCTCGCGAACGGCGATGCCGTCCGCGATCGTGTCGAGGTGGTCGAGTGGTGTCGGATGGCCGGCATGGAGCGCGGCGCGCATCGACGCCGCACCGTCGGCCTGCACGCCGATGACGCGACACGACGGCCGCAGTGCTTTCAGCGCCGCCGCGACGCCACTCACGAGACCGCCGCCGCCGATCGAGACGACGAACGTCTCGACGTCGGGAGCCTGATCCGCGAACTCGAGTCCGACGGTGCCCTGTCCGGCGATCACGAGCGGATCGTCGAACGCGGGAACGAACGCGGCGCCCGATCGGTGGGCGTACTCGGTCGCGGCGGCGGCTGCTTCGTCGAAGGCCGCGCCGATGAGCTTGACGTCGGCACCGTACGCGCGTGTCGCCGCGACCTTGGGGAGCGCCGCGGATTCGGGCATGAAGATCGTGGAGCGGATGCCCAAGGTCGTAGCGGCCAGCGCGACACCCTGGGCGTGGTTGCCCGCGCTCGCGGCGACGACCGCGTCGGGGCGCGGATCCTGCGCGGCGAGATGGTGGTACGCGCCCCGGAGCTTGAACGATCCGGTGCGCTGCAATTGCTCGCACTTCATCACCAACGGGTGGCCGACGAGTTGCGAGAGCCCGAGAGGACGTTCGACCGGCGTGCGGCGAGCGATCGCCGCCAGCACAATCGACGCGCCGCGGATCTCCTCGATCGTGACGAGCTCTGAACCCTGGTCCGCGGTCATGCGTCGAGGTAGAGGAAGCCGTAGCCCTCGTCGCGAACGGCGATGCCCTCGTCCCGTAATGCGACGTCCCAGTCGCCGCGTACGTCGGGATCCGTTTCCTCCATCCCATGATCGGAGACGAGGACGAACGCGGTCTCGTCGAAGACGCCGGCATGTTCGATCGCGCGCAGGATCTCGCCGAGTCGCGCGTCGGTGTCGCGCACCGCGGCCGCGGCGACGTCGGAGTACGGCCCGCCCTCGTGCATCCCCGTATCGGTCAGTGCGAAGTTCACCCACATGAAGCGGGGCGCCGGATAGCTCACGTCGCGGTAGTGACCGCTCCAGATGCCCACGGCCTGCTCCACCGCCATGTGGTCGATCACCGACCACGACGCGTAGTCCTTCGACGGGCGCACGAATCGTTCCGTGGTGTGGGGTAGGCCGACGGCATCGGTCGGAATCGGCGGGACCTCGCCGCGGCGGAAGAACTCGAAGGTGGAGAAGCTCGCGTCGACGTCGCACGGTTCGTTGACCGATGCCGTGAACGCGTCGGGCCAGGTGCGGTGAATCGCCTGATGCAGTGTCTCGACACCCGCGTCCAGATGTTGCATCGCCGTCGGCCAATTGGCCGATGAGTTCGTGATCACCTGCCGGCCGGAGCGGCGATCGAACCAGGCGTTGTGCAGGATGCCGTGATGACCGGGCAGGCGACCGGTGAGGATCGACGTGTGATTGGCGAGCGTCACCGAGGGCAGGCCGGCGAACGCGCCATGACCGAACGCGGTGCCCATCTCGAGGAGGCGGGCGACGTTCGGCGCCTCACCCGCGGCGGCCATCGCGTAGAGCACGTTGGCGTTCGTGCCGTCGAAGAGGAAGCCGACGACGTGGCGCGGCCGACGCGCGCCGGGATCGAGGACCTCGCGCAGGACGCGGCCGTCGGCGCCCGAGAGGTACGCGTCGACGTCGTCGGCCACGGGTGTGCACCCGAGGAGCTCGGCGATCGTGGGGGCAAGGTCGACGAGGCGGGCCGACCGGGGGACCCAGCCGTCGGCCCGGACCCCGCAGCCGGCGAGGACGAGTGGCGCCCGGGACTGGACGATGCCGAGCGAGCCGTGCTCCCCCCGATGACCGCCCTGATCCTCCCAATTGTGCCCCGCGGAATGGACCACGCAGATGTCGGGCGCAGCCGGATGGTCGAAGAGTTGCGCGATGTGGTCGAACGCGAAGGGGTAGGAGTTGTCGCGGCGGTGCGGCGGTGCGTGGCGACGTTCGTCGTCGAGGCCGATGAACCGATCGACGTCCTGGCGTCCGATCGGGTTCTCGCCGTCGACGGCAATGATCTCGTACTCACCGGGCCCAGCTCGCCGGAAGTGCACACGGCCCGTCGACGCGATGGCCTCGTAGCCGGCATCGCGGCAGGTCAGCGCCATGTCGACGATCGGATCGAGCGCGGGGTCGGCCAGAACGGCGAGTGCCCGTTCGAGGACATCGAAGCGGCGCGGGGCGACTCCCGGCGTGGCCATGACGCCAGGCTAG
>Ga0209048_10001898_pt1 | contig 21112 bp, 21 predicted proteins | sample FrelakmetCRP12CR_FD_187146 | JGI IMG/M metagenome (GOLD analysis project Ga0209048, IMG submission 187146) | Freshwater lake sediment microbial communities from the University of Notre Dame, USA, for methane emissions studies - CRP12 CR (SPAdes)... | ecosystem: Environmental > Aquatic >... | reverse complement strand
GCGGCGCCCGCATGGCTCGGCGGCGAGATAGCTGCCGGCCTCTTCCAGCGCGAAGCAGCGACAGGCGAGTATCCCTGAATAGCCCGGGGTGTCCTCCGACCAATTCGCGATCACGCGCTCGACGGAGGCGACCATGTCCTGCGGCCGGCCGAGCCAGAAATTGACGAAATGGTGGAGGCGGAAGGCGACCGCATCACGCGGATGGCTGCGCAGGATCGACTCCCAAACGGCGATGGCGCGATCGAGCTCGCCCTCGGCCCAGGCTGTCAGGGCGGCGATGTGATCGCGCTCGCGCGGAGTGGCGTCGACGGCGAGCGAGTGCGCCGTGCGCGCCGACTCGACCGCGCCCGGAACAGCGCCCTGCTTGAAGGCAAGCATGGCGAAGTAGCCCTTCATGCAATGGGCCAGCGCGAAGTCCGGGTCGGCTTCCAGCACGGCCTTGAGACGGTCGGGCGTATCGGCTCGGTAGGTGAGGTAGCCGGTGATCAGACGGTCGTAGGCGGCGGCAGCCTTGGCGCTGGCGGTCGAGAGCGGGAGGCCGCGGGCATCGAGAGGCATGGCGTTGTTCCTAGCCGACATTTCCCATGTACCCGACCCATTCGAGCATCTTGGGGGGATGATAATTGCCCCTCCGCGGGTTGGGCAAGATCCAGTAGGGCCACGACCATGCCGGAAGCCTCGCGGCCGCGATGTGACCAACGATCGAACGCAAATTCGGCCCTTCCCTCCGACATCGGGAGGCATTTCTCCCGCAGACAGCCTCGTTGGCCATCCACGGCACCGCCCCTCAACATCGGACCGGCGGCAACGGTCGAAAGCGGCCTATGCCACGCACTGCAATATGATGTGCGACGCGCGCCCGCGCGGAAGCCGCCCATCCCTCAACCTGGTGGAGGTGCCGGGCGCTCCTCCCCGACCCTGTGCTCGGCCACCTCGCGTATCGATTCCCTCAATGCCGGGTACTCCTGGAGCAGGCGGCGGAAGTCAGCTGCGCTAAGCACGAGCAGCTCGCACTCGGTCACGGACACGATCGTCGCGGTGCGCGGCACTTCCCGCAGCAGCGCGACTTCACCGAAGTACTGCCCCGGGCCCAGGCGAATGGCTTGGGGTTGGACCTGGACCTCGACCTCGCCCGAGACGATGAAGAACATCGCGTCGCCGGGCTCGCCGCGCAGCACTATCGTGTACCGCGGCGGCACAACGTCGAGCTTGAGGAGCCGCGCGATGGCGGCAATGCGCGAGGCTTCCAGGCGGGCGAACAACGGCAGGTTTGCCACCAGCTGCCACGAGATCATCGATCGGCGCTTGCGCAATTCGGTGGCGAAGCCGGTGGCCAGAATGCCGGCCGGCACGGCGACGCTGGCGATGCCCAGGACCATAACGATCCCGCCGAAGACGCGGCCCGCCGTCGATACGGGGACCATGTCTCCGTACCCTACCGTGGCCATCGTAACGATCGCCCACCACATCGCCTGCGGCATGCTCGAGAACGCGTCGGGCTGGGCCTCGTGCTCAAGCGCAAAGATGACGGCCGAGACCAGGACCCAGTTGACGGTCATGGCGAGCAGCGCGGATAGCAACACCCGCGATTCGTTGCGGATAACGGCCACGAAGAGCTGGAGCGCCGGGGCGTGCCGGGTGATCTTGAGTACCGCGATCAGGCGCAGGACCCGGAACCAGTCGGAGTCGGCGCGGACGAAGAGTTCGAGGCACAGGGGGAGCAACGCGACAAGATCGATGATGCCCAAAGGCGAGAGGAGGTAGGCCAGCCGTGTGGACCAGGGCCCCCGGGTGGCCGTCGATTCGTTCTCTGGCGCGGCCCAAATTCGCGCCGCATAGTCGAGCGCGAAGAGCACTAACGCCACGTTGTCAATGGCGGCGAAGAGGCCGCCGTAGGCCGTCGGCAGCGACTTGACAGTCGCAAGGACGACGGCCGCCGTATTGACGACGATCGCCGTGACCATGACGGCCCGAACCACCGCACTTCCTGGCGTGCGGCCCTCACCGTCGAGGAGGGGGTAGACGCGCGATCGCCACGTCCTGCGACCCTTCGCCCGCTCGCCTGCCGGAGCTTCCATGGTTCGGCTCTTGTTATCGCGCCTCGGTGCGGTTGCAACCGCCGGGGCGCCGCACCGGCATCCCTGTCATTCAGATCGTGCGACAAGCCCGCGCGCTTGGCAAGGGAAGCTCTCGCCGCACACCGTGGCCACCCGCAGCGTGCGCGCGTTGACCGATCGCTCGCGCAGACCCGATCGCTCGATCCTCCCGGGCCGCGAGGGACACTGCGCATGGGTTCCCGACATGCGCGAGCCTCCCGAACGCTCCGACTGAGTTCGTTTCCCTCGGTCCGTTCAGGATGAAGTCCAGTGTCTGCTTTTCGCACATGCGTACGTCCGGAAAGGGTTGACCGGCGCTTGTCTGCCAACTGTATCCGCCAGCCGCAATCCGTGTGCACGCCGGCGTGCAGAGATAGCCGGCGTACCGCGGACTGACGCCCCCAAGGTGATGCCCGACCAACTCTGCACCTCGTTGGCCAGGTCGCGTCAACTCGTGATAGCCTGAAACTTCGACACTCGCCGGCGTTGAATCGACTGTCCCTCGACATTGATCCTTGTCAACAGCGGATAAGACGGCGTCCGCGAGCACTGACGTGAATGATGAGCGGCACGCGCTGCGGCAATTCCGATCCGGGCGCGAGGTGGGATCGCTCGCGGCGACTGTCCGGCGAAACGCGGTACGTCGACGGCGGCGTCAAGGTCGTGACGTTGGGACGCCAGGCAGGAGCATGGGATGACCGACCACCGGATCGAGCGGCTCACCGCCTGGTATCAACCGATCGTCGATCTCAATACCGGCAAGGTGGCGGGATGCGAGGTCCTGAGCCGCCTCGTCGCGGCCGACGGATCGGCCAGATCGGCGGCCGCCTTGATGAATGAACTCGAACGGGAGCCGGAGGCGCAATATGAGCTGATTCGCAAGCTGCTCGAATCGATCCACCGCGAGATAGTTCCGATCTTTGCGCGGCACCCCGACTTCTACGTCAGCGTCAACATTCCGCCTTCGGTGTTCGGCACCGGCCGCGTCGCGTCGATGCTGTCCGACCTCGAGCTCGACCCATGGCGGACGCGACTCGTGGTGGAATTGACGGAGCGGCAGGCGCTGACCGATCTCGGGCGGGCGGCCATCGGCACGGCGAGGTCGCTGGGCATCGCAGTGGCGCTGGACGATTTCGGCACCGGCCACAGCGGACTTTCGCAGTTCGTCGGTCTCGATCTCGACATTCTTAAGATCGATCGCAGCCTGCTCATGCCCATTCTCGAGAACCGAACGGCAGCGCGCATGCTCCGCGGCATCGTCGGCCTCGCGGCAGCATTGCGCCTGCGCACCGTCGCCGAGGGCGTGGAGACCTGGGAGCACGCTTTCTTCCTGCGTGCGGCCGGTGTCGATTACGGCCAGGGATATTTCTGGAGCAAGGCTGTTCCCGGTGCCGAGATCGAGGCGCTGCTGGAGCGCGGATTCGCGCACAGCCTGGATCGGCCATTGGCGCGGTAGGACGCGCGCTGCGCGTGAAGCAGTAGCGCCTGCACGAGCAGCCCAGGCGCGACGGCGCACAATTCGCGCGTATGTCGCGTCGAGGGCCGCTATTGGTGAAACGATCTTGACTGCAGCAGGCCGCGGGCGGCCTGCCTCACGTCGGGCGAGGAGAAGCGGAAGGCAGCGCGATCCAGCAGGTAGTGGATGAAGCCGCTCGCGAAGCCCATTGCCAGCAGCGCCGGCACGAAGGGCGAGGAGCGCAGCCACCACGCCGCTTCGCCGAAGATGCGGTCGGCGTAGACGTATTCGTCGGCCACGGCCTCCACCTCCAGCACCGGCAGCAGCAGGGTGGAGACGACGGCGAGCACGAGCAGCACTGCCCAGCCACGCCGATTGACGGGCGCCAGCAGCCGCTGCCAGTGCGCGCCAGGCGCCTGGGCCCCACCGGAAGCCGCGAGCGAGGCGAGTCCCATCGCGGCGCTCCAATGCTGCACGCTCCACAGCACGATGAACAGGAAGGGGTCGCGCGCGACGAAGGCGAAAAGCACCATGGCCGAGACGCCGAGGACGTAGGCCACGCGCGGCAGCGATGGGCGCTGCGAGCGCAGTTCGACACGCAGCATCAGGGCGGTCAGGATCACGACGAGGACGATGCCACCATCGCGCAGCGTGCGCGCGAACACGTCCGCCCCGCCCGCTCCCAGCAGCGGGTCGATCCAGCGGTCCTGGAAGGCGATCGATCCAGCCAGGGCGTCTGCCACCACGACGAAACCGCCGCCCACGACGAGCGCAAACCACCGATCGAGCCGTCGCGTGATCGCGTCCGACGCTCGTCCCGCGCGCGCGCGGTAGAGGCTGAGCAGCCCGAAGTGCTGCGCGGCAAAATGGTAACTCACCAGCAGGTAATCCAGGACGGCGAACCCGACCACGCGCTCGGTCAGCGGCATCGGCAGCACGCTCTCGGGAGCCAGCAGCAGGGCGAAGCAGGCCACGGCGATGGCCAGCGGGGCGACTACGAAGCGCAGCCGCTGCGTGGCGAGCAGGGGGCGGTAGGCCGGGGTCGCGTAGGCTAGCCAGGCCGACGAGACGCGGTGGCCGAACCACAGCGGCACCGCGAGGGCGAAGAACAGCCCGTCCACCGGGCTGGCGCGCACGTCGTCATGACCCCGCGCCAGCAGAAGGACCAGGGGGGCCAACCACAGCGCATTCAGGACCCAAACGAGGTCCCAGGCCGGGCTCTTGATCCAGCGCATGGGGGTAGAAGGTAGCGCATCGGTCCGGTTTGATGTTTCCCCGACCGGTGCATAGGCTCGGGTCGACGCAAGGAAGTGATGGTGCCTATGTCGCATCGCGAGCCGCTATTGAAGAAACCGAGCTACATTTTCCCCGCTACGGCAGGCCGGCGCCAGTGACCGAGGTCAGTTTGCGACGGCCGTGCGAGGGTCGCTGACCGGCCACAACCGGCGGCAGCGCCTCGTCCCCCAAAGCAACGGTCATCACCCTGGAACGACCGACTCGGGACGGCCGGTCGCGCCAACCAAGCCCGGCCATTTGGGCTCCCCCACGGGCGCAGCGGAAGGGGCCCGCGGCGAGACGCTACCACTGCGTGCGTCCACGACCCGGCCCGTCTACTGAGGGAAGGCGACGGAGGGCAAAGGACGGGACCGCATCGCACTCTCCACCACGGACGGCACTGGAAGCCCGGCGGCCAGAAGTCCTGCTCGGCGTCCTCCGTGCCCTCTGCGATAGCGACACGCGCCCTTACGCCGCTGGCGCGGGATTCATTGCCGAGGCAATCTTGCTCTTGTTCTTGGCAATGAACTGATCGAAGTTCTGGAGCTCCGGATCGAGTTGCCGCGCGACGTCCGTGCTCCGGGCGCCGGTGACTTCCTTTTCGAAGTCGCGGAACACCTGGAACATGTTGCCCAACTCGTCGGCGCCGGGGAACCCGAAGCTGCGGTAGACGTCCGCGGCCACGGCGTTGTACCGAATCGGCCCGACGCCCATGCCCTTCGAAATCTTCTCGCCCATCTCGGTGAGCGTCAGGTTTTGGCTCTCGATCCCGACGGTCTTGCCGACGTACTGCTGACCCGCTTTGAAGATGCCGTAGGCGGACTTCCCGATATCCTCGGCCGCCATCCCGGCGAGCTTGCTGTCGCCCATCGGAAACGTCCACTCGTACTGCCCGTCGGCGCCCTTTTTCGGCGCGAGACCGAACGAGTAGAGGTTATCCCAATAGAACGATGTCACCAGGAAGGTGGTGGGCAGGCCCGCAAAGTACGCGTTCGCCTCGGCCTTCGCGTCGAAGTGTGGCACGCGGAACTTTTCCTGCAGCATCGGCATGCGCTTGTCGTCCGCGTTCATCAGGTTGCGCGTGTCTTCGAGTGTCGACCAGATGACGTGCGAAACGCCTGCGGCCCTCGCAGCATCGGCGACGTTCTTGGCCTGCGCCTTTTCTTTCTCGCCGGAGAAGTGCTCCCAGAAATTGGTCACGGCGTATACGCCGTAGGCACCCGCGAACGCCTTCTTCAGGCTCTCGACGTCGTCGAGATCCGCCTGGACGACTTCCCCGCCCTTGGCGGCAATGGCTCTCGCCTTGCCGTTGGTCGGGTCGCGCGTGATCGCACGCGCCGCGAATCCGCCGTTTGGATCGCTCAGAATCGCCTCGACGAGACTACCGCCCTGCGCTCCGGTGGATCCAACAACCGCGATGATCTTCTTGTCTGCCATGTCGTTTCTCCTTGCAGGCCCCGCTTATTGGGCCGGTGGCGCGGCGGCGCGCCGCTCGAAGCCTTCGAGCGATACGGTGATCTCCGAAGTCGTGGGCCGAAAGCGGATACACGACAGGGTGGGGTAACGGCCGGTCAACGCAACCGCCGCCGCCTTCTTGATCGGGGAACAGCCGTCCGGCCGCGACTTCAGGTACGCGACGGTCACCATCTCCTCGTAGAACGTCACGCGGCCCTCGTACACGCCGTAGATCCACGTATGCGTGAACGGCACGCCGTTGAATTCGGGCGCTTTGAGATCCACCAGGTGATTGCCCATCGCGGGCGCCACCGCCTCCACGTCCTTGAAATCAGGGTGCATGTAATTCGCCGGCACCGGCAGCCGCGCCTGCGCGAACTGGTCGCAACGCACGTGCTCGGGACCGCAGGGCCCGGACTCGATCGCGAAGACCCTTTCGATCGGCTCGATGTAGAAGTGGACGTCGAAATGCGGCTTGTCGTACACGCCGGGCGGGATGTGGCCGTGCGGGTTCCAGTTCAGCAGCGCCCACTTGAACGGCAGGTCGGACTGGCGGCTCGCCTCGCTGGACAACGGGAGCACCCGCTCGTGCCAGCCCGCGCACTCGGCGGCGAGGTCGATCTTCCCATCCTTGTTCAGATCGAAACAGTGATGACCGTCCGAGGGCGCTGTAGGCAGGTTGTCGAGCGCGGTGCCGGAGAAGACGACACCGATGGCGCTCACCGCGCCCGATGCGTCGAACTCCGCGTAGCCTGCCACCGTTCCATTGCCCAGCGCCGACGGTGCGCCCAAGGCGCGTGCGGGCGGGCTGCCCTGCGGCCCGGCCGCGCATGCGGCCAGCAGAAATCCGAGACTCACCCCCACAGCGCAATAAGTGGGCGCAATCGGGGCAACCAGCCGGCGAATTCGCCACATGAATGAGTTCACCGAAGGATGGTCTTGTCGACAGGATCTGTCTGCGCTTCTCACGCAGGACCCTGTCGTGGCGCTATGCGCCTCTTGTTACGGGGTGGGGCGCCAAGACCCGCGGTTACCCGGCGCTTAGGTAAGCGTATAGGCTCATTGAACCGATAACGCAAGGAGAATCATTACGGAGCGCGTCATGCGCACGACAATGTCAGCGCGCAGCCGGCAGCTCCCGCAGCGCGCTCTTGAGGACCTTGCCGGTGTTGTTCTTCGGCAGTTCGTCCAGGAAGACGTACGCCTTCGGCCGCTTGAACCGCGCGATGTGCGCGAGGCACAGCGCGTCGAGAGCGGTCTCGAGCCGGCGCCTCGACTCGCCGTCGGCCGCGACGGCCGCGCGCGCGACGAGGCAGGCGACGACCTCCTCGCCCCAATCGGGGTTCGCACGGCCGATCACCGCGACCTCCGCGACGTCGGGATGCAGCAGCAGCACCTCCTCCACCTCGCGCGGATAGATGTTGGAGCCGCCGCTCACGATCAGGTCCTTCGACCGGTCCTTCAGAGTGAGATAGCTGTCGGCGTCGAGGCTGCCGACGTCGCCGGTGTGCAGCCAGCCGTTCGCCAGCGTGATGCGCGTCGCCTCGGGATTCATCCAGTAACCCTGCATCACCGTCGGGCCGCGGACGAGGACCTCGCCGATTTCACCCGTGGGCAGCGCCTCGTCGTTCGCATCGCCGATGCGCACCTCGACCCCGGTCTGCGCCACCCCGACGGATCCGAGCCGCGCATCGTCGCCGCGCGCGATCGCATCGGCGACGTGCGCTCGGCTCATTACCGTGATCGTCATCGGCGACTCGCCCTGGCCGTAGATCTGCGCGAGCCGCGGGCCGAGCGCGGCGAATGCCGCCTTGGCGTCGGCAACGTACATCGGCCCGCCGCCGTAGACGATGCTCTTCAGCCGATCGAGCCGGGCGCTCGCGAGCGCGGGCGCCGCGACCAGCCGCTTGACCATGGTCGGCGGGGCGAAGAAGCACGCGCCATTCCACGCCGCGAGCAGCCTGCAGATCTCGTCCGCGTCGAATCCGCCGGATTCCGGGACGACGTTGACCGCGCCGGCCTGGACGTGCGGGACCACGTAGAGCCCGGAACCGTGCGACAGCGGGGCCGGATGGAACAGCGCGTCGCCGGGTGCGACGGACTCGACACATGCCAGGAAGGCTCCGCTCATCGCGCGCAGGTTCCCGTGCGAGATGACGACACCCTTGGGCCTGCCCGTCGTGCCGCTCGTGTAGAAGAGCCACGCCGGATCGTCGGGCGCGCAGGGCGCCGGAGCCTCCGATGCCGCTCCGCCGAAGAGCTTCGTGTAGTCGCCGCCTCCAAGCTCGACGACGTGCGCGAGCGTCGGGGCTTTGCCGCCCAATCCGCCGATTGCCGCACGCCATCCGGCGTCGACGAATGCCCATCGCGCGTTACTGTTCGCGAGCACGAACGCAAGCTCCCGCGGATGTAGCCTGGCATTCACCGGCACCGCGACGAGCCCGGCCCACCAGCAGCCGAACAGTGCCTCGATGTACGCCGGAACATTGCGCGAGACGAGCGCGACGCGATCTCCGCGCTCGAGCCCCGCCGACACGAAGGCGCCGGCGAGCCGTACCGACCGCGCGGCGAGCGTCGCATAGTCGCAGAGCACGCTGCCGCCCTGTGCGAGCGCCGGCAGCCGCGGCCATGCGCGCGCGCTGCGGGCGAGCAGCGACGCGACGTTGTGATCGGGCGACCTGGACATGTTCGGCATCCGAGTGGCGAGCAGCCTGCGCGGAGTCTAGCGCAACCGCGCCCGCACGACCGCGCCGCTTCCGGCGCGTACATGTCGCCGGTGCCGCTTCGGCTAGAATGGCCGGCACAGCCAAACGCCGGAGCCTTCATGCCGAACAGCCGTCCGCTTCCCGCCACCATGCGCTACATCGCCGCCCGCGAGCCGGGCCCGCCCGACGTGCTGGCGCTCGCCGAAGGGCCCGTGCCGCAGCCGAAGGCCGGCGAGGTGCTGATCGAGGTGAGCCACGCGGGTGTGAACCGGCCCGATTGCGCGCAGCGCGCCGGAACGTATCCGCCGCCGCCGGACGCCTCGCCGATCATCGGCCTCGAGGTCGCGGGCAGGATCGCCGCCTGCGGCGAGGGCGTCACCTCGTGGCGCACCGGCGACGCGGTCTGCGCGCTGACTCCCGGCGGCGGCTATGCCGAGTACTGCACGACCCCCGCCGTCTTCTGCCTGCCGATTCCGAACGCCCTCACGCCGCTGGAGGCGGCGAGCCTTCCTGAGAACTTCTTCACGGTCTGGAACAATCTCTTCGACCGCGGCCGGCTGAAGTGCGGCGAGAAGGTGCTGATCCACGGCGGTTCGAGCGGCATCGGCCTGACCGCCATCCAGCTCGCGAAACAGATCGACGCGACGGTGTTCACGACAGTCGGCAGCGACGAGAAGGCGGCGTACTGCCGCTCGCTCGGCGCCGACCACGCGATCAATTACCGGACACACGATTTCGTCGCCGAGGTCGCGCGCATCACGGGCAAGCACGGTGTCGACATCGTGCTCGACATGGTCGGCGGCGACTACATCGAGAAGAACCTCAAGTGCCTCGCCCTCGAGGGCCGCCTCGTGATGATCGCGTTCCTGCATGGCGGTCGGGTCGAGGTCGACTGGCGGCCCATCATGATGAAGCGGCTCACCGTCACCGGCTCGACGCTGCGGGCGAGCCCGACCGAGCGCAAGGCGGAAATTGCAAACTCGCTGCGCGAGAACGTCTGGCCGCTGCTCGAGAGCCGCGACGTGAAGACCGTCGTCCACCGCGTGTTCCCGCTCGCCGAGGCTGCGGCGGCGCACGCGCTGATGGAATCGTCGCAGCACATGGGGAAGATCATGCTGGCCGTGCGGTCGTAGCGGCCGGCGGGAATCGGCGCGTCCCCCGCGCCGCCGCCGGGCCGGCCCGCACCGGGACGACCTCGGGCGCGCCCGCCGGGTCAGTACGTCGCCCGCCCGCCGGAGAGGTCGAACACCGCGCCCGTCGAGAACGAGCATTCCTCGCTCGCAAGCCAGCACACGAGCGCGGCAATCTCCTCGACCGCGCCGAAGCGCCCCATCGGGATCTTCGACAGCATGAAGTCGATGTGCTGCTGCGACATCTGGTCGAAGATCGCCGTGCGCACCGCCGCGGGCGTCACGCAGTTGACGCGGATGCCGGTCCTGGCGAGCTCCTTCCCGAGCGACTTTGTGAGTCCGATCACGCCGGCCTTCGACGTGCTGTACGCGGACGCGTTCGGGTTCCCCTCCTTGCCCGCGACCGAGGCGATGTTGACGATCCGGCCGTAGTCGGCCCGCAACATCGCGGGCACGACGGCGCGGTTGCAGTAGAAGAGACCGTTGAGGTTGACGTCGATCACGCGCCGCCAAGCGTCGACCGGGTATTCCCACGTCGACACGTTCGGGCCCGTGACGCCCGCCGAGCAGACGAGGACGTCGATGCGTCCCATGCCCTCGGCCGACGCGTCCGCAGCCCGCGCTACCGCATCCGGATCGGCCACGTCGAGCGCCTGCGTGAGCGTGCCGGGCGGAAGCGCCGTCGCTGCCCGGGCGAGCGCGGCCTCGTCGCGATCCCACAACGCGAGCTTGGCGCCGCTCGCCGCGAGTCGGCTCGCGAGCGCGAGGCCGATTCCGGCGGCGCCGCCGGTCACGACGGCGGTGCGCCCGCCGAAATCGAGCTGGTTCATTTCCGCGTCCTCCTGATCGGTGTCGTCACGACTCTACCGCAATGCCACCGCGGTGCGCACCGTCTCCCGCCCGGGTGCCGGGCCGGCGCCCTCTACTTGAGGATGAGGACCAGGTTGATGACGAGCAGAAGAATGCCGAGCACGGCGACGACCGACACGAGGGCCGTCAGCGTGTTCTTGGTCTCGCCGCGGAACACGGCGAACTCGTCGGCGAGATCGGCCATTCGCACGCCGCCCGCGAAGGAGTCCGCGCTCGCCTGCTCCTCGTCGAACATGTCGCTTTCCATCGGCTCCGCCGGCTCCAGCGGTTCGCCCACGTCCGCTGGCTCCATCGACTCCGCAGGCCCGGGGATGTCGATCGGCAGGATGACCGAGAAGTTGGTCACCGGAAGCGTCGGATTCCTCCGGTTGTTCCAGAACTTGACTCTCGTCGCTCCCCGCATCAGGTACACGAGTCCGCGCGTTTCCTTGCCCGACACGCGCTCCCCGGCCTGCACGAACATCTTGGACGGAAGCCTGCCGGATACCGCGACGCTGAACAGCACGTCGAATTGCGCGGACGACAGCGCGATGTCGACCTGGAAGCTCGCCGGCCTGCGGCGCTGACCCTCCACGACGGCGTCCGCGTAGACGAGCGATCCCACGGCGTCGTCGTCGCCGCGGCCGGTCTCGTCCTTGCGTTCGCGGATGCGCATCAATCCCGAGATCGACTCGAGCGCGCCGCCGGTCGCGAGCGCGACCGTCTCGCCCGCGGCCACGAGCACTTTCATCACGAGCATGTTCTCGTGGCCCCGCTCGAGAACGAGACGGGCCTTCGTCGGCCGGAAGGCGATGAGCGGCATCGACTATCCCGGCGGTGCGCCGCTCCCGCAGCGCGCCACCGCGCCGGCACGCGCGCGACCGCGGCGGCGCAGCAGTTCGGCGCACTGCCGCACGCGCGCGAAAGGCAGTGCGCAGCACCAGAGCCCGCCCGCTCGCGTGCGCGAGCGGCGGCGGTTGTCGCCATGCACGGAAGGAATCGCTTTCGCGCCCACGTGAATTTTCGAATTCCCCTGTCGATGGACGTCGATGAACCGGATCCCGCGACCAGATCGTGGTGCCGGCAGTAGGAATCGAACCCACGACCAACGGTTTACAAAACCGCTGCTCTACCAACTGAGCTATGCCGGCTGTGCACGGAATTCTACCCGCGCGGACGACACCGGAGCGATTATCGGCATCGTGGAATGTCCGCGTGTTCAACACGTAGACGACAACTCGCGCGGCGGCGCCACAGGCACCCGCGTGCGCGAAAGGGGCGGCGCTACTTGATGATCTGCAGGTGCGACGGCTTCGGCCGGGTCTTGTCGCGCTCCTTCGCCTCCTGGGCTTCCGGCGCGTCCCTTTCCAGTGCGGCGTCGATATCCGGCTCGGCCGGCACGCCGACCGCCGCAAGGGAGCCCGCCGGCACCTGCGGCGTCGTGAACGCGAAGCCGTAGCCGGTCTCCTTGGCGAAGATGCCGGCGACCGCGGGCATCGGCACCGAAACCTCCTGCGAGGTGCCCGAGAAGCGTGCCGTGAACCGGACTCCGTCGTTGTCGATCGTCAGGCGACGCGTCGCCGAGACGCCGACGTTGAGCACGATTTCGCCGTTCTTGACGAACGCCATGGGCACGCGCGTCTCGCTGTTCACCTTGACCGCGAGGTACGGCGTGAGGCCGTTGTCGGCGCACCACTCGCAGATCGCGCGGACGAGGTAGGGCTTGGCGGATTGCTCGGACATGGGGTCAGGATATTACGCGCCGGCCGTCAACGGTCAAGCGGGCGCTCCGTCGGCGGCGCCGACTGGTACCTGCCACCTGCGCCTGTTGTCACTGGTAGCGCATCCCGATTTCCGCCGCCCCTGCAAGTTGCCGCAGGTGGCGCATCCCAATTTCCGAAGCCCGAGTGGGGTATCGAGGGCGGCGGGAATCGGGATGCGCCACCTGCGTCCGGCATCGGCCCGGTCGGAGTTGGAAGGCCGGTGAAGGCCGGTATCCGCCACCCTCGGTACCCCACTCGGGCTACGGATACCGGCACTCGCCGTCCTTCCATTGGGGGTACTTCCATTGGCGGGTACCGGCCTTCGCCATCCCCCCCTGAGCCGATCCGGCTATTTCCGCATGCCGCGTTCGGCGGAGGTCATCGCCTCGGAGAACGCAGGCCGGGCGAACAGGCGCTCCGCGTACTTCATGAGCGGCGCCGCCTGCTTGGGCATCTGGATGCCGTAATAGTCGAGCCGCCATAGGAGAGGCGTTATCGCGACGTCGAGCATCGAATATTCCTCGCCCAGCATGTGCTTGTGCTTCGCGAACACCGGGGCGATCTGCAGCAGGCTGTCGCGGACAAGGTTGCGCGCCTTCTCGAGCTGCTTCTGGTTGTTGCCCTCGAGCGCGTCGATGTGGCAGAACATCTCCTTCTCGAAACGGTGCAGGAACAGCCGCGCCCTGGCGCGCATCACCGGGTCGGCCGGCATCAGCTGCGGGTGCGGGAAGCGCTCGTCGATGTACTCGTTGATGATGTTCGACTCGTGCAGGACGAGGTCGCGCTCGACCAGCACCGGAACCTGGTTGTACGGATTCATCACCGCCAGGTCCTCGGGCTTGTGGTCGAGGTCGACGTCGATGATCTGGAAGTCCATGCCCTTCTCGTGCAGCACGATGCGGCAGCGCTGGCTGAAAGGATCGGTGGTCCCTGAATAGAGCGTCATCATGATTCGATTCTCCTCGCGCGGGGCGGGCTGGCCAATGCAGATGGGGGCGATGGGCCCGGAAGGCAACGGCAGGAGCGAGAGCGTCGCCCATGCCTGAACTCATGGTCGGTCGGCAGGTCGAATGCAGGGCGGCGGCCGGGTCGCGGGCGCGCCGCCCGGTCCGTGGGCGCGAGCAGGCCACCGGAGGACGCGGCGCGGCAGCCCCGTCGCCCAGCGGCGCCGCGTCAGTGGACGTCCTTCCAGTACTCGCGCTTCATCCAGTAGGCGAATACGAACAGCACACCGAGGTACAGGAGCACGAGCAGCCCGAGGCTCAAACGCTTGTTCTTCGTGGGCTCGCCGATGTAATCGAGGAAGTTGACGAGGTCGGCGACCATTTCGCGGTACTGGACCGGCGTGAGGGTACCCGGAGTCTCGCCGGCCAGCGATTTCACGACGAACGTATGGCCCTTCCCGGGAGCGAGCACGACGATGCCCTTGGCGGCGAGCGCCGCGGCCTGGGCGGCCTCGTGGTCCTCGAACTCGGCGGTGACGAGCCGGTTGGCCCCCGAGAGAGTCGTCAGCACGTGCGGCATCGCGACGTTCGGGAACACGAGGTTGTTCCAGCCGCTGGGAGAGGCGTCGTCCCGGTAGAAGCCGAGAAAGTAGTTGTACAGCCAGTCGGCGCCGCGCACGCGCGCCTCGACCGACAGATCCGGGGGCGTCACGCCGAACCAGCCCTTCGCGTCGTCAGGCCGCATCGCGACCGTCATGGTGTCGCCGATCTTCGCCGAAGCGAACATCAGGTTGTCGCGGATCTGCGCCTCGGTGAGCTCCAGGTCGGTCAGCCGGTTGTAGCGCATGTACTTCGCGGTGTGGCAGTTGAGGCAGTAGTTGACGAAGGTACGCGCGCCGCGCTGCCGCGACTCGACGTCGAGGCGGTTGATCGGGGCGGGCTCCATCCGGACATCGCTGCCGCCCGACGCGGCGGCGGGGCCGGAGACGGCGAGAAGGAACGCGGCGAGCAGCGGAACGAATTTGCTCATGGTCGTCATCCCGTCACTCGTTCCGGTACCGGCTTCGTCCGGTCGCGCGCCGTGTACCAGGGCATCAGCACGAAGAACAGGAAGTAGACGACGGTGAGCGCGCGCGATACGACGGTCGCGCGGTCGGCCGTCCCGAGCAGGGGCCAGCCCTCCGGGAACTGGCCCCAGACCGTCACCGGGACGACGCCGAGGTAGCCCAGGACGAGGAAGCTCGCGACGAAGAGCGCGAGCCAGACCTTGTACACGGTGCCGCGGTACCGTATCGACTTGACCGCGCCGCGGTCGAGCCACGGCAGCGCGAACAGGATCATCACGGCCGCGCCCATCACGATCACGCCCCAGAACTGGCTGCCCATCATCGACGGTACCGCGCGGAGCATCGCGTAGAACGGCGTGAAGTACCAGACCGGCGCGATGTGCTCGGGCGTCTTCAGCGGATCGGCCGGAATGAAGTTGTTCGCCTCCAGGAAGTAGCCGCCCATGTCGGGCACGAAGAACACGATGATCGAGAACACCGCGAGGAAAACGACGACGCCGACGATGTCCTTGACCGTGTAATACGGGTGCGAGTTGATGCCGTCAAGCGGAAGGCCGGTGACGGGATCCTTCGGCTGCTTCTTGATCTCGATGCCGTCCGGATTGTTCGAGCCGGTCTCGTGCAGCGCCATCAGGTGCGCGGCGACGAGCCCGATCAGCACCAGCGGCACCGCGACCACGTGAAAAGCGAAGAACCGGTTCAGCGTGATGTCCGAGATCGTGTAGTCGCCGCGGATCCAGATCCCGAGGTCCTCGCCGATGACCGGCACCGCCGAAAACAGGTTGACGATCACCTGCGCGCCCCAGTACGACATCTGGCCCCAGGGAAGCAGGTAGCCGAAGAACGCCTCGGCCATCAGGCAAAGGTAGATGAGGCAGCCGAAGATCCACGTGAGCTCGCGCGGCTTGCGGTAGCTGCCGTACATGAGCGCGCGAAACATGTGCAGATAGACGACGACGAAGAACATCGACGCGCCGGTCGAGTGCATGTAGCGGATCAGCCAGCCCCACGGGAGGTCGCGCATGATGTATTCGATCGACTCGAACGCGTGCGCGGCGTCGGCCTTGTAGCTCATCGTGAGGAAGATGCCGGTGACGAGCTGCATCACCAGCACCATCGCGGCGAGCGAGCCAAAGTAGTACCAGAAGTTGAAGTTCTTCGGCGCGACGTACTTGCCCCACTGGGACTCCCAGAGGGCCGTCAGCGGGAAGCGCTCGTCGATCCAGGTCAGGAGCTTCTGCATGGCCGGGGTCCCCTTACGCCGACTTGCCGTCGTCGCCGACGACGATCCGGGTGTCCGTCAGGTACCGGTACGGCGGGACGGGCAGGTTCGTCGGCGCGGGCACGCCGGAATAGACGCGGCCGGCCAGGTCGAACTTCGACTGGTGGCAGGGGCAGAAGAATCCGCCGAGCCACTCGGGCCCGAGGTCCGCGGGCGCCACGTCCGGGCGATACGTCGGCGAGCACCCGAGGTGCGTGCAGATGCCGACCAGCACCAGCACGCCGTCCTTGATCGAGCGATGCTCGTTCTTCGCGTACTCCGGCTGCTGCGAGGCGTTCGAGTTCGGGTCCGCGAGCTTCGGATCGAGCTTCGGCAGCGAGTCGAGCATCGGCTTCGTGCGGCTGATGATCCACACGACCTTGCCGCGCCATTCGATGTCGATCTTCTGCCCCGGCTCGAGCTTGCCGATGTCGACCTCGACGGGCGCACCTGCGGCCTTGGCGCGCTCGCTCGGGAAGAACGACATCACGAACGGCGTCGCCGCTCCGACGGCGCCGACGCCGCCGACGACGCCGGTCGCGCCGATCAGGAAGCGCCGCTTCCCCTGGTCCACTGTGCCTTCCGCCATGACGACCCGTCCCCTGTCACCGTTTCCGGTCTGCCGCGCCGGACCGGACCGGCGGCGACTCGCAAACCGGTCGATTATAAGGGATTCGCGCACCCGGCCGAAAGCCTGGGGACGAGCCGGACCGGGAATTCGTATCGGAATCAGCCGGTTGGCGCCCGCTGCCCCCTCCGGCCGGGCGACCTGCAGACAGGCGCCGGACGGACCCCGCCGCAGGATCCCCGGCGGATTGCGCGGCGCAGCAAATGTCTATAATGGGCCGCCGATCCCCTCCCCCAACCCCCGACCGTCCGTACCGAAAGACGCGCGTGCTCCGCGGTATCTGGCTCTTCTTCGCACAGGCCTGCACGGTCTGCCTCGCCGCGCTGTTCGTCGTCGCGACACTGCGGCCCGATCTGCTCGCTCGTTTCACCGACAAAGGCGGGCAGGTCGTCCTGCTGCAGGAGACATCGACGCCGGTCACCACGCCGACGGTCGCGAGCTTCGCGGACGCCGCGAAACGGGCGATGCCGGCCGTCGTCAACATCTACACGAGCAAGGAGATGCGCCAGCGCGGGCCGCTGGCGGACGATCCGCTGCTGCGGCGCTACTTCCCGGAGTTCGCGGACAAGCTGCCGCGGCAGCGCGCGACGAGCCTCGGATCGGGCGTGATCGTCTCGCCGGAAGGCTTTGTCCTGACCAACAATCACATGATCGAGGGCGCCGACGACATCCAGCTGGTGCTGGCCGACGGGCGCAGGATCGGTGCGCGCGTGCGCGGCACGGATCCGGAATCCGACCTCGCCGTGCTCAAGGCGGACGGCGAAAACTTCCCGGCCATCACGTTCGGCGCGCTGGAGCGTGTGCAGGTCGGCGACTTCGTGCTCGCCATCGGCAACCCGTTCGGATTCGGCAACACGGTGACGCTCGGCATCGTCAGTGCGCTCGGCCGCAACCATCTCGGCATCAATCGCTTCGAGGACTTCATCCAGACCGACGCCGCGATCAATCCGGGCAACTCGGGCGGCGCGCTCGTCGACGCGGCGGGCAACCTGATCGGCATCAACAGCACGATCTTTTCGCAGTCGGGCGGCTCGCTGGGCATCGGCTTCGCCATCCCCGTGTCGCTCGCGCGGAACGTGCTCGAGCAGATCATCCGGGACGGCGCCGTGACGCGGGGCTGGCTCGGCATCGAGCCGCTCGACGTCACCACGGAAGCCGCGCGGGCACTCGGGCTCGAGAATGCCGGCGGGGTGCTGATCCGCAGCGTCGTCCGCAACGGCCCGGCCGAGCACGCCGGGATCCAGGGACGCGACGTCGTGCTGGAGCTCGACGGCAAGCCGACGCGCGACACCCCGGCGCTGCTGGCGCGCATCGCCGAGCTGCCGCCCGGCAGCGCCGTCAAGGTGAAGGTCTGGCGGGACCGGAAGGCGCAGGAAATCGACGTCACCGTCGGCCGCAGGCCGCAGGCGCAGTAGGCGGCGCCCGCGGTCCCTTGAGCCGCGCGCACCGCCACCACGCTATTTCGACGCTTCGGGCTCGGGGGCGGCCCCGTCGGCGGGCGGCACGACGAAGCGCGCCATCAGCATCCCGAGCTCGTAGAGGAGCCACAGCGGAACGGCGAGCAGCAGCTGCGACACGACGTCGGGCGGCGTGAAGACCGCGCCCGCGATGAACGCGCCGACGATCACGTACGCCCGGATGGAGCGCAGCCATTCCAGCGTGACGATCCGCATCCGCACCAGCACGATCACGACAACGGGCACCTCGAAGGTGATCCCGAACGCGACGAACATCGTGAGCACGAACGACAGGTACTTGTCGATGTCGGTCATCATCGTCACGCCCGCCGGCGCGTAGCCGGCGAAGAAGCCGAAGGCAATCGGGAACACGAAGAAGTACGCGAACGCCATCCCGATCAGGAAGAACACGAAGCTCGACAGGATGACGGGCACGGCCAGGCGCTTCTCGTGCTGGTAGAGGCCCGGCGCCACGAACGCCCACACCTGCCACAGCACGTACGGCAGCGCGGCCAGGAAAGCCGTCATCAGCGTCACCTTGAGCGGCACGAAGAACGTGCCGGTGACATCGGTGGCGATCATCGTCGCGCCCTTCGGCAGCACCCGCAGCAGCGGCGCGGCGAGCAGTGCGTAGATGTCCTTCGCCCACGGCACGAGGCAGACCAGGACCACGCCGATGGCGACGATGGAGCGAACGAGCCGCGCGCGCAGCTCGATCAGGTGCGAGATGAACGTTTCCTGGGCGCCGTTCGGCAGGGGCGGCGGGGCATTCATGGCGGGGGACGTCCGCCGGGCGTCAGTCGCGGTCGAAGCCGGGCAGTGTTCCCTGGCGCGGCGCTTCGTCGGCGGGCCTCCCCGCAGCTCTCGCGAGCGTCGGCTGCGGCCGCGCCTCGGTCGGCCCCGCCTGCGCCCCGGACGCCGTGGCGGACGGAGGTTCGGGCCTTGCCTCCGATGCGTCGGCGTTCAGCTCGGACTCCACGGCACGGACCTTCGACTCGACGTCCTGCGCCGCCGCAGTCATCGACGTCTCGAGGTCCCGTGCCGCCGTCTGCACCTGCCCCTGCAGCTTGCGCAGCTCGTCGAGCTGCAGCTCGCGGTTGATGTCCGCCTTCACGTCGGCGACGTACCGCTGCAGCCGCCCGAACAGGTGGCCGAGCGTGCGCGCGGTCTTCGGAAGCTTTTCCGGGCCGAGCACCACCAGCGCAACGACGGCGACGACCATGATCTCGGAAAATCCAATGTCGAACACGGCGGGATCCGGCGTCCGGCGTCGGCGATCGGCGGGGGGCGTGCAGACAGGCGCCGGACGCTAGAGGACCTTGTCCTTCTTGACCTCGCCTTCGATGGTCTTGCCCGCGATCTGCTGCGCCGTCGGGTCCGCTTCCCTGGCTGCCTCCGCGGTCTCCTCGGAGGTCTTCATCCCCTCCTTGAATCCCTTCACCGCACCGCCCAGATCCTGGCCGATGTTGCGCAGCTTCTTCGTGCCGAAGATCAGCAGGACGACCAGAAGTACGATCAGCCAGTGCCAGATGCTAAATCCACCCATGCGATTCTCCTCGAGTGCGTGATCAGGTCGCGCCGCGCACGATCATCGGACCGAGCGGGTTCGGCCCGCCGATCACGTGGACGTGAACGTGCATCACGTCCTGCCGGCCGATGCGGCCGGTATTGACGATCGTGCGGAAACCCTCCGGCGAGCCCTGCTCGCGGGCGAGACGCCCGCAAAGCGCCATGATCCGGCCCAGCACGGCCGCGTCGTCCATCGACACGTCCGCCAGCGAAGCGATGTGCCGCTTCGGCACTAGCATGAAATGTACCGGCGCCAGCGGATGGATGTCGTGGAAGCCGAGGACGTCGTCGTCCTCGTAGACCTTTCGCGACGGGATCTCGCCCCGCACGATCCTGCAGAAAACGCAATCCTGCACCGTTCCGTCTCCGTCCATGGCCACCGGTGTCCGGCCCGACCGCGCCATCGCCGCCCGGCGCCGGTCAGCCTTTCCGGGACGCCTTTTCGACGATCCCGGACGTTCCCTCGCGCCGGACGAGTTCGGCACGCACGTCGGCGGGTCCGAGCCCGTGCCGCGCGAGCAGCACGAGGCAGTGGAACCAGAGGTCGGCGACCTCGGCGGTGATCCGCAGTTTATCACCGTCCTTCGCGGCCATGACCGTCTCGGTCGCCTCTTCGCCGATCTTCTTCAGTACCGCTTCGTCGCCCTTGGCGAGGAGCGCGGCGACGTACGAGGAGGCGGGGTCCGCGCCCCTGCGCGAGGCGATCGTCGCCGCGAGCCGATCGAGGACGTCGACGGGCGCCGGTGCGGGATCAGCCATGGCCGTAGATCGCCCGCGGGTCCTTGCGCACGGGCTCGTCGCTCACCCAGGAGCCGCGGTCGAGCCGCTGGAAGAAGCAGCGCTCGCGGCCCGTGTGGCACGCGATGCCGCCGGCCTGGTCGACGAGCAGCAGGATCGCATCGTTGTCGCAGTCGAGGCGAACCTCGCGCACCGCCTGCACGTGGCCCGACTCTTCGCCCTTGCGCCACAGCCGGCGCCGGGAGCGCGACCAGTAATGCGCCTCGCCCGTCTCGACCGTGAGCGCGAGCGCCTCGCGGTTCATCCAGGCAAGGGTCAGCACCCTGCCCGACGCGGCGTCCTGCGCGATTGCCGCGACGAGGCCGTCGGCGGCCCATTGCACCTGCTCGAGCCAATCCATGTTGTCTGCCGGGGCCGTAGGGAAGTCCCCAGTGTTCTGCGTCCGGCCCGGTTCGTCAAGCGCGGGGGGCGCATCGGCGGCTTACGTGGCCGCCTCCATGCGTCCGCTCGTCATGCGACGCACCACGCGTCGGCGGCTGCGCCCGATTCGCCCCGGTCGCATCCCCTCTCGCTTTGCTCGGGGGCCCCTGCTCCCAGGCTCACGTGGCCGCCTCCATGCGTCCGCTCGTCATGCGACGCACCACGCGTCGGCGGCTACGCCCGATTCGCCCCGGTCGCATCCCCTCTCGCTTTGCTCGGGGGCCCCTGCTCCCAGGCTC
>Ga0209048_10001897_pt1 | contig 21117 bp, 18 predicted proteins | sample FrelakmetCRP12CR_FD_187146 | JGI IMG/M metagenome (GOLD analysis project Ga0209048, IMG submission 187146) | Freshwater lake sediment microbial communities from the University of Notre Dame, USA, for methane emissions studies - CRP12 CR (SPAdes)... | ecosystem: Environmental > Aquatic >... | reverse complement strand
CCTCGTCGATGGGGCGCAAATCGAGCGCCGAGCGCCGGGCGATCTCCTCGCGCAGGCGTTTGAGCGGACGCAGCCCGATTTGAATGCCGACCCACACCAACACCAAGGTGACGTCGAGCTGCACGAAGTCCCACAGCAGGGTGCTCATGAAGCCGAAGCGCGCGGCCGGCTCGCTGGTGGCTTTCATATCCGCCACCGTGAGGATCATCAGGCCGGCGCGGGTGTCGAATCGGGTCACGAGCGTTCGCACGCTGCGCCGATCGATCTGGGCCATGGCAAAAATTTCCGCGGCATCGTCGGTCATCGCGACCGCGGGCAGGTGCGCGTCGCCGAACAGCAGCCGTCCCTGGGCGTCGCGAACGGCGTAGGCGACCGAGTCGGGCGCGGGCAGGGGCGGCTTGCGGTTCGGATCGGTGTCGAGGCTCGGCGCGCCGCTCTCGGTTTGCAGGCGCGCCATCAGGACGTTGGCGGCTTCCTTCAGCCGCCGATCGCTGCTGATCACTCCCGGCGCGACGCTATTAAAATAATGTACCAGCGCGCCGCCCAACGCGAGCAGCATGAGCGGCACTGCGAGCCAGAGCACCAACTGGCGGCTGATGGACGAGCTCACGCGGATTTCGCTTCTTCCAGGCGATAACCCAAGCCGCGCAGGCTGCGGATCAGCGCGGCATTGCCGAGTTTGGCGCGCAATCGCGACACATGCACTTCGACGGCATTGGCGCTGAGATCGTGCTCCGGACTGGCGAGGGCTTGCTGCACCCGCTCCTTGGGGACGATTTGACCGGTGCGGCGCACCAGACATTCGAGAACCAGCCATTCGCGCGCCGTCAGGTTGATTTCTGCGTCATCGATGTACAGCCGCCGGCGCGCGATGTCGACGCTCAAGCGATTGAGTTTGATGATCCCGTCGAGCGCGCCGCTCGAGCGGCGCATCAAGGCGCGGCAGCGCGCCGCGAGCTCGGCCGGCTCGAACGGCTTGCTCAAAAAATCGTCGGCGCCGATATCGAGCGCCTTGACCTTGTCGGAGAGCGTGCAGCGCGCGGTCAGCATGAGCGTCGGTATGGTATTGCCGGCGCTGCGCAGCCGGCGCACCAGCGTCAAGCCGTCCGCGCCCGGCAGCCCGACGTCGATGACCGCGAGCCCGAATTCCTCGCCCGCGATCGCCGAGAGCGCCGCTTCGGCGCTCGCCACACGATGCACGGAATAACCGGCCGCGGACAATCCCCGGGCGATGGCGTCGGCGACGATATCGTCGTCCTCGACGATTAGGAGCCGCATACGGCCGGCCGCACTACGATTCGCCGTCCTCAGGCGCGGAATCGCGCCCTTCGGCGGGATCCCCGGCGAAGGGCGCGCGTCGCGGCGGAACCAAGGCGCGAAATTTGGCTTCGTAGGCTTTGGCGAATGCCTCCGTAAACAGGTGCGGGAAGCCTTCCGCCGGACGCTGCGCCAGGGCGCCGAACATCTCCGCGTAGAGATCCCAATACTTGCTCTTGCTCTGGGATCCGAAAACGCCGCGCTTGGTGGCGCGCTCGAAGCGCTCTTCGAGATCCTTCGGGTCGACGCGCCCGAGGAATTCCTCGAATGCGGCGCGCATGGCCGTCAACGTCGCGACGCTTTGGGCCTTCAATTCGCGGAAATTATCGCGAATCGCATCGACCGAGCCGGCGCGGGTCGACCCGGTGGTCAACAAGCGCACCAGGGCTTCATCGACGCCCTGCGAGAGGTTCAGGGGCGATTCCGGGCCGTTGTTGGGCGGGGTCGGAATGCGAAAGCGGTTGCGAAAATCGTTGCGGCCCTGATTGAGATCCATGAGTCCGAGCACGGCTTCGCGCAGCAACTGGCCGGCCAGCTGCAGCGCATTGTTGCGCGCGTCGGGCGTGATCGTGCGCGGATCGACGCCCGCGCCGCGACAGAACGCGGTGAGCCCCAGATCGAAATCGCCCTCGTAGAGCGCCGGTCCCTGCGAGCGCAGCAACGGCGCCAGCTCCGCGTCCGTTTTCCCCTCCACTTTCAACGGCCGGGTCATCATGTGCCAGGGAGTGCCCGCGCCTCCCGATGGCGCAATGGCGTCGCGATCCGCAGTCACGGCCTGCCCGTAGGCATTGCGCGGGCGAACCCCGGTATCGATCGCCAATTGATCGCTGGGCTCGAGCAGTTCGCTGAGATCGAGGTCGGCGCCCAGGTCGTTGGCGGTGGATTTCTTGACCGCCGAGGAGGGGGATTGTCCGTCGTAGGCGACGACGGCGTCCGGGTCGGGTGGAAAGTCCGTGCCCTTGTCGATACTGATCAGCAGTTCGTACTCGCCAAGCCGAACGTAGTCGCCGTCCTTCAGCACGTAGTCGTGGTACTTGCCCAGGGGCACTTGGGATCCGTTGACGTAGGTGCCGTTCGAACTGGTGTCGACCAGCACGTAGGAGCCGGCCCGAAAGTCTATGCGTACGTGTTTTCCCGAAAGGTAACGCTCTGGGTCGGGTAGAATCCAGGCATTGTCAGTCCCGCGCCCAATCGTGCCGCCGTGCACGCCGAACACTTTGGTGGAGTGCTGCCCGAGCCGGATTGCATGCTCGCTGACAACGCTTAAGCGCAAGGTCATGGTCGCTCCCTCCAGCAGGTCTCAAGGATTGCGCTAAGTGCCCGTATAATATGGTGAAATGCTAACAACGCTTGGAGCCTTCTAAATGGCCGCGAGTCACATTTTTAAAGTTCTGTTCGTCAATCAGGGCAAGATCTATGAGATCTACGCCCGTAAAGTGAGTCACGGTAGCCTATTCGGCTTCATCGAGATCGAGGAACTGGTGTTCGGCGAACGTTCGACCGTGGTGGTGGACCCCACGGAAGAGAAGATAAAGGCCGAATTCAATGATGTAAAGCGCACCTACCTGCCCATGCATTCGGTGTTGCGGATCGACGAAGTCAAAAAACACGGCCAAGCCAAGATCGTGGCGCTCGAGGGCTCGAACGTATCGCAGTTCCCGGTGCCCATCTATACGCCGGGTGGGGATTCGAACGCCCGCAAATAAGGCGGCGCCCGCAGTCATGACCGCAGCGGGGTCGGCGCGGGCCCGTATGACCGAAGTCTGTTAGAATTTTGTATGTTTAGTTTGCTCGGCGCGCCCGCGCTGTCGCAATTCCGGCTCGATAAACTGCTGCAGTCGTTGCAGGGAAGAGACTCGCGCGTTCGAGCGGTATCCTCCCGTCTGATCCATTTCGTCGATTCGAGCGTGCCGCTCGACGAATCCCAACTCGAATTGCTCGGCAAATTGCTGACCTACGGGCCGCGCGCGCAATTGCAGGCGGAGGGCGGCCAGAGTTTGCTCGTCACGCCGCGTCTGGGCACGGTGTCGTCCTGGTCGAGCAAGGCCACCGACATCGCTCACGTCTGCGGCCTCGACGGCGTGCGCCGATTGGAGCGCGGAACGCTGTATTTCATCGACGCCGCGTCCGCGCTCGGAGGCGAGGAGTTGCGCGATCTCGGCGCGCTGCTGCACGACCGCATGACCGAATCGCTGATGGTGGACACGCAGGATGCCGCGGAGTTGTTTCACGCCGCCGTGCCGCGACCGCTGCGCAGCGTGATTCTCGGTGAGGATGGGCATGCCGCCCTCGCACGCGCGAATGCCGATTGGGGCCTCGCCCTGTCGAGCGAGGAGATCGATTATCTGGTGAAGGCGTTCGGCACGCTCGGACGCGATCCCACCGATGTGGAATTGATGATGTTCGCGCAAGCGAATTCCGAGCACTGCCGCCATAAGATATTCAACGCGGAGTTCATCGTGGACGGCGCCAAGAGCCCCATGTCGCTGTTCGCCATGATACGCGCCACCTATGAGGCCAATTCTTCCGGCGTGCTCTCCGCCTACCGCGACAACGCGGCGGTGATCGAGGGACCGCATGCGGCGCGATTCTTCCCGGATCCGGCGACGCAGCGCTACACGAGCGTCACCGAGCCGGTCGACATCTTGATGAAGGTCGAAACACATAACCACCCCACCGCCATTTCGCCCTTCGCAGGCGCGGCGACCGGCTCGGGCGGCGAGATCCGCGACGAGGGCGCCACCGGCATCGGCGCCAGACCGAAGGCGGGCCTGACGGGATTTTCCGTGTCGAACTTGCGTATTCCGGGCATGGTGCAGCCGTGGGAGGTGGATTTCGGCAAACCGCAGCGGATCGCCTCGGCGCTCGAGATCATGATCGCGGCTCCCTTGGGCGCTGCGGCCTTTAACAATGAATTCGGCCGCCCGGCCACCTGCGGCTATTTTCGCACCTTCGAGCAGCGGACGAAGGAGGCCGATCGCCTCGTGGTTCGCGGCTATCACAAGCCCATCATGATTGCCGGCGGACTCGGCAATGTGCGCCGCAGCGATGTGGAAAAACGCGATGTCGTGGTCGGCGCGCCGCTGGTCGTTCTCGGCGGACCCTCCATGCTGATCGGATTGGGCGGCGGCGCCGCCTCCTCGGTCGGCAGCGGACAGAGTTCCTCGGATCTGGATTTCGCCTCGGTGCAGCGCGCCAATGCGGAAATGCAGCGCCGCGCGCAAGAGGTCATCGACCGCTGCTGCGCGCAGGGGGCTGCGAATCCGATTCTGCTGATACACGATGTGGGCGCCGGTGGATTGTCGAACGCGCTGCCCGAAGCGATCGCGCACAGCCGGCGGGGCGGGCGGATCGATTTGCGCAAGATACCAAGCGCCGAATCGGGCCTCTCGCCGATGGAGATCTGGTGCAACGAAGCGCAGGAGCGCTATGTGCTCGCGCTCGCGCCGCGCAGCGTCGAGCGGTTCGCGGCCTTGTGCGAGCGCGAGCGCTGTCCCTTTGCGGTGGTGGGGGAGATCACCGGCGACGGACGCCTGCGCGTCACCGATCCGTTGTTGTCGGCGACCCCGGTCGACATGCCGGTCGAGGTGCTGCTCGGCAAAGCGCCGCGCATGACGCGCACCGTGCGCACGGTGCCGAAGGGGCGCGAGGCGCTCTCGCGCCGGCCCTCGACGGCGAGCATCGCCGATTCGCTCGATCGGCTGTTGTGTCTGCCGACGATCGCCGACAAGTCGTTTCTGATCACCATCGGCGACCGCACCGTCGGCGGATTGATCAGCCGTGATCAGATGGTGGGTCCCTGGCAGGTGCCGGTCGCGGACGTCGCGGTCAGCTTGAGCGGCTTCGAGGGCTATAGCGGGGAAGCCATGGCGATGGGGGAGCGCGCGCCGGTGGCGCTGCTGAATGCACCGGCCTCCGGCCGCCTCGCCGTCGCCGAGGCGATCACCAATATCGCCGCCGCCGATGTCCGCAAGCTCACCGACATACGCTTGTCGGCGAACTGGATGGCCGCTTGCGGCGAGCCGGGCGAGGACGCGGACCTGCATGCCACGGTGCGCGCGGTCGGTCTGGAGTTGTGCGCCAAGCTCGGCATCACGATTCCGGTGGGCAAGGATTCGCTGTCGATGCGCACCGCGTGGACCGACGCGAACGGCGCGCACTCGGTCATCGCACCGGTGTCGCTGGTCATCTCGGCGTTCGCTCCGGTCGCGGACGCGCGCCGCACGCTGACCGCGGAACTCGATTTATCGCAGCCATCGCGTCTGCTGCTCCTAGACCTGGGGGGCGGCAAGAATCGCTTGGGAGGATCGTGCTGGGCGCAGGTATTCGGGTCGAGCGGCGGCGAGCCGGCCGATCTGGAGGATCCGGCCCTGTTGAGCCATTTCTTTGCCGCATTGCGCGAACTGAAGGACCGGGGATTATTGCTTGCCTATCACGACCGCTCCGACGGCGGGCTGCTGGTGACCTTGCTGGAAATGGCCTTCGCCGCGCATTGCGGACTTGAAATCGACTTGGGCACCCAAGCGGATTCGATCGCCGCCTGTTTTGCCGAAGAACTCGGAGCGGTCGTGCAAATCCCGGCGGCTCGGGCGGCGGAGGCATTCCAGGTTCTGGAGCGCTACGGAATGGGTGCGCGCAGCGCGGAAATTGGCGAACCCGCGGCGGGGAGCGCGGTCCGGGTGCGCATCGATGGGCGAGAGGCGTATTCGGGGTCGCGGATCGACCTTCACCGCCGCTGGAGCGAGGTGTCGTTTCGCATGCAGGCGTTGCGCGACAATCCGGAATGCGCCCGCGAAGAGTATTCCCGTCTCTTGGACGAACGAGACCCGGGTTTGCACGCCGCCTTAAGCTTCGATCCGGCGGAGGATGTCGCGGCTCCGTACATCACGGGCGGTGCGCGACCCGCGATTGCGGTGCTGCGCGAACAGGGGGTCAACAGCCAATCGGAAATGGCGGCGGTGTTTACGCGGGCCGGCTTCGACGCCTATGACCTGCACATGACCGATGTTTTCGCGCGGCGCGCGCGATTGTCGCGGTTCCATGGCCTGGTGGCCTGCGGCGGATTTTCATACGGGGATGTGCTCGGGGCGGGCGAGGGGTGGGCCAAATCGATTCTCTTCAATTCGGTGGCTCGCGACGAGTTCGCCGCCTTCTTCGAGCGCACCGCCACCTTTACCCTGGGCGTGTGCAACGGCTGCCAAATGCTGTCGGTGCTCTGCGAGTTGATCCCCGGCGCCGAGAATTGGCCGCGCTTCGTACGCAACCGCTCCGAACAACACGAGGCGCGCTTATCGCTGGTGCAGGTGCCGCGCTCGAATTCCGTGCTGCTCACCGGCATGCACGGCTCGGTGCTGCCGATCGCGGTATCGCATGGCGAGGGCTTCGCGGAATTCGCCGGCGGTGCGGATCCCGGCAGGCTGCTCGCGGAGGGCAGGATCACTTTGCAATTCGTCGACAACCGCGATGAGCCGACCGAGCGATATCCCTGCAACCCGAACGGTTCGCCGCTCGGGGTCGCCGGGCTGTGCAGCGCCGACGGCCGCGTCACCGCGTTCATGCCGCATCCCGAACGGGTGTTTCGCGCGGTGCAAAACTCCTGGGCGCCCAGGGGTTGGGGCGAAGACGGCGGCTGGATGCGGCTGTTCCGCAACGCGCGCACGTTCCTCGGCTGAGATGCCGGGCTAAATGGCCGGGTCGGTCAGGCGGCCGTGCTCAGGCGCCGCCTCGATCTGCGTCGGCGCCACGAACCTGCGGAACTTCATCGCCTGCAACAGCCGCGCCTTGCGCACGAAGGTTTGATACAACAGGTCGCGCATGACTTCGAGCAGGATGCCGGCTCGTTCGGCATCGAGATGCGGCTGGTTCGGCCACGGATCGCTGTCGCTGCCGAACAGCACACCGCGCAATGCGGCAAAGTTCTCGTCATCAAGTTCCGCGAGCGTGCGAATTTCCTGCAGCGCATCGAAAAGCTCGAGCTTGCCGCGCTCGCCGAGTTCGCGGAACAGCGACTGCGCCGTGCGCCGGCTCATGGACCCGAAGGCGTTGAAACAGCCGGCCGTGTAACAGCTGAGCGCTTCCTTGAACAAGACTTCGGCTTCCTGCGGCAGATAGGTCAGCGGAAAATTTTCCCGCGCCCGCTCGACTTCCAGGTAATTCGGGGCGAGCTCGATGCGCAAGCCGGTATAGCTTTTCACGAAGAACTTGAGGAATACGGGCTCACCGCAGGCATCGCAAGCAAAAACGATGCCGATCTGCTTCGGTCTGCGCCGGTCGAGATCCTCGAATTTCGGGACTGCCGCCGGCGTCAAATGCGCCAGGGTCTGGCAATGCGGGCAGGTCAGCGAGATGCCCTGGCATTCGAAATGAAGTTCGTCATGCGGTGTGATGTAGATACTCATGATTTTCAACCCGTCAACGGTTTGTAACGAATTCGGTGCGGTTGCGAGGCGTCCTCGCCCTTGCGCCGCTTGTGGTCTTCAACATATTCCTGATAGTTGCCCTCGAACCATACTACTTGCGAGTCGCCCTCGAACGCCAGTATGTGAGTTGCAATGCGATCGAGGAACCAGCGGTCGTGCGAGATGACCACCGCGCAGCCGGGAAAGGCCGCCAGCGCCTCCTCGAGCGCGCGCAGCGTTTCGATGTCGAGGTCGTTGGTCGGCTCGTCCAGCAGCAGCACATTGCCGCCGGATTTCAGCACTTTCGCCAAATGCACCCGATTGCGCTCGCCGCCGGACAGATCGCCGATGAATTGCTGCTGCTGCGCACCCTTAAAATTGAAGCGCCCGACGTAGCCGCGCGACGAGGTCTCGTAGTTGCCGACCTTGATCAGGTCGAGCCCGCCGGAGATCTCCTGCCACACGGTGTTCTTGTCATTGAGCGCTTGGCGCGACTGGTCCACATAGGCGAGTTTGACGCTGGGACCCGCGCGAATCTCGCCGGCATCGGGCTGCTCGACGCCGACCAGCATGCGAAACAGTGTGGTTTTACCCGCGCCGTTGGGGCCGATGATACCCACGATGCCGCCGGCGGGCAGGCGGAAGCTTAAGGCTTCGATGAGCAGCCGATCGCCATAGCCCTTGCGCACGCCCGTGCATTCGATCACCAGATCGCCGAGCCGATCGCCCGGGGGGATGTAGATTTCGTTGGTTTCGTTGCGCTTCTGGAACTCCTGCGAAGCGAGTTCGTCGTAGCGCTGCAAGCGGGCTTTGGATTTCGCCTGTCGCGCCTTCGGGTTGGTTCGAACCCATTCGAGTTCGCGCTTGAGCGTCTTGGCGAGCGCATCCTGCTGTTGCTGTTCTTGCGCAAGCCGCTGGCTTTTCTGCTCGAGCCAGGACGAGTAATTGCCCTCCCACGGGATTCCGTGGCCTCGATCCAGCTCCAAGATCCATTCGGCCACATTATCGAGAAAGTACCGATCGTGGGTAACGGCGACGACCGTGCTCGGGTACTCCTCGAGGAAATGCTCCAGCCAGGCGACCGATTCGGCGTCCAGGTGATTGGTCGGCTCGTCGAGGAGCAACATGTCGGGCTTCGACAACAAGAGACGGCACAGCGCCACGCGCCGCTTTTCGCCCCCCGACAGCCTGCCGACGAGGGCTTCCCAGGGCGGCAGGCGCAGCGCGTCCGCCGCGATTTCGAGCTTGCGCTCGAGCTCCCAACCGCCGACCGCGTCGATTTTGTCCTGCAATTTCGCCTGCTCTTCGAGGGCTTTGTTCATTTCCTCGTCCGGCATGGGCTCCGCGAAGCGGTCGCTGATCGCGTTGAAGCGATCGATCAATCCCTGCACATCGCCCACGCCTTCGCCGACCACCTGGCGCACCGTCCTGGCCTCATCGAGCAACGGCTCTTGCGGCAGGTAACCCACCTTGATGCCGGGTTGCGGGCGGGCTTCACCTTCGATTTCCTTGTCGGCCCCGGCCATAATCTTCAGCAGCGTCGATTTACCCGAGCCGTTGAGCCCAAGCACCCCGATCTTCGCGCCGGGGAAAAAACTCAAGCTGATATCGCGCAAAATCACGCGCTTGGGCGGCACAACCTTGCCAACCCGGTTCATGGTGTAGATGAACTGAGCCATTTATGACCTATGTTGAATACTGTGTAGCGGGGGGAACCCGCGAATTATCCGCGCGACCACGCAACTTGTCACGGCGATTAGGGCCGCCCGGCTACTAGGGAACCATAGCCGCATCGGCTACAATTAACGGCTGTGCACCGCGAGGCCTTCCCATGTTCAATGCCAAAATGACGATTGCCGGTTTCGATCCAGAACTCGCCCAGGCCATCGCCGGCGAACGCAAACGCCAAGAAGACCACATCGAGCTGATCGCGTCGGAAAACTATGCGAGTCCGCGCGTGCTCGAAGCGCAGGGTTCCGTCCTCACCAACAAATACGCGGAAGGCTACCCCGGCAAGCGCTACTACGGCGGCTGCGAATACGTCGACATAGCGGAAACCTTGGCGATAGAGCGGGCCAAAAAATTGTTCGGTGCCGGGTACGCGAACGTTCAGCCGCATTCGGGCTCGCAAGCGAACGCGGCCGTGTATCTGGCGCTGCTCAATCCCGGCGATGCGATTCTCGGCATGAGCTTGGACCATGGCGGACACTTGACTCACGGCGCCAAAGTGAATTTTTCGGGCAAATTGTTCAGGGCCGCCCAGTATGGAATCAAACCCGACACGGGCGAGATCGACTATGACCAAGTGGAGCGGCTGGCCCGGGAGCATCGGCCCAAGATGGTCGTGGCCGGCTTTTCGGCGTATTCGCGCGTCATCGATTGGGCGCGCTTTCGCGCGATCGCCGATTCCGTGGGGGCCTATTTTTTCGTGGACATGGCCCATGTCGCGGGGCTGGTCGCCGCCGGCGTGTATCCGAATCCGCTGCCGTTCGCCGATGTGGTGACGACCACGACGCACAAGACCTTGCGCGGACCGCGCGGCGGATTGATTTTGGCCGGCGCGAACGTGGAGTTGCACAAGAAATTCAATTCCATGGTATTCCCCGGAACGCAGGGCGGCCCGCTGATGCACGTCATTGCCGCCAAGGCGGTGGCGTTTTACGAGGCGCTGCAGCCCGAATTCAAACAATATTCCGCGCAAGTCATCGCCAATGCGCGTGCCATGACCCGGGTTCTCCAGGCGCGCGGCTACAAGATCGTATCGGGCGGCACCGATAATCATCTGTTCCTGCTCGACTTGATCGACAAGAACATCACCGGGAAGGATGCCGACGCCTCCTTGGGGCGCGCACACATGACCGTGAACAAGAACGCGGTGCCCAATGATCCGCGCCCTCCGGCCGTGACCAGCGGCCTTAGGATCGGCACGCCGGCGGTGACCACCCGCGGATTCAAGGAGCCCGAAGCGGAACAGCTGTCGCATTGGATCGCCGACGTTCTGGATCACATGGGCGATGAGTCCGCGGTGGACAAGGTACGCGACCAAGTGGTGGCGCTGTGCCGGCGATTCCCCGTTTATGGCTGATGGTGAGCGGGTCCGCAGCGTAGGTAGGCCCAATGCACTGCCCATTTTGCGGTCATACGGAGACTAAGGTTATCGATTCGCGCTTGGCCGGCGAAGGGCGACAGATCCGCCGCCGCCGCGAGTGTCTCGAATGTGCGGAACGCTTCACGACCTTCGAGGCCGCCGAGCTGCTGCTGCCGACCGTCATCAAAGGGGATCGCAGCCGCGAGCCCTTCGATGAGAACAAGCTTCTCTCCGGAATGCTAAAAGCGCTGGAAAAGCGCCCCGTGAGCCGCGAATCGATCGAAGCGGCGGCGGCGCGGATTTGCCACAAATTGCGCAGCTTGGGGGAGCGGGAAATCGCCTCGCGCGCCATCGGTGAAATGGTCATGGAGGAGCTGCGGCACTTGGACGAGGTCGGCTACGTGAGATTCGCCTCCGTCTACCGCAGCTTTCAGGACGTCGAGGCGTTCCGTACGGAAATCGACCTCTTGCGCCGCCATCGCCGCCGCCGCGAATCCAACAAGGATCAACTGCCGCTCCTGCCGGGCGATGAACCCAGCGGCGCGGGCAAATGACGCCGGCGCTCGGCGTGGACGCGATCAGCGCCGAGGATCGGGCGCATCTGGCGCGGGCGCTCGAGCTCGCCGCGCGCGGCCTGTACACCACCGACCCGAACCCGCGTGTCGGCTGCGTCTTGGCGCGCGGCGGCGCGGTGCTCGGTGAGGGTTGGCATGAACGCGCGGGGGAAGCGCATGCGGAGGTCGCGGCGCTGCGCGCGGCGGGTGCCGGCGCCGCAGGCGCCACCGCCTACGTCACGCTCGAGCCGTGCAGTCACACCGGCCGCACGCCGCCGTGCGCAGATGCGCTGATCGCGGCGGGTATCCGCCGTGTGGTGTGCTGTTCGGCCGATCCCAATCCGACAGTGGCGGGCGATGGCATCAAGCGTCTCGAAGCCGCCGGAATCACCGTGTCGGTGGGTGCGCTGGCCGGAGAAGCACGCGCACTCAACCCCGGCTATTTCTCGCGCTTCGAGCGGGCACGCCCACTGATTCGCCTCAAGCTTGCCATGAGCCTCGATGCGCGCACGGCGCCCGCCCAGGGGGGCAGAATCTGGATCAGCGGCGAGGAATCGCGCGCCGACGTGCAAAAGTGGCGCGCCCGCAGCTCTGCGATCCTGACCGGGGCGGGTACGGTGCGCGCGGATGATCCGCGTCTTAACGTGCGCTTGAACTACGGCCCGTGGGTCAGGCAGCCGCTGCGTGTGGTGCTCGATCCCGCGCAGTCCTGCGCGCCGAGCGCAAAAATATTCGCGGGCGGCGGCGCCCTGGTGTTCATCTCCGCCGCGCAACCGCCGGCGTTTGCCGCAGAGCGGTCCCTTGGCGTCGAGCGCGTGCCGTCGGCGGGGCGGGGACTGGACCTCAAGGCCGTCATCGAACGGTTGACGTTGCGCGAGGTCAACGAACTGTGGGTGGAGTGCGGGCCGCGGCTGGCGGCGGCTTTCTTCGAGGCGAATCTGGTCGACGAACTGATCCTTTACGTCGCGCCGATTTTGCTGGGCGCGGATGCGCCGCCGCTGACGGCCCTGAGCGGTCTTGCTGCGAAGGGTGTCCTGCCCCCGTCATTTGAATTCGCGAGCGTGGAACGCGTGGGCGCCGACCTGCGGCTCATACTGACACCCCGGATCGCGAAGCGGAAGGAGCGTTGAGGATGTTTACCGGGATTGTTCTCGCCACGGGCCGACTGGTCGCCGCGGTCGCAAAGGGCGGCGACCTCGAGCTGGGCATCGATGCGGCGGCGCTCGGGTCCGGGCGCCTGGCGGTGGGCGACAGTGTGAGCGTCGAAGGCGTCTGTCTCACCGTGACTCGGTTCGACGGGGCGGTCTTCTATGCCGATGTCTCGCGCGAGACTCTGGCCAAGACGACCCTGGGAACGCTCAAGCCCGGCGCGCGCGTAAACTTGGAACCGAGCCTGCGGGCCGGCGATCCCCTCGGCGGTCATTTGGTGAGCGGCCACGTCGATGCGGTCGGAACATTGATCGGCGTCCACGAGGATGCGCGATCCCGGCGCTTGCGGTTCGAACTGCCGGCGGCGCTGATGCGCTATGTGGCACCCAAGGGATCCATTTGCGTCAGTGGCGTGAGCTTGACCGTCAATGAGGTCGGCGAGCGCCGATTCCATGTCAACATCATCCCGCACACGCGCGAGGCGACGACGTTGGGCGAGCTGCGCGCCGGCGCCACGGTCAATATCGAGATCGATACGATCGCTCGATATCTCGAACGTCTTGCAAACTTCCAAACTCCGCTGGAACCCCGCTGATGTCACCAAACTCCGTCGAAGATTCATCAAGTCCGCCACGATCCGTCGAAGGTCCTTCAAGGGCCGCCGAGATCAGGCAATGGCTCGACTCATACATTCACTTGTTTGGACTGCGCGGCAAAGGCACGGCGCTGATTCTGGGACTGCTGGCCATTGCCTGGGTGAGTGCCGGCATCTACAAGGTGCAGCCCGACGAACAGGGCGTGGTTCTGCGTTTCGGCAAATGGGTGGAAACCACCAGCTCCGGCCTGCACTACCATCTGCCGTACCCCATTGAAACCGTGCTCCTGCCCAAGGTCACCCAGGTCAATCAGTTGCAACTCGGCACCGCTCGCTTCCTTGCGGCCAGCGCCAACACCGCTGATACCTCGCACGAGCGGCAGATGCTCACGGGAGACGAGAACATTGTGGAAGCCGACTGTGCGGTGTCTTGGCGCATTAAAGATGCCGGCAAGTTCCTGTTCAAGGTCAACAACCCGGAGGCCGCGCTCAAGGTGGTGGCGGAAAGCGCGTTGCGCGAGATCATCAGCCGTACGCCGATTCAGGCCGCCATGTCGGACAAGCGCCAACAGGTCGCCGAACAGACCCGAGATCTGCTGCAGACCCTGCTGGACAGGGCGGATTCCGGGATTTTAGTCACTCAGGTTCAATTGCAACGGGTCGATCCGCCGAGCGTTGTCATCGACGCTTTCAACGACGTGCAGCGCGCACGCGCCGATCAGGAACGCACCCGTAATGAAGCCGAAGCCTACGCCAATGACATCATTCCACGGGCTCGCGGGGAGGCATCACACATCGCCGAGGAATCAGAGGCCTACAAGTCGCAGGTGATAAATCTGGCACAAGGAGACGCCAAGAGCTTCCAGTTGATCTATGCGAGCTATGCCGCGGACAAGGACGTGACGGCTTGGCGCCTATACCTTGAAAGTGTCGACGAGATGCTGAAGAAGGCCACCAGAGTCATCATCGATACGTCCGGCAAAGGCATGTCCGGCATCGTTCCGTTTATGCACCTGACAGACAAGGACAAGCCAGAGACCGTCAAGGAGCCGCCGAAATGAATGCGAAGCTACGCCTTGTCATTGGTGCTGGTGCGTTTTTTCTGCTGTGGCTGCTCTCGGCGACGCTCTACACGGTCAGTGAAGTGCAGCAGGCCCTGATTGTTCGGCTCGGAGCGCCCATCGGCGTCGTGAACGAACCCGGGTTGAAATTCAAACTACCGTTGATCGATTCGGTTATTTTTTATGATCGCCGATTGCTGACCATGGAGCCGGCGGTTGAACAGGTCATTCTGGGGGACCAGAAACGCATCGAAGTGCAGACCTACACGCGCTTCCGCATCGCCGATCCGTTGCGATTCTATAACGCGGTGCGCACGGTGGAATTGGCTGAGCCACAGCTCGCTCAGCTGGTGAGTTCGTCGTTGCGCCGCGAGCTGGGTCAGGTGATGCTGCCGTCGCTGCTGTCGGAGAATCGGTCCCACATCGTCGAGCTAGTAGCGAAGGAGGTGGCCGAGAAGGCCAAGGATGTCGGAATCGACGTCGTGGAAGTCCGTTTTCACCGCGCCGATCTGCCGTTGGAAACAAGTCAGGCCATCTATGATCGGATGACCTCGGAACGGCAACGCGAAGCCAAGGAATTAAGGGCGCAGGGTTTCGAGTGGGCTCAGGAAATCCAAGCAAAAGCCGATCGCGAGCGCACCGTAATCCTGTCCGAAGCGCAACGCCAAGCCAAGATCACCCGTGGCGCGGCCGATGCCGAGGCCAACCAAATTCTCTCCAGCACGTTCGGCAAGGATCCTCAGTTCTACAGGCTGTACCGTTCCCTGCAGACATACCGGCAAGCCCTGGCGAATGCCGCTCCGACGATCGTGCTGTCGCCGGACACCGAGTTTCTGCGTTACTTCAAAACCGGCCCGGGCACGCTCACCAAGCATTAATGGGTGCAATACCGAAAAAGCAGTTCAACTGGCGACAGGTGCTGGTGACATTCGGCCCGGGTTTGGTGGTCATGCTGGCCAACACGGAAGTCGGAAGTGTCATTACAGCGGCTCAAAGCGGCGCGAAGTGGGGCTACCGGTTATTGCTGCTGCAGTTTCTGGTTATTCCAGTGCTCTACACGGTACAGGAGTTGGCGGCGCGCCTGGCGCTTGGAACTGGAATAGGCTACGGCGAACTGATCCGACAAAATTTCAGTCGCCTCATGACCATTGTCGCGATTGCGGCTCTGACCGTGAGCTGTTTCGGCACGTTGGTCACTCAAATGGTCGGAGTGGCGGGTATCGGTCAATTATTTGGCGTCCCTGTCTGGGTATCGATCGTGCTGCTGATCGTGGCGATCCTTTTAATGGTGGGCCTGGGCGCTCACCGATCTGTGGAGCGCATGGTCATTGCATTCGGCCTGTTCGAGCTCGGCTTTCTGATCATGGCCTGGAAAGCGCATCCCGATATGGCCAGTGTCACCGCCGACCTTTTTGCGATGCCGCTCGGGAACCCCGACTACCTCTATCTGCTGGCGGCCAACCTGGGCACCAGCGTGATGCCTTGGGCAATTTTCTACCAACAGTCCGCCTTGATCGATAAAGGGCTGCGAATCGGGCACCTGAAAATCGCCCGGTTCGACACATTGATCGGCGCCGTTCTCTGCCAGACCGTAACCGCCGCGGTATTGATCGCCGCGGCAGCCACGTTCGGCCAATCAGGGCAGCCCGTGCAGCTGGAAAACGTGCCGCAAATCGCGACAGCCTTCAGCGTCACACTGGGACCCATCATTGGTCATTTGGTGTTCATCGCCGGCCTGGGTGGCGGGGCGCTGGTCGCCACCGTAACGGTATGCCTCACGGCGGCCTGGGCGTTGGGCGAAGTGGCCGGCGTTCATCACTCGCTGGAACACCATCCGCTGCAAGCTCCCTGGTTCTACGGTGCGTTTGCCCTGATCCTGGTGCTCGGCGGCGGGTTGGTTGCTTCCGGCGTCAACCTCATCCGGCTGTCGATTGCGATGGGAGTGGTCAACGCCCTGCTGCTGCCGATAGCGCTGGGGTTCCTGTTCCGGTTGGCGCGCACGAAACTCAAGGACCCGTTGCGACTCAAGGGCGCTTACGCCGCCACGGTAGGGACGATCTTTTTCTGCGCCGCCGCCACGGGGGTTTATGCCGCCTTGGCGGGTATCGTCGGATGAACACGATGAAAGGCTGCCGTAATGGGCTTTGACAACCTCTTCCACTACGTGAATCTGACGTTGGAGGTGCTCTTCGTCAATCTGCTGCTGAGCGGGGACAATGCCGTGGTCATCGCGCTTGCCTGCCGTTCGCTGCCGCCGGCACTGACGAGGCGCGCCATGTTGATAGGCATCGACGGCGCCATCGCGCTGCGCGTACTGCTCACCATCTTTGCCAGTTTTCTGCTGTCCCTTCCGGTGCTGAAGATCTTAGGCGGCGTGGCACTGACCGCCATCGCGATCAAACTGACCGTCGAGGAAGAGGGGGAACCCAATTCCGACGGGCGCCCGCCCAAAGATGCCCCCGGCCTATGGTCGGCCGTCGGCACCATCATCGTCGCCGACTTGGTCATGAGCGTGGACAACGTGGTCGCACTGGCTGCGGTGGCCCACGGCAGCATCTTCATCCTGACCATGGGTCTACTGATGAGTGTGCCGTTGCTGCTGTTCGGCAGCGTGTTCGTCGCCGCCTTGCTAAAGCGATATCCCCTTTTGAAACGCGCCGGCGGTGCAATGCTCGGCTGGCTCGCCGGCGATATTGCCATTTCCGATCCGATGGTCTTCGATTGGGTCAACCAGCAATCGCCGGCGTTGACGGTGGTGGTGCCATTCCTGGTCGCCGTGTTCGTGCTGATCGAGAGCCGGATAATGGAAGACGCGCAAGCCACCGCCTATGCGCTGCGGCCGCAGTTCAGGGCCGCCTCCACACCGGCGATCATCGCTTCCCCGCCCGCGGCCATCGAAAAAACCCCGGCAATCGCCACCATCGCCATTGCCAGCGAAACCGTCGAAACAGCGCGGCCCTCGCCCATATCCGCGGCCGAGAACATTGCAATGCCGCGTCGGCCGGAACCGGGCAGCATGCAACCTTCCGGCGAAGCTGCGACGAGCCGAGTACAAGCGCCGCGGCATAAGCGCATCAAGCCCGTCGTTTGGATCGCTGCCGTCATTGCGGTGGCGCTGTTCTGGATGTTATTTAAATTTTTGTCCCTGGATTTTACGACGACAGCCCCTGCCCTGCAGTGGACCCCTCCGACAGGACGCCAATGAGGCATTCGCACTGCGCAGCCCGGTCGACAAGCTACAATGGCAACCTATGACCGCATTGAATACGATCGATGAGATTCTCGAGGACATACGCCAGGGAAAGATGGCGGTGCTCATGGACGATGAGGACCGCGAAAACGAGGGCGATCTCATCATGGCTGCGGATTGCGTGCGAGCCGAGGACGTCAACTTCATGGCGCGCTACGGACGCGGTCTCATTTGCTTGACCCTGACGCGCGAGCGTTGCCGACAGCTGCGGCTGCCGCTGATGGTCAGCGACACCGACAGCGCGTACCGCACGAATTTCACCTTGTCGATCGAAGCGGCCGAGGGCGTGACCACGGGAATATCGGCCCATGATCGTGCGCATACGGTAAAGACCGCGGTGGCGCCGAAGGCGCGCCCGGAGGACTTGCGCCAGCCCGGACATATTTTCCCCTTGATGGCGCAGCCCGGCGGGGTGCTCACGCGCGCCGGCCACACGGAGGCCGGATGCGATCTGGCGCGCCTCGCGGGATTCTCCGCGACCGCCATGATCGTCGAGATTTTGAACGACGACGGCACGATGGCGCGCCGCCCCGATCTCGAGCGCTTCGCCAAGGCGCATGCATTGAAGATAGGCACCATTGCGGACCTGATCCGCTACCGGCTCAAGAACGAGAGCTCGGTGGAGCGAATCTACGACGAGCCGGTCGAGACCGAACACGGCGGATTTCGACTGTGTTGCTATGAGGATCACGTGAACAAGAACGTGCACGTCGCGCTCGTGAAGGGGGATCTGAATTCCGATCCGCCGCCGCTGGTGCGCGTGCACATCAACGACACCCTGCGCGACGTGGTCGGCGTGCGAAGCGAAAGGTTGGGCTGGCCATTGCGCGCCGCGATACGCCGCGTGGCGGCCGAGCCCTCCGGTGTGGTCGTGATCTTGAGGCCGGAGGAGACGCCGAGAGATTTCATGGACAGCGTGCGGCAGATCGACGCGAAACCGGTGGCGGCGCCCAACGTCGGGGCAACCGTGCTGCGCACCTACGGTATCGGGGCGCAAATACTCAAGGACCTGGGGCTCAACCGCATGCGCGTGCTGAGCGCGCCGAAGCAGTTGCAGGGCCTCTCGGCTTTCGACCTTGAGATAACCGAATACGTGGATGGCGGTGAATGAGCGCCACGGGGCTTATACTGTGATCATGGGCTGCGGCGCCCGACGCATAGACCTTAAAGGAAAGAATTGTGCCTATTGAGCTGCCGAAGACGATCGAAGGCGAACTGCTGGTTCGCGACCTGCGCTTTGCGATCCTGGCCGCACGATTCAACGATTTTGTCGTCGAGCCCTTGGTGCGGGGCGCGCTCGATGCGCTCAAGCGCCATGGGGCGACCGAGAAGCAGATCGAGATCGTGCGCGTTCCGGGCGCGTTCGACATGCCGATCGTCGCCCGCAAGTTGGCGCTGTCACGCCGCTACGAGGCGCTGATTGCGCTCGGCGCCGTTATCCGCGGCCAGACGCCGCATTTCGACTACGTCGCCGGTGAATGCGCTTCGGGAATCGCGCGCATTGCGCTCGAATCGGGCATACCCATCGCGTTCGGCGTGCTGACGACCGATACGGTGGAGCAGGCGATCGATCGGGCGGGCGGTAAAGCGGGCAACAAGGGCGCCGACGCCGCGTTGACTGCGCTCGAAATGGCGAATCTGATGCGTCGATTGGATGGATAACGGTGAATCCGCATCGCGCCCGCAGCCTCGCGCGCAGGCTTGCGCTGCAGGCGCTGTATCAGCTGCAGATCAACCCGCGATCCTGGCAGGATACTCTGGCGCAATTTGCCGAAGATCCGGAAGCTCTGCGGGTGGACCGCGAGTATTTCCGAGAACTGATGGCGGCGATTGCGCCGAATCGCGACACGCTCGATTCACACCTCGCAAAGCTCTGCGAGATCCCGCCGGCTGAACTCGATCCGATCGAGCATGCGGTTCTGTGGCTCGGGCTGCACGAATTGGCGGCTTGCCCCGAGCTGCCTTATCGGGTCGCGCTCGCAGAGGCGGTTCAGCTCGCCAAGCAATTCGGTGCGACCGACGGGCACAAGTTCGTGAACGCCGTATTGGACCGAGCCGCGCAAGAACTCCGTTCAAACGAATACGGTCAGTCCGTGGAATAGCGCAGCGTGGGCGGCGACGAAGCGCATCTCGGGGAATTCGATTTGATTCGCCGATACTTCTCGCGCATAGGCCGCGCGCGTTCCGACGTGCTGTTAGGGGTGGGCGATGACGCGGCTCTGCTGCGCATGCCGGCGGATACGGAATTGGCGGCGGCGGTGGATACCATTGTCGCCGGCCGGCATTTCCCGCACGACAGCGATGCCCGATCCATAGGGCACCGAGCGCTGGCCGTCAATTTGAGCGACTTGGCGGCGATGGGCGCGACTCCGGCCTGGGCCACCCTGGCCTTGACCTTGCCGACCGCCGATCCGGACTGGCTCGAGCGGTTTTCCGGCGGTCTTGCGGATCTCGCGAACGCGTTCGACGTGGCACTGGTCGGCGGCGATACCACGGCCGGACCGCTCACCATCAGCGTACAAGTCATGGGTCATGTCGCCCGCGGCACGGCGCTGCGGCGCAGCGGTGCGCACGCAGGCGACATTTTGGCGGTGACCGGCACCCTCGGCGATGCCGGTGCGGGATTGGCGTTGGCGACCGGGTCGTACTCGACCAGCGACGGCGCGGCGGCCCGCGAACTGCGTCAACGCTTCGAGTATCCGACGCCTCGGGTGGAATTTGGCGCGGCCGCACGCGGGACCGCGACCGCCGCCATGGACCTGTCCGATGGGTTGGTCGGAGACTTGCCGAAACTGGCAAGCGCCAGCGGACTTGCGGCGCATGTCGATGTCGAGCGCTTGCCGCTGTCGAATGCCGTGCAGGCGTTCGCGAGTCCGCAGCAGGCGCGCGACTGGGCGCTCGGCGCCGGCGATGATTATGAATTGCTGCTCGCCGTCCCGCCGGGCGGTTACGCCGAAATGGCCTCGTTGGCCGCCCGATTGGACCTAAGGCTGACCGCGATCGGTGAGCTGCGTCGCGGAACGGGCGTGAGCTGGGGGTTGAATGGAGCGAAATTTACGCCCCCGGCTCACGGATACGACCACTTTCGCGGACCCTCGACTCAAATCACAGTTTAGCTTCGGCCTGCCGACGTATCCTTCCGGCCACAGAATGGAACCTCGCCGCAGCGGCCAACGGCTAACCTTGAACAACATTCGGACAAAAGATAACGCGAAGTCCCTGACCGGTCTCGCCGCGTTGCCTGAAAAGATCGGCAAGTACGTGATCATCAACGAGGTTGGTCGCGGCAGCACGGGCGTCGTGTACCTCTCGCACGATCCGTACTACGGCCGCGATGTCGCCATCAAGGTCTACAACGTCGATCCCAACGGCGATGAGAACCGCAAGCGCATTGCGCGCAAGATGTTTCTCTCCGAAGCGCATATGGTCGGGATGCTGCAGCACCCGAACATCCTGCCGATCTACGACGCCGGCGAGGAGAACGGGCACTGCTACATCGTGACAGAACACGTGCACGGTGCCCGCACGCTTGCCGCATATTGCCGGCCCGACAATTTGCTGCGAATCGACGACGTGGTCGAACTGATCTATAAGGCCGCGCGCGCGTTGCACTATGCGCACAGCCGCGGCGTCATTCATCGCGACATCAAACCAAGCAATATCATGCTCACCCTCGAGAGCGACGTGCGCATCATCGACTTCGGC
>Ga0209048_10001896_pt1 | contig 21122 bp, 25 predicted proteins | sample FrelakmetCRP12CR_FD_187146 | JGI IMG/M metagenome (GOLD analysis project Ga0209048, IMG submission 187146) | Freshwater lake sediment microbial communities from the University of Notre Dame, USA, for methane emissions studies - CRP12 CR (SPAdes)... | ecosystem: Environmental > Aquatic >... | reverse complement strand
CGGGCGCATCCAGGTTCCTGCGCAGGACGCTTTGGCAGACCGTGCCTGGCTCACCCGCGTGCTGCGACACGAGTTCGTGCACGCGCTCCTGCACGACCAATCCGGCCCCGCCGGCAGCGTCATCCCGACATGGCTCAACGAAGGCCTAGCTATGGAGTTGTCTGGGGATCGCTGGTCGGATCTCGATCAGATCATGAAGCAGGAGTTTACCCTGATTCCTCTGCCTGCCTTAGAGGGGGTATGGGGAGGGTTGTCCTTTGATGCCGCGACTGTGGCCTATCTGGAGGCCAATTCGGCCGTGCACTATCTGATCGACCGCTACGGCATGCATCGGGTGCAAGCACTCCTCGCACACCTCAAGGCCAGGCAGGGGCTCTCTGCTGCCATGCAATCGCAGCTCTCGCTATCGTACGAGCAATTCCAGTCCAGATGGATGGATCAGTTACAGGAGCGCAGAAAGAAAATCTAACAGGCTGGGGTCTTGCCGCATCCGCCGGTAGGTCGAACCCTCTACTTCCTCCCTAGATCGCTTCCCGCTTCATCCCCTCAGGCCCTGCGCCACGCCAGGCCGGAAGATTCTCGGCTGCATCTCCGTGCCCGGCTGCCACGTCGGTCTCCCCCACGGTCGGTTCGATCGTATCTTCCCATAACATCTGCCGGTCCCGATCGTTGAACATCCTGATACGAAACTCGATCTGTTGAGATGGGGCCGCGAACCCCTCTGTCTGGCCGACGACGGCCCTGCTGACACGTTCTGCACGCGCAAACCTGCCGGCCCCGGCCGAAAACTGATCCGTCCATACGAGCTGTCCGGTTGCCGGATCGACGGCACGGAGAAAAAACTGGGGTTGACCATCGATGGCGCCCCGGTTGCGGACCTGGGTCACCGTCGTCTGTGGCACGAGACGGGCCACGACTCGGTGGCTGGAACCGGATTCCTGATTGCTGACATTAAGATTCAGAAGACCTTCCCAGAGAAACATGCCTGTGGCCGCGTCATAGACCCGGAGCGTGAACGCTGAAAGTCCGTCAGCCCCCGGGCCGACTCCGCCCGCAAATATCCGCTCTCGCGGTTGACTGTTCGCTGACCCTGCATCCTCTCTCACGTTCAACTCATACGTTTCATCGGAAAGGATTGCGCCGGTCTCGGCATCGTAGGTTTTCACAGTAATCGTGGACGTCTCAGCATTCTCATACCCGACACCAGCCGCCACGACCTTCCTGAGTTTCATCGGCGCGAGAGTCGACAGGTCTTCAGTCCATGCCGTCAGCGGAAGGCCAAAGCTGAAGATGGCTATGCCGATCAACGCGACGTAAAAAGCCTTCTTCCTCCGCACATCGATCCGCCGCTCCTGAAACACCGGCACAAACTCACGCCGGATCGGCCTGATCGATTCCCTCACTTCACCTATCGACTCAGACAACCACTGCATAATCGTCATGTGCGGTTCTCCCTCGCTTGTTCTGGAGTCTCGCATTAGAGCCCTTCAAGGTATATTCCTCACTGTGGGGAGAAAGCCCTTCGAAAGAGGGGGGGGGAGATACGTTGAATAGTCGCGCGCCACGGTCCATGAACGTTGGCGGACTTATTCAGCCTGCTGCTAGGAGGAGGATCCTATCGTGAGAGGAAAAGCGGTTACTTGTGCGGTGTTTTTGGACTCGGTTTACCGGGACTCCCAGAAGCCCCATCAAGCGGAACCTTGCCGAAGACGGCGTACCGATAGCGGGCCACAAACCAATAGAGCAGATAGCCGAAGGGCTTGACCAGTGGAAGGCTCAAGAGGACTGAGAGGACCTTCCCGCCCTTGAGGCCCGGCAGGAGAGCCAGAAAGGCATCGAGTCCGCGAGCAATCTCCCCGTTAGGATGGACCAGGAAGGCGGCGTCTGGACGACCTGGCCGATAGCTCTCCCCCAAGGCCTGCTTGGCCTCGTCGCTTTGATAGGGAACCATCCGTATCGGGGCGGCATCAGCGTGACCCCCCAGTCGTTCGAGGCCCCTCTTGGCTGTGACACAGAGGCGGCATTGCCCATCGTAGACCAGCAGACAAGCTTGAGAGGCTCTGTCGGATAGATCTGCCATCGCCGTATCCCTCGCAACCATCCACTCCTGGCGTCGGACTAGTCTAAGGATGCTCAAAAAGTCCGTCCAACAAGCCCGCAGACTGGTCGAAACCGGAGGCGTACCCTCTGGGACGCACGGTGCGACGAATAAGGAGCACCAAGTCTGTGCGCGCCGCCGAGTCAGTGAGGCGGCCGGGTCCCCGTTGAGAATTTCGATGAGCCGAGAACGAAGTTGGCGGACTTTTTGAGCATCCTACCCGTCCTGTTGCTGTGCGCAGCAACGGCGGGTATCATCCCGTCCATGCAACCGAACTGGACAATCATCGGCCTGCTCGCAGCGCTCTGCCTCATCGGAGCCACCACCACCCAGCTCATACCGGCTGGAACAGAGGCAGGCCGAATCGGATGGATGCTCTATCTGATCGCATTTCCAATAGCTCTCGCGGGCCTCGTGTGGATCGGTTGGACTTGGACCACCATGGCCTGCGTCATTTATGGAACGGTGGGATTGGCATTAGACCTTGCCACAGTCACGAGCATTCTGGGCGGACAGGACGAGACAGGTGCCCTCTTCCTCTTCAGTGCGATGAGCGGGATCGTGAACTTTTTACTGGTCCTGTTCGGAGGGGGGGCATTTTTGCATTCGTTCCAGGTGACCGCGCTTCCAGGATCCCGTCCTCCCAGTCCTCCGTCCCCTTCTTCATCCGCAAAACCTTGATGCGTTCAAATCCAGCATCCGTCAACCAGGCCTTCGTCCCGGCTGCCGTATAGGTGTTCCCCCGCTCGGTGAACAACAACATCGAGACCGCGAAGAGACTCGCCTCTTCGGGAAACAATCCTTCCCGGTCGTGGAGAAAGGCATCCTGAATCAGGAGTCGGCCTCCGGGATTCAAGGCGGCAAACGCGCCCCGAAACACCGCCTGGTTGTCTTGCGGCGAATAGATGTGGAGCACGTTCGAATACCAGATGACATCGTAGGTGCCGGGAATGGCTTCCGTCAGCAAATCCAACGGCAGATAGGAGAGGCGCGCACCGGCCTTGTGCGTCGACGCGATCTCCTTCGCCACATCGAGGGCTGCGGGACGATCGCACACCGTGGCACGGAGCCGGGAATTCTTTGCCAGGAAGGCCATTGCATAGGTGCCGGGACCGCCACCAAGATCGAGCAGGGTCCGCGCGCCACGCAGGTTGATCTGGGCCGCAATCTTCGGAGCCGTCTCCAGGGTCCGGTGATGCATCGCCCACGTGAACCGACGACGATAATCCGGCTCATCCGGTTCATCGTGATCGAGCGGCAGTCCGGTCTTCACCGATTCCAGCAGACGGCCCCAATCATCCCGATGGCTCGTGATCAGCCTGAGATAGTCTCCTCGATAAGCCGGATGGTGGGCGTTCAACGCTGTGGCACTCAACCGGCTGTTCCGATAGGTCTCGCCTTTTTTCTTCAGCAGGCCGGCCATTGCGAGATTCCGGCAGAGAATGCCAAGACCCCGCTCACTGACCTTCATGTCACGAGCCAGGTCAGAAATCGTCCAGGCGGCCGTTCCGATGGCAGTGAAGAGGTTCAGCTCAAGGGCGCCGATGAGGACCCGCGGCAACCGGTATGCCGTAATCGCATCGCGAAAGTCATCGAAGGTGGCGATCCGCCTGCTCACCGGGCCGCGCCAATCGTCTGGACGCACCAGCGCATCAGGCCCTGCACGGCCATAGGATTTGTCAGGTCCACGCTCCGTTCGAAGCGAGCCGCCACGTACTCATCGTTCATCTCGGTCTGTTCTGAAAATCCTGACTTCAGCAGAATCGCACGGTACTTTGAGACAGCCGGTTGGATGTAGTACTTGGCCTGCTTCGCAATCTCGTCAGTGCCAAGATCCTCCGGCGTCCCATCGGACAGGAGGGTCATCACATCGTCAAGCGCCATGCCATACTGGCAGAGCAGCCTTCCGTCCGGCATAAGCTCCAGCAGCCATCCATCGGAGCCAAGGTCCATCGCCAATGCACCGCCTGCTTCCAATTCCTGTAGCTGGGGAAACGCCGGGGCCAGAGAGGCCCTGAGAGCGGCCCAGGCCGTTGAGGCTTCGTCACTCATGCATGCGACTTTCGATGGGGCGGTATCCCATCCTGTCCGACGAGGCTGGCGCGCAAGGCCGCCAACCGTTGAATATTCTCTTCAAGTTTAGGCAGCTGATACTTGCGATCCATATGCACCACCAGTTCAAGGAGATCCGCCGCCTCACGCAGATTGCCGGTCTCTTCGTAACATTGAGCCAGCACATAGCGCGCGCCGCCTGTCCGCAGCTCATCGCCCGATCGCTCGGCAATGGACTGGCTGGTTTGGCAACAGGCGATGGCGTCGTCGTAGCGATGCTGCATCAAAAACGTTCGCCCGATCATGCGCCAGGCATCAGCTACGCCGCCCTGATTCCCCAACCGCCGCATCAGGACCAGCGACTGTTCATAGTATTGAATCGCCTGCTCGAACTCTTTCGTCTCGCGTGCGACCAAGCCTAGATCCGAAAAAAGCACCGATTTGCCGGCCTCATCGTGAGTCTTGCTCATGAGATCCAAGGCTTCGAGATAGTAGGCCTTGGCGCGATCCCATTCGCCCGCATCGGCCCTGAGGTTCCCCAAATTGCCCAACGTGGTCCCGATCCCCTTCTCATCCCCAAGAATCTTCTGGAGTTCCAGCACCTCTTGGTAGTAAGTCTGGGCCGATTCCCGACGCCCACTGACCGCACAAATATTCCCAAGATTTCCCAGCGTGGAGGCCAACGCCCGTTGGTCCCCGGTCAGCCGGTCACATTCCAATGCTTTCGCATAGCAGGTATAGGCGTCGGTATAGAGTCCGCGCGAAAAATGCTCGTTTCCCTGACGGTTGAGTTCTTCGGAGAGTCCGTTGCGTAGTGTCATGATAAGGGCTGAAGCAACCGTTCGACCGCCTGCTTGGCACCGGTGAGAATCGAGGCACCATCGCCAACCAACAGACTATCGAAATTGTACTTGAGGAGACGACGCAGCCCCTCTTGGGCCTTCGCCGCATCGGCATATTTTTCAGGAGGCAGGAGACTGACGGAGCCGGCCGGCTTCCCGATCAAGGCATCGCCGACAATCAGCACACCCTTCCCCTGCTGGATGAACAAGGCTGATTCGCCGGGAGATTTCTGGCCATTTAGCTGGATCACCCAAATCCCGCCTATGAGCAACTCCCCGTCTCTGAACGTTTTGGTCGGCTTGAGATCCATCTGCGGCGCGTCGGCCTCCGGCACTTGCAGCTGGCAGCGAAACTCGTCTTGGTACTTCGCCGCTTCGCGGGCATGGTCGCGATTCGTCACGATGATGTAATCGACGGGGCCGTTCCGGAGGATCACGGAACTTGCCTCGCCTGTCATCGGCGGAGGGTCGATGAGAATCTTGTGTTCCCCGACCGTCAGGAAAAGCCCGTTGAAATTGAGCTGCTTCTCCTCGGAGAACCAGGACCATTGCCAAATGCCGGGAAGCAGATTCTTCATAACAAGAGCCGATGGCCTATAGCTTATAGGTTATGGCACAGAAGGATTCACAATGCGGCGACGGCATCTTTAACGGTTTTCGTCACCTTCGTCAGGATACTCGCTTCGTTCGGCAGATCAATGATGTCATCTTCTGAGATCGTAATAAATTTCCGATTCGGCCCCTTCGTCAGCGAAATCAGAAACATGCTATTAGAAGGCGTGACGGGGATAACGACCTGGACGGATGCATCAGTCCCCTTCACCACCTCCAAAAATTTCTGCTTTCCCTCTTCCGTCTCATCCATCGTCTTTTTCCCTCTCCCCCGGCGGAAGTCGGTATGTCCTCTCCACCGCGGCTGAGGGATCCTAGTCTGCGCGCGTCGAACGAGCACCGCTTTATCGTGCGCGTTCCGCGAGCAGCGGGATTCCTCAGCCTCGGTGCGCCTTACATTTTGTTGCTTCCAGCAGCCAACAGCTTTTCGACTTCCGCCAGAATCACCTCTTCACCAGCCAGATCCATATTGCCAACACGCTGCCACCGGATCACGCCCTGCTGATCGATCACATACACGTTGGGAATGAACTTCCCTCCGCCGTACAATTTATCCGTCACCTTGTTCGGATCAAGTAAATAGGGGTACGTGATTTTCACGGGAAAAACGGACAAGAACTCGCCGACTTCTTTCTTCGAGTTACCGTTAGAATTGACGCCGAGCACGGCCACGTCTTTGCCCTTCGTCATCTCAGAAACCTTTTGGAGCGTCGTACCCTGCATCATACAGGGGTCACAGATATGAAACAGTCCGAGCACCACGACCTTCCCCTTATAGGTATCCAACCCCACGGTCTCACCGGTAATGGCCGTCAACGAAAACGAGGGGGCCTTTTCGCCGACCTTAAAAAATCCCGCGGCAAGGACCAGATGGGCCGCAAGAACAGGGACCAGCAGCGCACCGAGTACCAATAGCGTTCGTTTCATGGGAGCCTCCATTTCTTGAGAAGTGCCGAGCGCTGAGTCCTGAGCGAAGAAAAAATCGATCCGAGCTCAGCACTCATAAACTGAGCACCCAGCACTTCCTGAAGCGCTATCCTACCATGCAGAATTTTTCAGGGGCAATGGCGGTCAGGGAAGAGTCGAGTCGACGAAGGGAACACGAGGGGTCGCGCGGGAGAAGAATCGTCGACTGAGCCGCAAGACGCGACAGCAAGGCGCATGGTGAGGAACCGCACCTGATGTATCAGCTCCGTTCCAACAAGGGAGAAATCAGTTCGGATAGATCGTGAACGTCTCACCAAAAATGGAGACGATAACAATCGGCCTGCTGCACCAGGCATCCTGTTAGATGGATGGATCGAAGAGACCGAGCTGCCATTCCTCAGCGCGGGTCAAGGCAATGGGGTAGCGTTCGGTAAAGCAGGCGTTGCAATACTGGCCCGGTGTGCCGGGGGAGGAGTTCAGCATGCCATCGAGACTCAAATAGGCAAGACTATCAGCCGTGATGTACTTCCGGATTTCTTCGATGGAGTGGCTGGAGGCGATAAGCTCCTTCCGAGTCGGCGTGTCTATGCCGTAGAAGCAGGGAGAGATGATCGGCGGCGAACTGATGCGCATATGTACTTCTTTAGCCCCGGCATGTCGAATCATCTTCACTATCTTACGGCTCGTCGTCCCCCGCACCAGCGAGTCATCGACCACCACGACCCGTTTTCCCTCCAGCACCTCCGGCACAGCATTGAGCTTCACCTTCACGCCGAAGTGACGGATCGATTGCTCCGGTTCAATGAAGGTGCGGCCGACATAGTGATTCCGAATCAACCCGAGTTCGAACTGAATCCCCGCCCCTTCAGCATAGCCGAGCGCGGCAGGCACCCCGGAGTCCGGTACGGGAACGACGATATCCGCCGGCACCGACGATTCTTTCGCCAGTTGTCTGCCCAAGGCCTTGCGCGTGGAATAGACCGCGTTCGCGCCGAAGATCTTGCTGTCCGGTCGAGCAAAGTACACATATTCAAAGACACACATAGCCGGACTGACAGGCGGAAACGGCTTATGACTCGTCACGCCCTTGTCGTTCAGCACGACCAGTTCGCCGGGCTCGATCTCGCGGACAACTTCAGCACCGAGCAGGTCGAACGCGCAGGTTTCCGAGGCCACGAGGTAGGTATCGCCCAGCCGGCCGAGGCAGAGCGGCCGGAACCCATGCGGGTCGCGTACCGCGATAATCCCGTCGTCCGTCTGCAAGACGACCGAAAACGCCCCGCGCACCTGGCTCAACGCATCGATAATGCGGGCCAGCAATGTATCGCCCCGCGAATGGGCGATCAAATGGATGATGACTTCACTGTCTGAGGTGGATTGAAAGATGGCGCCGTACGCTTCGAGCTCGTGGCGAAGCACTTGAGCATTGATGAGGTTGCCGTTATGGGCGAGTGCGAGATTCCCAAACGCAAAGTTGACCGAGAGCGGCTGGACATTCTTGAGATCGTTCCCCCCGGCCGTGGAGTAACGATTGTGGCCGATCGCCATCGAACCGGTTAACTGATCGAGCGCGTGATTATTATAGATATCCGCGACAAGCCCCTTCCCCTTATGGATATGAAACTGCTCACCATCGCCCGAGACGATGCCGGAAGCTTCCTGTCCGCGATGCTGGAGGGCATACAACCCGAGATAAGTGAGGTTTGCTGCTTCCTTGTGGCCGTATATGCCGAAGACGGCACATTCGTCGTGGAACTTATCGGGGGTGATCATGGGTAAGGGGTGATGCGTGAGGTGTGAGGCGATTGGACGAAATTCTTGGTCTTGACTCATGACCCCTTACCCCCTACGCCTAACCCTTCACGCTTTATTCAGCGTTCGTTCAATCGAAAAAGCCCATCGATCGTGGAGTTGATCGACCGGAAGGTCGATGCGGCAACCTTCGCTCCATTGCCCCTTCTCCGCATCGATGAGGAAACGATCGCCTCCAACCGTCCCGATCTTCATCGCTGGAATACCGGAGTCCCAGGCACGATTCAATACCTTGTCAACCATCTCGGGCTTCACCGACAGGACCACCCGCGATTGGCTCTCACCGAACAAGAGAGCATCCCGCCGCAATGTATCGAGAGGTAATCTTACCACAGCCCCTCGCCTGGCGTCCGGGCCAGAGATACAACATTCAGCCAATGCGACAGACAGCCCGCCATCCGAGCAATCATGGGCTGATTGCACGACTCCCTCGCGGATCACTTTCAATATGAAGTCATGGAGCGCCTTCTCCGTCTCAAGACTGATGAGTGGCGGCGAACCCTGCTCCCGGTGATGGAGTACTTTCAGATATTCGCTCCCGCCAAGGTCCTCCTTCGTCTTGCCCAGGAGGAGAATTACATCCCCGTCCTGCTTGAACCACTGCGTCATCGTCAGATCGGCTGAATCGATCAGACCCACCATCCCCAACATCGGTGTGGGATAAATCGAGAGACCGTTGGTTTCGTTGTAGAAGCTCACATTGCCGCTGACGATGGGAACCTTGAAATGCTCGCAGGCATCCCTCATCCCCTCGATCGCCAACACAAATTGCCACATAATGTCGGGCCGCTCCGGGTTGCCGAAATTCAAACAGTCCGTAAGGCCGATCGGCTCCGCACCGGAACAGACCAGATTTCTCGCCGCCTCGGCCACCGCAATGCGAGCCCCTTCGTAAGGATGTAGCAGGCAGTAGCGGCTATTACAGTCCACCGTCATCGCGAGAGCTTTATTCGTCCCCTTGATCCGAACCACCGCCGCATCGGAACCAGGCCGGACCATCGTGTTGGTCCGCACCATGTGATCATACTGCTCATAGACCCAGCGTTTGCTCGCAATCGTCGGCGACTCCAGCAACGACAACAGCGCCGCATTCGCATCCTTCACATCAGGAAGCGCATCGTAGTTCAGGTTGGTCAGCATGTCCTGGTAGGCCGGCGGCGAATAGGGGCGCTCGTACCGTGGCCCGTCATCGGCCAGCGACTTCGCCGGAATCTCTGCCACCACCTTGCCCAGGTCCCTCACGCGGAGAATCCCGTCACCCGTGACCCGTCCCACCACCGCCGCGTCGAGATCCCACTTCTTGCAGATCCTGATGCATTCGTCTTCTTTGCCCGCCTGCGCCACCATTAGCATCCGTTCTTGGGATTCCGACAACATCAATTCATAGGGCGTCATCCCGGCTTCACGCCTCGGCACATCGGTCAGGTCCAGATCGATTCCGTTGCCGGCCCGCGATGCCATTTCGCAGGACGAACTGGTCAAGCCGGCCGCCCCCATGTCCTGAATGCCGACGAGCAGATCGCCCGCCATCAGTTCGAGACAGGCTTCCAGCAACAGCTTCTCGGTAAAGGGATCGCCCACCTGCACCGTGGGCCGCTTCTGTTCCGATTGGTCGTCGAAAGAATCGGACGCCATCGTCGCCCCGTGAATCCCGTCGCGGCCGGTCTTCGAGCCGAAATAGATCACCGGATTGCCGACCCCGGCCGCTGTGCCAAGGAAGATTTTGTCCTTATGCGCAATGCCGAGACAAAACACGTTCACGAGCGGATTCTGCGAATAAATATCGTTGAAGACGATTTCGCCTCCGACCGTCGGCACCCCCATACAGTTCCCATAACCCGCGATGCCAGCCACGACGCCCTTGACCAGATGCCGGTTCTTCGCACTGTCGAGTCCACCGAACCGCAACGCATCGAGCAAGGCAATCGGCCGCGCGCCCATCGTAAAGATGTCGCGCAGAATCCCGCCCACCCCCGTCGCCGCACCTTGATAGGGCTCGATGAACGAGGGATGGTTGTGCGACTCCATCTTGAAGACCGCGCAGAGCCCGTCGCCGATATCCACGACCCCGGCATTTTCCCCCGGCCCCTGAATCACACGCGGCCCCGTCGTCGGCAGCTTCTTCAGATGCACGCGCGAACTCTTATAGGAGCAATGCTCCGACCACATGACCGAGAACATGCCCAACTCGGTGATATTCGGTTCCCGTCTGAGTATCTCGATAATCTTCTTATACTCGTCGTCCGTCAGATTGTGCTGCGCGATGAGGTCTTTTGTAATAACCGGTGCCGTCACGATCACCATACCCTCTCGTTACACATCACACTGACAACCTTTATTCCGAAGAATCACGATCTGCTTTCTCGGCCTGTCCACAAAGATAGTCTGCTTCGGACTGCCCGTCGCCTCTCTCTTTGCCAGCGGACTGCGATGCTGGTAGCCGCGACTGCTCATCTCAACAACAAGTGCTTCATGCCGGCCAAAGAGCGCTTTCAATTTCCCCTTCCACCGCAAGGTCTCCGGATGATGCGCATAGCCTTTCTTGCCGTTCACGAGCACCGACCATATCGCATGCAACTCCCGATGTTCCCCTAAGAGGTGCGGCCGACACAGCTTCTTCGGCGAGATATCCCAAATTCTCACTACTCGCCGTCCGTCAGGTTTTGCTGCGCGATGAGGTCTTCGGTGATTGGCTGACTCACAGGTCCTGTAATTTAGACTTCACGCTCATATGGTTTCCTGGTCAGAGTCTTCTCGCTGGGAGAGTCAACAAACGCTCGCGATGTTGCATCAACCACCGTGAGCATCGAACTGCCTATTCTACGCAGGCATCATCTTCAGCTGCTTCTTGTTTCCCTTCAACGACTCCAGCATCGAGAGGAAAATCAACTTCCCGTCGTCATTCCCCAACACCTCTTCCGCGCAGCGTTCCGGATGCGGCATCATACCCAGCACGTTCCCCTCGGCATTGATGATCCCGGCAATGTTATCGAGTGAGCCGTTCGGATTCGCTTCCGGCGTCACCTTGCCATTCGGCGTGCAATAACGGAGCACGATCTGTGCGTTGGCCTGCATCGCCGCAAGCGTGACCGGATCGGTGTAGTAGTTCCCGTCTGCATGGGCGATCGGAATTTTGAGCACCTGGCCAGACTCGCAGGCGCCGGTAAACGCCGTGGCTGCATTCTCAACCTTCACGGACACATCCTTGCAGATGAAATGCAGTGACTTATTCCTGAGCATGGCGCCGGGCAGCAGCCCTGCTTCGAGCAATATCTGAAACCCGTTGCAGATGCCGAGCACCATACCGCCGCTCTTCGCAAACTCCTTCACCGCCCCCATCACCGGCGAGAATTGCGCGATGGCGCCAGTCCGCAAATAGTCTCCATAGGAAAACCCACCCGGCAGGACAATCGCATCCAGCCCCGCCAGTAAAGTCTCCTTGTGCCAGATCATCTCCACATACTGGCCCAGCACATCCTTGAAGACATGCTGACAGTCGTGATCGCAATTGCTGCCAGGGAAAACCACCACACCAATTTTCATTCACCCACCCTCACTGCAACTCATACCGATATTCTTCCACAATCGTATTGGCCAACAACTTTTCGCACATGGCCTTCACTGCAGCATCTGCTTTCGCCTTATCCGTTTCATTCACATCCACTTCCATGTATTTCCCGACTCGCACATTGCTTGTATTCTTGAACCCCAGCGAATCAAGCGCATGCTCAATCGCTTTCCCTTGAGGATCCAAAATTCCTTGTTTCAAAGTCACGTGAATCTTTGCCTTCACCGCCCCCTCCTTAGATTTTCTCTCACCCCTCGACGAAGGGAGGCATGAATGCTCTCACCTGCGCGCATCGGACGAGCACCGTTTCATCGTGCGCGTTCTGCGAGCAGAGAGAGCGTTCATGGCGCCCTTCTCCCCTCACGGCTTGCTCCCCTGCTCAGATGCTTTTGTCTGTCTATCCACATATTTCCTGATCCAGAAAATTCCCGCAATCGTCCCGAGCCCACCGAAGACAAGCGCCACAAATGCCCAGCGCCAAGGCGATTCGTCCAGACGATAGGCCATCATGCCCACCACCGCCGCCCATACGAAAATGGACGCCACCAACCCGTAATTCATGAACATCCGCAGAAACCCCTTCACGACTCTCCCCGCTTCCCTTCCCCTAAAGGAAGGATTTGGAAACTCACGAGGGGATGGTGGGGCCGTCCTCGACTGCGCGCGTCCAACGAGGGCCTTCTGAGGCCGCGCGTTGCGCGAGCAAAGAGGACGGCCTCACCGTCCCCTGCGTCCCCTCATCCACAGACTCTCTTCAAAACTTCTTGATACGCCTCTTCGATCTTCCCCAAATCCTTCCGAAACCGATCCTTATCCATCGACTCCTTCGTCGTCTGATCCCAGAAACGGCAGGTGTCAGGCGAAATCTCATCGGCCAGGATTAGCTTGCCGTTGTGCATCCCGAACTCCAATTTGAAATCGACGAGGATCATTTGTCGCTCACGGAAGAAGGGCTGGAGGACCCTGTTCACGTGTAACGCGAGCCGCTTAATTTCCAGCAGCTGTTCTGGCGTCGCCAGCTTGAGCAACCGGATGTGCTCGTCGGCGATGAGCGGATCGCCCAGCGCATCGTTCTTGTAGTACCACTCCACGATGGCCGGCTCGATAGGCTCACCCTCTTTCAACCCCAGCCGCTTCGCCAAACTGCCGGCCACGACGTTGCGGACCACCACTTCGACCGGCACGATCGTCACCTTCTTCGTGAGCAATTCCCGGTCGCTCAATCGCTCGACAAAGTGCGTCGGCACACCGGCCTGCTCCAGCAACCGAAAAAGCCGCTCGGATATTTTGTTATTGATGACGCCTTTGTCGGCGATGGTCCCGCGCTTCTGCGCGTTAAACGCCGTCGCATCGTCCTTGAAGTACTGGACGACCTGATCCGGCTTATCCGTGGCGAACACCTTTTTCGCCTTGCCTTCGTAAAGCATGCTGCCTATGGTCATGATATGCCCTTCATCCCCGCTGTCACGAACACTACTGCGCCAATGCTTCCATGATCTCCGGCAAGGAGATAGCCGTCCCGATCAACGTCGGATGCCCGAACCGTTTCGTGTACTGAAATTCTTTCACCTTCTCCAGCGACAGAATCAGGCTATGGAAATCCTCTAGCTTGGAGGTTTCAAAATACGTGATGAAGTCCAGGTCATCAAGCCCGGTGGAATGATACAGCTTGCGCTTCACGGTCTTGTGATAGGGCAAGGCGGCTTCCGTATGTTCTTTCATCATCGCCATCCGCTTATCCTGATCGAGCGCCCACCAGTCAGAGTTCTTCCTGATCGGAATGACGATCGCATAGGGCTTGGGTCCCGGCTCGCTGGCGGTCTTGAGATCGGCCTTCATCTGGTCCGGAAACCCCGGCACATAATTCGCCTTCTTGGTCAGTCCATGCATGATGCCGGCCGTCTTGAGATGCTTGCCGAAGAGGCTGCTCTGAAGGTCGAGCAGAAACTTTTGTGTCTCGCGCAGCTCTGCTGCATGCACGCGAAACATCACGTCGGCGTGATCCGACAACCCACGCATCAAATAGAGATCGATCGCAATATGCTCGCGATGCTGTTCGACCACGCCCCTCAGTACTGTGAGATGCGCGATACGAGTCGCTTGGTCCTCTTTGGCCCAATCCTCATCCAGTGTGAATGCGGCAAAGGTGCCATAGACGCCCGGCTCGCTCAAAAGCTTGTCGCGATCGGCTGCTTCAACGGCCGGCACCATCACCAGGCCAATCAACACCAGCACTACAACACGCACGAAAACGGAAAGCCTCATCGTTTCCCCCTCTTCACTCGTTTACGTGTGACCGAGCCGAACACCCGCCGATAAATCTTATCGAGATGGCGCAGATAATACTTCGGATCGAAACAAGATTTGATCTCTCTTGCCGTGAGATGTTTCGTCACGAAGGGATCCCTGCCGACTAATTCTTGTAGCCCCCCCGCCCCCTTCCAGGATGCCATGGCATTGCGCTGAACGGCTTCATACGATTCCTTCCGCTGCGCCCCCTTCTCGATGAGCAGCAACAGCAACCGTTGCGAATAGACCAGTCCCCCGGTGAGATCGAGGTTGCGTTTCATATTGGCGGGGTAGACCACCAGATGTTTGATGACGTCAGTGATCCGCGCCAGCATGTAATCGATCAGAATCGTGCTGTCCGGCATGATCACGCGCTCAACGGATGAATGGCTGATGTCACGCTCATGCCACAGCGCGACGTTCTCCATCGCAGCGAGACTATTGCCACGCACTACACGCGCCAGCCCACAGAGATTCTCCGAGGCGATCGGGTTCCGCTTGTGCGGCATCGCCGAAGATCCTTTCTGCCCTTCCGAAAAATATTCTTCCGCTTCGAGCACCTCGGTCCGTTGCAGATGGCGAATCTCCGTCGCAAACTTTTCGATGCTGGCTGCCAACAGCGCCAACGCCGAGGCATAGGATGCATGGCGATCGCGCTGCACGATTTGATTGGAGACAGGGTCCGGCGTGAGCCCCAGTTTGGCGCAGACGTACTCTTCCACTTCAGGCCCTTGATGCGCGAACGTTCCCATCGCACCGGAGAGCTTGCCCACCGCGATCTCCTGGCGCACGTGCGTCAATCGCTCCCGGTGCCGACAGGCTTCTTCGTACCAAATGGCCAACTTGAAGCCGAACGAGATCGGTTCGCCATGGATGCCGTGCGAACGGCCGACCATCACTGTGTTCTTGTACTTCAGCGCCTGCCGCTTCAAGACGACGATCAGCTCTTCAAGATCGTCGAGGATGAGGTCGAGCGCCTCGGTCATCTGTACGGCCAAGGAGGTGTCCACAATATCCGACGAGGTCAGCCCCATGTGGAGAAACCGGTGCTCCGGCCCGACCGAATCCATGAGCGATTCGAGAAAGGCGATCACATCGTGTTTCGTGACCTTCTCGATCCTGGCGATCCGCTTCACATCGATCGTGGCCTTCTTCGCAATCCGGGCCGACGTGCCGCGCGGGACCTGTCCGGTTCGTTCGAACGCCGCGCAGGCAGCCAGCTCGACTTCGAGCCAGATCTCGTACTTGCGTTTCAGTTCCCATATGGCTTTCATCTTGGGACGGGTATAGCGCTCAATCATGGCGGTCTACGTTTTACCTTTCACGCCTGACGCCTCACTTCTTTTGGCGGCCAGCGTCAATTCCCTGTTCAAGATCTGATCCAGGATGCCGTTCACGAACTTCGACGCTTCGTCGTCGCCGAAACTCTTCGCCAATTCGATGGCTTCGTTCACCGTCACCTTGGCCGGCACGTCATCCATCCACAGCAGTTCATACACGCCGGCTCGCAGGATATTGCGATCCACAATCGGCATGCGGCTGATCTTCCAGTTGGTGGCGTATTTCCCGATGAGGGCATCCAGGTCTTTTTTCTTCTCCAGCACCCCAGCCACGAGTCGTTCGGCAAAGGCCTTCACCTCATCCGTGGCCTCGTTCTCCTTCCAGAATACATCCAGCCACAGGCCCGGCCTGCCATGGATATCGTACTGAAACAGAATCTGGAGCGCGCGCTCCCGGGCTTGATGGCGGGATCCCATGGCTACGCCTTGCGCTTTCGCGGCGCCCGCTTCTCGGCCCCCCGGACTCGCGAGACATCAGCGCTCGGCGGAGTCTCCTCACCGACCCGTAACAGACGCATGACCGTCGCCATTTCGATCGCGGACTTGGCCGCTTCTCCGCCACGGTTGAACTTAGTCGGCTCAGCCCGCTGAATCGCCTGCGCGATCGTATGGGTCGTCAGCACACCGAAGATGATCGGCACGTCGGCATCCAGCGCCGCCTGCCCGATCCCGCGGCTGGCCTCCGCACTGATGTAATCGAAATGTGGCGTGTCGCCGCGAATGACCGCCCCGAGACAAATCACCGCATTGAACTGCTTCGTCCGCGCCATCGTACGAGCCACCAAGGGAAGTTCGAACGCCCCCGGTACCCGCACCACCTCGATGTCGTCGGCCTTGACCCCGTGTTTGGTCAGCCCCTCGACGCAGGAACTCAGCAACTTACTTGTGACGAACTTGTTGAACTTCGCGACCACAATCCCAAACCGCAACCCCGTCGCATCGTGTGAACCTTTTCGGAGCTTCATTGACCAATTTTTTCCATAGGGACTGAAACCTCAATATGATGAGAAGGCGAACCATTTAAACGTCAGTTAATAGTCTTCCTTTGCCACTTTAATCAATGACGATTCCAGGCAGTTCAAAATGGTCAGCCAGCGAGGCCGCAAGCGAGTCGAAACCGGAGGCGTACCCTCCGGGGTACGTTGAGGATTTCGATGAGCTGAGAACGAAGCTGGGGGCCATTTTCAGCAGCCGTCACACCTTTTTAAGAATGTGCCCCATCTTATTCTTCTTCGTCCGCAAGTACCTCACATTCGCCGCACGCGGCTGAATTTCGATCGAGACGCGCTCAACCACCTTCAATCCGTACCCTTCGATGCCGACGATCTTGCGCGGATTGTTCGTGATGAGCTTGATCTGATGCAGCCCGAGATTGACGAGAATTTGCGCCCCCACGCCGTAATCGCGCAAGTCCGCCTTAAATCCCAGCTTCAAGTTCGCCTCGACCGTATCGCTGCCTTGATCTTGCAGCCCATAGGCTCTGATCTTGTTGAGCAGTCCAATGCCGCGCCCTTCTTGATTGAGGTAGAGCAGAACCCCGCGCCCTTCCTTTTGAATCACTTCCATCGCCTTATGGAGTTGGTCTCGACAGTCGCACCGCAACGATCCTAGAGCGTCGGCGGTCAAACAGCCTGAGTGCACACGCACCAGGGTGGGATCGCCTCCCTCCACGCGCCCTTTCACCAGGGCAATGTGTGTGACGCCGTCGACTTCGTTTTCAAACGCCACCGCCTCGAAATCGCCGAACATCGTGGGCAGCCGCGCACTGGCCATCCGCCGGACAAAGGTCTCACGCTGCATGCGGTATTCAATGAGCGCCTTGATCGTGACCATCTTCAGCTTGTGCACTTTGGCAAACTTCGTCAACTCCGGCACGCGCGCCATGGTGCCGTCCTCGTTCATGATTTCGCAGATCACGCCGGCGGGAGCGAGCCCGGCCAGCCGCGCCAGATCGACGGAGCCTTCGGTCTGCCCGGCGCGCTTCAACACGCCGCCTAGCTGCGCCTTCAAGGGGAAAATATGGCCGGGGCGCGCGAGGTCGCTTGGCTTGGACTTCGGATCGATCGCCACATGAATCGTCGTGGCCCGATCCGCCGCAGAGATTCCCGTCGTAATGTCTTTCCGCGCGTCAATCGAAACGGTAAAGGCCGTGCCAAAGGTGGCAGTGTTCTCCACCGCCTGCTGCGGGAGGTGGAGTTCTTCGACTCGCTGGGGAGTCAGGGCGAGACAGATCAATCCCCGGGCATGTTTGGCCATAAAATTGACGGCGTGGGGCGTGACGTGCTCAGCAGCAATGACGAGATCGCCTTCATTCTCACGATCTTCGTCATCGACGAGGATGATAAATTTCCCCTTCTTGATATCCCTGATTGCGTCTTCGATGCTGTGAAAGGGAGAAGCCATGGTTTCCTACAATTCCGCGGAGTTATCGCCCGCTGCTGACGCACCACATAACCCTGTTTTGCCCCTCACTGTCAACGGGAAAAGCGGCCCTTTCACCGGTCTGGATCGCCCCAGACACCGGTCCGCCTGAGGGCCAGGGCGACGCTGGCTGCCGCGGCGAGCGACAAGGCGGCAAAAAGCCAGAGTCCCGGCCGGAACGTGCCCGAAAGATCCTTCAAGGCCCCGAGCCAGAGCGGCAATAAGAACCCGCCGAATCCGCCGGCAGCGCCGATGATGCCGGAAGCGATGCCGATCCGTTTCGAAAACCGTTCCGACACGACCTGAAACACGACGCCGTTGCCGAAGCCCATTGCCGTAATAGTTCCTATCAAGATCGGCATGGCCCATTCGATCGAAGGGAGTTGCCCCAAGCCTGCCATCAGTCCGGCGATGGCCGCAAAAACCGGCCCCAGCACCACGATGCCTCCAAGCCGATCCGCGACGAACCCTCCCAGCGGACGAATCAGACTTCCGAGCAATCCACACAGCGCCGTCAGCGAGCCTGCCTCGACCATATCCAGCCCATACTGATCGTGGAGAAAAATCGGGAGTATGCTGCACAGTCCCACGAACCCTCCGAAGGTCACGGCGTACAAGGTGCAGAGCCAATACGCCGACGGTCGACGCAGCATCTCGGCCAGGTCTTTCCACCACAGCCGATGCCGCTCCGTGTGCGGCTGGCCCGCGTCCGACTGCACAAACAGCCAGAAGAGAATCGCCGTGAGCGCCAGCGGAATTGTCATCAAACCGAAAACTCCATGCCAACCGACGAGCTGGGATACCCGAGGCGCAAAGAACATAGCCAACACCGTGCCGCTGTTGGCCGATGCGGCAATGCCTAGCGCCAGCCCTTGATGCGCCGGCGGATAGGCCCGGCTCGCAACCGGAAGAGCCACGGCAAAACTGGCTCCGGCAAACCCCATCAGCAGGCCGACGCCCAGCATCTGGAGATAACTGGTTGCGCCAAGCCAGCCCCACAGCACCGCACCCGTCACGCCTCCGAGCAGATAGAGACCGGTCCGCTTGGCTCCCAGTCGATCGCTCGCCAGTCCCACCCCCACGCGCAGGAGCGCGCCACCAAGTAGCGGGCAGGCCACCAGCAATCCCTTCTCCGTGGGGCTCAAACCGAAATCTTCCGCGATGGGGACGCCGAGCGCGCCGATCAAGAGCCAAACCATGAAGCTGACTTCGAAGTGCAGCCATGCGCCGACGAGCGACGGCCAGTGTCCGCTCCGCAACGCGGAAACCAAAGTGTTCAATGAAAACATGGCACCCCGTCAGACGTGGTATCTGTCCATTCACCGAAGCGCAAGAACCTCTCACTATAGGAGACCGGCTTCCCATCCTACAAGGCGGAGTCCATCTTTTCCAACGCAAGGGCACGGTTTGTCCCGAAACACGGTTCTGTTATAGTCAGCCCACCGATGAGCGCACGCGAACAAAACGAGCTGCACGAAGATCCCATCGAACCGGAAATCGTCGAGCCTTCGGACGAAGACCTCACACGGGCGGAGCCGGTGCCGGTCCTGCCCGACCGTCCCGAACCGGACGGACAGAGGTCGTCCGACAGCCACGACGTCGTCCCAGTCACAGCGCTCCAGCAATATCTCGCCGAAGTCCGGCGGTATCCCTATCTCTCCAAAGAAGAAGAACTGCGCCTGTTCCATGAATATCAAACACACGGGGACCGCGACGCCGCCGTGAAACTGATCATGGCCAACCTGCGCGTGTCCCTCTCGATTGCCGCAGAATATCTCCATACCGGCGCCGACCACATGGACCTCATTCAGGAAGGCAACGTCGGTTTGATGCATGCCATCAAGAAGTTCGACCCGTCGAAGAACGTGCGTTTTTACGCCTATGCCGCCTGGTGGTCTCGGGCCTATATCCTTCGCTATTTGCTGAACACCTACCGGCTGGTCAAGATCGGGACGACCCAAGATCAACGAAAGCTGTTCTACAACCTCAAAAAGGAGAAGGCGAAGCTTGAACGGGAAGGCTTCGCTCCGGACACGAAACTCCTCGCCGACCGCTTGAACGTGCGGGAGCGTGACGTCATCGAGATGGGTCAGCGACTGGGGAACTGGGAACTCTCATTGGATCAACCGCTCGGCGAGGACCATGAAGGCAGCCTCCTGGATGTACTCCCCTCCCAGCAGGTTCCGGCGGACGAGCAGCTTGCGCAAACCCAATTACAGACACTCTTCCGTGCCAAGCTGGCCGAATTCATCAAGACACTCGACGAACGGGACGAAGATATCTTGAGAAACCGGATTCTCTCGGAGACCCCTCTCACCCTGGAGGACCTCGGCGCCAAATACTCCATCACCAAAGAGCGAACCAGGCAACTGGAAGCGCGCATCATCAAGCGCTTGCGTGACTACATTAAGAAAGACATTAAAGATTTCGACCGCTTGCGAATCTGACCCTCCTATGCCCCACCGAAAGAAGGTCTAGAATACCCAGTTCCCAATAGGTTATGATCCCCTTGTCCCTGTTCTGAGGGCGTGGAAGAATTTCCTCATTTCTCCCCCTTGACTTGGACGAACCCGAGGCTATCTCTACTCCCGTGTTCAGCAGACCAGGACTTCTGCTCGTACGGGAGTACCACGATTGCGCCATCGAGTTCGAACCTGTTCTACATCGTTTATTTTCACTGGGTTAACTTTACTAGGAGGGTGTTGTTATGAGCACTGCAGCCAAGGAGAAGACGGAAAAGAAGGACTTAACCAAGGGGTTCTCGCCTCTGGGTGACCGGGTATTCGTCACCTACACCGAAGAATTGGACCGGACATCCGGCGGCATTTATGTGCCGGACAGCGCGAAGGAGAAGCCGCAACGGGGCATCGTCCAAGGCATCGGCAAGAAGGTTGAGAGTGTCAAAGTCGGCGACCAGGTCCTCTTCGACAAGTACTCAGGCAGCAAGCTCCGGATCGAAGACGAGGAGTGTTTGATCCTGAAGGAAGAAGACATCCTCGGCATCTTCAACAGCTAATCACCATACCAACACACACTACGACAACGATAAAGGGGGAACGACTATGGCAAAGCAACTTATGTACGGTGACGCAGCGCGCGCGTCCATCCTCAGAGGGGTGAACCAGCTCGCCGACGCCGTGAAGGCAACACTCGGTCCGAAG
>Ga0209048_10001895_pt1 | contig 21122 bp, 20 predicted proteins | sample FrelakmetCRP12CR_FD_187146 | JGI IMG/M metagenome (GOLD analysis project Ga0209048, IMG submission 187146) | Freshwater lake sediment microbial communities from the University of Notre Dame, USA, for methane emissions studies - CRP12 CR (SPAdes)... | ecosystem: Environmental > Aquatic >... | reverse complement strand
CATCCTATCAGGGGCCTGCCAGCCCGCCGAATTCCAACAATACCAGCAACGCCGCCTCCGGCTCCACGGGCGGCCGCGTTAGAAACATTCCTTGATCCTTTCCGGAGCGGTCCCTCGCTCAAGCCCAGACCTGTGAGGTCTATTATTATCGCACGGTCAGAGGCAGGTAGATCTCATGTAATGTAATGGCAAAAACGTTATACATATCCAGATGGCGCATCGCGGCGCCATCCTGGTTGAAGATGCTCCAGGACCCGCTGTACCGGCTGCTGTCATACCAGACACCCAGGGGATGGTTGGAAAAATATGGGAAGCTCACAATGCCAATAAAGTGGGTGGTGAAAATCAGCTCATTGCGGTTGGTTGCAGGCGGGATATCCAGCCAGGTGTAATTTCCGCTACAATTCAAATTGGGGCCGCTGGTAAAGGTGTTATGCCGCCAGGCGTTCTGGTATGGGGAAAAATCCATGCCGCAAAAAAAGCGCCCGGTTTCCATATCGGTCTCATCCTCATTATATATCCGCCAGCGGCCGGTCACACCATCGTAGGCGACCCCTACATTGTGGTTATACAGGCTGGGGGGGGTGGCTGAGAAACTAAGGACCTGGGTCATGATCAGGAAAGCGCCCTGCCGCCCGTTGATGAACGAGAAATCCATCACCGAGTAATCATCGCTCGTATTAAATCCCATGCTGGTGTGGCAGAAGCCGTTGGAATTGTTATAGAAGAACATCACGTTGAAGGAAGCACCAACGGTCATCGCGCCGCCGTCCTGGTTGACCACCGCCCACCGCCCCAAGGTTGAGTTATACCAGACGGCGATAGGGTGGTTGTTATACACACCGAGGTACTTCCCACGTGGGTTAAAGTTTGGAGTCACCAAGAGGTTGTAAAAGCTCCCGTAGGTAGGGTCGTTCAAGTACGCATGGTCCAGGTACGAGATGTATGCGTATGCGGGGTCGATATTTGCTGAGGTGACCGTATGCACGAAAGAAAAGACGGGCGCGATTGGCAGAGGCGGGTTGGGCGGCGGAGGCTCTGCCGCCGTGGCCGGCTGGATCGAGACCCCCAGCCACAGGACCAGGACTGCCAGGAAACGGAAGGAACGACAGAGGGTACTCATCTCAGATCTCCTTTTCTATTCCAACTGCAGGAACAGGTGGTTATTACGCGGGCTGGGGCGTCTTTTTGCGATGAAACCATCTCATCTCCTGACCAACGGTAAGAACAGCGCTCGCGGGTAGAGAATCCGTCCATAGATATGCTGAGGCACGCTGGGGATGCTCGGGTTATCACCTTCGTAAGCGATCAGGAATCCGGGGCCGCCGGTCGTCACGATCGGATTCGTGAACGTCCAACCGGGCGTATCCGCCGCCTCTACGTAAGTAGCCAGGTCAATCGTAGTGTTGCCCAATTCGATAAACATTGCAAATACCTGGTGGCCTTCATCAGCCGCAAACTCGGTTGTCACCAGCCAAGTATCTGTCCCCGCGATGTTTTCGACATCTGGCGCTAGGAAAGACCTTCCTAAGGTTACGCAATGAGCCGTGGTATCGCCAGCATAATAGGCATCTCCAGTCAGATTGAGCAGCCGAAAACAGAGGTCATATTTGGACGAAACATTTACGAATTTCCGAAGGGCGAGAAAATAAGCATCCCCGCGGTTGGTAGCTATTACCGGATTGCTGTCGTTGCTGGTTTCCTTTGCCATGGCGTAGGCGCTGCGGGTAATCCCTCCATCCCACGCCACCCTGGCGCCGTAGATATCCTCGCCTGTGCTGCTGTTCGTCTCCATCCAGACCACAAAGTATTCATCCGCAACAGGGTTGTAAGTGATATCTCCCTGGTTCGGTTGGACGGCTGGATCTTGATAGACTTGAAAGTGACTATACGGCGTGGAACCGTCGCTCATCACCAGCTTTCCGGCGATGTCATTCCACCAAAAATTCTGGGTATCATAGACGCTGGAGATCACCATGAACTGGTTGTGGACGCTGTCCCAGGCAACGCGCGGGCTGTTGAAGGCGCGGTTGGCCCAGGTGAAGACCTGCTTTTCCACACCCATGCTGGAGCCGTTCCACGCCACCGTCCGCCCCCAGATATCGTAATGCACATGGTCGTCGTTTGTGTCGTATACCCACACCACCAGGTATTCCTGGCTCGTGGCGCTGAACGCCACCGCCGGTGTTGCGCGGTCGTTTGATCCAGTAGAGATCGCAAACCATGGTCCCACCCGCGTACCATTGCTCGATACTTGCTGAGCGTAAATACCGGCATTCCCTGGATATTGACTGTACCACACCACCAGGTACTGGTTGTGGATGCTATCGTAAGCCGCGGCAGGCAGGTAGCGGGGAAAATCGATGGGAGTGCCGGGCGTAGAGATGCGCACCTCACTGCTCAGCACGGGTTGGGGAGGCGATGCAGGGCTGTTGGTCCCAGGATCGGCGCGCGCCTCGACAGAGCTCATTAAAATGCAGGCGGAAAAAAAGATAGAAAGCAGCATCTTATGACCGAACATGGCTTCCTTCCCGAGGTGCAATCCTAAGGCTCACTGCCCTTAGAGGCTGCGCTTCAACTATTCTTTTTTCTACTTGGATTCAAGGATCGGGGGCAGGCTGCCCAGCATGGCGTCTCTACGGGCACTGATCCTTAATCTGGATATCTTTCTGGATTTGGATGATGCGGTTTCCGGGATCGGGGTGGGTGCTGAGGAATTCGGGGGGGTTCTGACCCTGGCTGAGGCTATCCAGAATCTGCATGACTTTGACCATCTCCTGGGGGTCGTAGCCACTATCGATCATGAAGCAAACGCCCAGCCAGTCGGCTTTGGTTTCGTCAGCCCGGCTGTATTTCATGTCGATGAGCTGGCCGACGACGGCAGCCATTTCGGAGGCGGCGATGCAGCCGTTGGGGCTGTTGGGGTCGCAGGCAGCGATGACGGCGGCGCCTGTGAGTCCCTGGGTTAGCTGGGTTTTGGCGATTTGCTCGGCTGAGTGACGGGCGACGACGTGACCGGTTTCGTGACCCAGGACGCTGGCCAGCTCGCCGTCCGTCCGCAGCAGGTCGTAGAGGGCGCGGGTGATGAAGATCTGACCGCCGGGTAGGGCGAAGGCGTTGACGGTCTGCTGGTCGTTAAGCAGGTGGTAGGCGAACTGGTAGGGGGTGGCGTTGGCGGGGGAGTCCTGGACGATGCGCTGGCCGATCTGCTCGAGATGCTGCTGGTCAGCCTGGCTGGGATCGAGACCGCCGAACTCGCTGGCCATCTGGGGAGCAGCCTGCAAGCCCATGGCGATCTCTTGATCAGGGCTCATACTAATGTGCTGGACGTCTTTGGTGACGGGGTTGGTGGATTGCGAGCCGAAATAGGTGATGAGGGAAATGACGACCAGGATGGCGGCCATCAAGAGCCTGACATTGCAACCGCCGCCACGTCCGCGAGAAACCTGTGCAGGATACATTCATTTCCCTCTATAACTACTCGACCTTAATAACTTGAAATCATGGCCCAACCCGGTCAGGCTGGCGGACGATCCAGATAAGCGCCAGTCCAGTGCTGGCGCCGGCAACCAGGCCGGTGACGCCGACGGTGACGAGAACGCTTGTGAATGTGTTCGGCACTGTATTTTGGAAGAAAAAACCAGCCGCAAGCTGGCTGAGGTAAGCGCCGAGCGTCCAGCCGATTACGTTAGCAAGGATCCAGGTGGCCAGGTGGGGGATTTCACGGCGAAGGGCAGGATATTGGAACAGGGCGACGATCACTCCGAAAGAAATGAAACCGACGAGCATCCCGAGTGGGGTCTTGGATAGCAGTTGGACGACGTACAAGCCGAGGGTATAGCCGACTACCCATCCGACGGCGTGGTGAAGGATCCAGTCATAAGATTTCGAGATGTAGGGGCGCAGCACCAGCCATTGGGCAAGACCGATGCAGATCCCAGAGATGATGGGGACGATGACGCGGGCGAGACCCAGGTCGAGCGAACCGACCAGGAGAGCGAGGGGCAGGTAGCCAACGAGCATGCCGAGGGCGGTGGCTAGGGTCCACGCGAGCCAGAGGCTGAATTCGTTACGCTTTACTTTGGCTTCGTCGATATCGATGGTCATCATTTTGATTATGCCAGAAGATGGGCGCAGATACAAGAGGGAGTTGGAGGGGGTTTTGTCTCAGAAATGCCACCTGGCGGTGGGTTAGAACAGCCTGATCGCCAGGCTGCCTGCCGGAATAATCAAGAGCGGACTGTGGAAGCGGATATCGTCAAGCGGATTGGAAAATAAAAAGGGTCCCTTCAGTAGATTGAAGAGACTCAGTGGATCTTCAGCCAAAAATTCGTTTTACGGGAGACAGGTGGAGGCACCCTGATGCATTCCGGGATTCATGTCCTTGCCCAGCATGCCTGCCTGTGCCATCTCGGCGTTGTGCTGTCCAAAACCGGAAAGGCCCGGTAAAGAAGGGTCACCGCAGCAGTGATCCGGTGTCTGGGCAGCGGCGGGCATTACCGTAACGACCATCAACAGTACAACCAGCAAGTTATCAGAATTGTTCGTTTCAACATAGTTTTCTCCACTTCTTCATTGCTGGATGTGTATTAAGTTGATACCAGTAAGATCTTGAACTTGATCGAGTATATCAAAAGGCAGTATGTCAATCGTTGTGTAAAAGTTCCTAATCCCGAATCCTTGCAGGGACAGATATTCACCTGAGTTTCAGGCTGCGGATTATCGCATAGAACATTAACAAACAGCTATTCTCGTTCCGAAAGGCGGCTGCCATCTTGTGGCTGCGTTTTTTGACTTCTCCATATAAACGCTCGATGATATTTGTGGTGCGGATTTACTTCCAGTGCTTTTCCGGGAAGCTATAGAAGGTCAAACAAGCTTCTAGATCGCGTTTCAAGCAATCCACGGCTGTCGGGTAGATCGTCTCGTACTTGGCGATGAATGCTACCAGCTCTTGGTCGGCCTTTTCTCGACAGGTCTGATAAAAGATTGCCTTGAGCTCTGGTCGTACCTGGTCTTGCTGTTATTCAGGTATGTAACCCAGCACATTATCCATTTTGTGCTTGATGCAGTGCTGCCGTTTGGAGCTGGAGAACTTGACCCCACCGCATTTAACATCGCTTTGTTGCCATCCGTGATCCACAGATCCACTTTTTCAACGCCACGGCCGCTCAAATTCTCCAGCACATCTTCCAAGGCAGCTTGGTTCTCACGCTCGCCGACGGAAAAGGCCAGCACCTCCCAGTGACCGTCTTCATCGATGCCTCCGACCGCCAGGATTGGCATTTTTCAGCCGTTTTCATTATATATAACGGTGAAATCGGTGCCATCAACTAGGACATATAGGTAATGTGTCTTTAGTTTCTGGTTCTTCCAACCTTCGAATTCTTCTTCTAGAGAATGGAAGACCCGCGAAACTGTCGATGGGCTGGGATGAGCACAAGTGAGCACTTCGACCACATTGGCAACTTGTCCAGTGCTGATACCTTGGATAAAAATCTCGAAGTTCGTCCAGTTCATCTTACCGTCTTTGGTAACATTCAAATAGCTCGGTATGAAAACCGTTACGCGTGTGTGGCACCTCCAAGTCTTCGACCACAACAGCAGTGGTGATTAAATCTCGATGCTAGATCCCGTTGCGATAGTCTCGCCGTTGAGGAGTACGTTGGTAAGGTTCGGCACTGATAAAGGCATCGATTTCTGCTTCCAGCACACTGATCAATGTGCACTGGATGGCCAAGCGCAAGCGCTCCTGTAGTAATTCGCGAATCCAGGCTTGACCTTCTGCGTCAAGCTGTTTATGATTTGCTCTGGGAGTCATTGTTCTTATCCTTGTTTAGTGTCGTGACCTGCAAGGATACCAGGACTCCCAACTATTTACACAACTTTAGTTATACCGTCGCCTTTATTCGGAGCACGCAAAACACTTATGTTTGCTTTTTGGTCTATGGCATACGTATCTATCTACCGGTAATTTGGAGCTGACGGCGCCATGAATTTATTGGTATATCTATTCAAAAGTCAAACAACCTAGATGCATAATCCATGAGCGATAAAGCGTCGAGGTCTCCGGTAAAGCTCAACGCGCTCTTGGCTCCGTTTGGCCAGCGCCAATATCGCACCAGGGGAGCTGACGATGCCTCGATATAATTCACCAGCTCCACATCGTCAGGCAGCTTGGTTAATATATCAGTATCAAGAATTAACCCACAAAATCTCGCTGTTTCACTAGAATCCAGAATATATCCTTGCTCCTTTAAAAAAGCGACGACGCGCTCTGGTATACCATCTGCGAGTCCAATAAAGGGACGTGGATTACCTGGAACTTCAAGCATATTTGACTGCAATCTGTAATACGATCCATCCCACATCAACCTTGATCCAGGCAAATCCAGGCCCCTAACAAGGATCGTTGCTCGAGGAGAACAACTGAAAGTGAGCCTTAGCTCTTTTTGATTGGAAGAAATCTCTACCCCGAATTTAGATTTCTCTCGCCACCAATCGCAAATATCTCTAAGCCTGGCAATCCAGACCGATGGTTGGTACTGCCTGGCGCGCCTTACAAGTTCTATCAATGCAGTATTGTTTAATGCAGCCAACTCTGTGTGAAAGAGAAGCGTAAATAATTCGCCACGAAGATACGTCTGCTCAAGGAACCGAGTCCAAACTTGGTTGACACCTTCGGAATTTAAAAGTAGACCATCATGGAGTTGGAGGTCATCTGGCACACATACAGGGATTTCAATCATGTTGTGCCATATGGTGGGAATGCATACATTTTCTTTTGAAACCATTGCATGATAATATTTTTCTAGTTTTTTATAGAATAGTCCCATGCGACTTGGTTCATTCTGGTCGACTACATCCCATAGAATCGCATGGTTACTGCTATAGTCAAACATATCGCATGGCAACGAATTCAGCAGCTCCTCGTCGAAACCTAAGTAAGGGCAACGAAAGCCATGATTTTCAATTCCAAAATGTTCAAAGGTATGAATTGCTCGATTCAGTTCCTCGTGCGCTTCGGGAATTGGTAAATTTTCTAGATGAATATGATGATAACTATGCACTGCGATTTCCGCCCCCATCTCCTGGAGATAGCGGAATAACCGTGGATTTCGTTTTACAATAATACCTGGTGTAAATAGTGTTGGCGCGCAATCTAATTCAGCCATTGCTTCCACACACTTTTTTATCCGATGGATTCCTTTATTAGGTCTTACTCCATACCTGTATATCAACTTACTCCCTCTCTGCCATACAAACCGAAAGCCCCGTTTTTTGAACCAAGATATTATGTCCATGTTTCTCCCCTTATTAATATCAACCAACATGCCTGTACAACAATTCTCCAGCTAAACGACAAACCCAAGGAGGAGAATTTCTTATAATCCTATTCATCAGGGACGTTATTCTGCCATTCGTTGGGCGCGGTGATTTTTCTGAGACCATGGAATAAGTGAGAGGAATTTCATTGGCGCCCCAGCGGGTTTTAAATGTCCTCAGCCCTTGATTTTCAAGATCGGTCCTGCCAAAATCGAAAATTTTGTATCCATTCTCACAACCCCAGCGGATAGCAGTCCAGGTGAGCAAATGATTGGGCCGCAGGTCTTGATCACTATCATCGGAGGCTGCATACTTGTAAATCAATGCTTGCTGCCAATGCAAGAAAAGCCCGGCCGCCAGACATTGATCGGCCTTGTAGGCTAACAAGATGAATCCACTCCCTTTTTCAATTACCTTATTTAAAAGCAGCTCGAAGAATCGCCAGGGCTGGACAGGGACGCCTTGCCGGCGGCGGGTGAGACAATGCAAGTGGTAAAATACGCGTAGGGTATCGAGATTTTCACCCCGTTCAATTTGGATGCCATTTTTTTCAGCGGTTTTGATATTCTGACGCTGAGTGCGATGGAAAGATTTTGAGATAGACTCAACGTCTTGATTAATATTCACGGTATGCTGGATATAATGGGAATAGCTATGGATGGATGGGCAGGCAGGCAATTCCCAACGTACCTCAATTCTTGGGTTATGTTTTTCCTGGGAAAGACCCACCAAACCTTGGGTTAAACTTTCGAAGGCGCTCAGATCACGATAGAGGGGAGAGCAATAATCGGTAAACGGGAGGGAACCCCAACGCTTCCCCGTCAAAAAGCTGTTTACTTCCAATATAGGGAGTCCAGCGCATATCCTATCCCCCTCATCAAGCAAAGCAACGACGAAGGGACGGTAGTTATAGCACTCGGCCAGGAGGTTAACCCAGACAGGATGATGGAAGATATTGGCCTGCGGCATCGACATCACAAAAGCCAGCCATCTTTCATCAGAAGCATCTAATTGAATTATCTTTGGAAGCTCAGACATGATTCAACCAGCTTTTCCAAACATTCTTCCCTCCAGAAAATGATCCAGAAGCGGTCGCGAGGTCCAACATCTGCTAAACCCTATATTTCCCAATCACGGAAGATTGTCATAAAGATCACTTAGCGACGGTGGGCAACCGGGAATATGAATGTAACCACCTTCCTTTGCCAAATAGCGTGTGCATTGTCCAACGCAGATAACCGTGGGGTATTCCTTCCGCCATTGTGGATTTGATCCCATGATAATTTCGGCCCCTTTTATTGAGTAGGCAAGCAATTTTACTTCCCCTAATAAGTTCTCACGTTTGAGCAAATTAAGTTGAATATCACGGAAAATGTAGCGGCACCCCGTGCAGGCTTGCGGATTAGACCATAACCGCAATCGTCCGAGACGCTTAAACTCCTTTACTATCGGACGAGCGGATATACGCTTTATGTTGATTTTGTCACCTAAAACAGAGTATCCTGTTGCAAACACTCGCGCATTTCTTGCTAACTTTACATGTTCTGGTTCGTCGATATCCAATAATTGGCAAGCTGTTGCATCGATTTCGCCGCAGTTATCACCGGCGATAATCACATTGCGGCCAAAGAAACGGCTGCAATCCATAATGGTCAAAGCCGGTTGCACAACAGCATTTAGTTCTGCTATCTGTTCATGCAGGCCGAGACGGTGAAAATGCTTTTTCATCGAAGGTAGCAGGAGACCTTTCTGATTTTTTAATGCACCTGAAATTACACAAGCCGAGCTGGGTTTGAGTATAGGTAAGTTGATATATGTACGTTCCAATGCAACACAAGGCAGCTCCAACTTGCCGAATTTCCACGCAACCGTTTTGCGTTCTGCGCAGTGAAGATCTAACAATGGGACATTTAGCTCGTGAGCAAGCTGGGCATATCCAGAAATATCAAAGTTTTCCAACGGATCGCAGCCGGCTGCGACACCTTCACCGAGAATGATATCGATATTGCTATGGCGTTCCCTGAATGCTAAAATTAAAGTCTTTACAAATGAAAGAGAAGTAATTTCACCACTTTCTTGTTTGACCGCAAACACAATATTTGGTTTGATAAATACACCGCGAGTGCAATCTTCGTCCGTTATAAAAATATCAAGGATTTGGTGATAAGCATCCTTCAATATTTTTTGCCCATCGCTCAACCAAACTGCCATGTACCCTCATTTCTTTGTAGAATTGAAGAATTTTTCTTGTGTTTGTATTGGTATTTTTAAGAAATCCAATGCTGTCTTCAAACTTGCATCAAGCCGTGCTTGGTCTTCACTTTCTTCCAATAATCGCAGAGCTTTTTCACGACTAATCCCCCCTGAACGGATCAGACCACTGAGATAAAGACCCGCGGAAGAAATGCCAAACTCCCTCTTATATGTAAAGTCGAGTAGCGGTTCTAGAATACAATCGTATCGCCAGGTGAGCGATTTAGCTGGTTTCTGCCACCCTGTTTCTTCCTGTAGGGTCTTTTCGATGATATCCTGGTCCCATTCGATATAGTTAAATACCGGAATTGTTTCGGGACCATCAGAAGGCGCATGTGCCCTTTTATAAACGTTAAACCTACTATTACCCGGTATAGGAAACTGATGGCGCTGGTCGACCAAACCAAAATAGGCCTTACTTTGAGAGAGCCCAAAAAGAACTTTCTCCTGAAAAGTAAGGTTCTTCACCCGTTTTGCGAGAAACCTAATACGATTACCGGGATTCCACCATATCTCGTTATTGGTTACGCCACTGAGAATAAAAGGGATCTCCCTGCTTCGAGCCGTTTCGTAAAGAACTGCTTCGATGCCATAATGACAGAAAGTGCACTGTCCCCACGTTGTACCCGTTGCAGCCAATGATATTAAGTGGTTGCGCTCGAAATTGTATTCGAGATTGTTGCGAGATTTAACCACAAGCAATTCAATTCCAAGATGCTCGCATACCGCTTTCGTGTTTTTCCGGGCTAGATCGACCATAAATGGGAAGTCATAAGAGACTGCCAATACGCGCAGCCCAAATTTTTTCTTAGCAAGGTAAGCAACATAACAACTATCTTTACCCCCGCTGATGCCCAGCACGCAATCGTACTGCAGGCCGCGCTTGGAGTGAATTTTATCAAGAAAACGTTCCTCTCCGACCGGCTCCGGTTTTTTATAGTTAAGACAATGATTGCAAATACCATCATTATCGAAAGAGATATCCGGGTAAGAACTTGGCATCAAACATTTAACACAACGGGTTATCATAGTATGTATCAACTTGTTTGCATATCAGAATGATTCCAGGGAACATTCACTTGCTTTATATGGTGTGCGGGAACGCCACCTACCACTGTGTAAGGCGCTACGTTTTTTGTAACCACAGAATTTGCGCCCACAACTGCCCCTTCACCAACAGTTACATTTGGTAAGATTACAGCGCCAGTTCCGATCCAGGCATCTGCGGCGATAGTTATAGCGCCTTGGTGTGAGTTAACATAAGGTACAATCCGCGATTCATTGGGTTGGGTATGCAATACGAATGTGACTCGTGGTGAAATTGCGGCACGATCACCGATGCTCAGGTTGAATTGCGAATCACCCAAGTCATCAATGATAATGATGTCTTCACCTATGTACACATTATCACCGATTACATATCCACACATGCGAAGCAGGCTTATACGCAACCCACAGCCGGGTAGATGTTTGGCAATGAGTTTCAATAGTTTTTTCTTTATTTTCATAAATTTTGAATTATTCATATATTGAATTACGCATTATTAGCGTCTTACTGTGTTTCAGATTATCTGAGAACCTTCATTTATAGTACGGGCAATATGTTCAATATCGCAGGTATGTAAATTATAATGAATTGGTACTAATAGAATGGTTTTAGAAAGCAATTCTGCATTCGGACAATCTCCGAAATAGCCATAATTTGAACGGGCTTCATCTGCGATATTGTCGAGATATTTTGAAGTGTCGATTCCTTTATTTAATAGATAGTCAGCCATTACATCTCGTTGGTTTGTGTTTTGAAACCTGAGGGCAAACTGGTACCAGTTGCTGGAGCAGCCATTGCCTTCAGATGGCAAGCTAAAATTACCAGGCACCACTGAATTGAGAAGCATATGAGCATGCTCTCTCTGGATGTTGATTTTTTCCTGAAAGCGGGCGATACGCGCGTCGATAAGAGCAAGGTGAGTTGATGCAATCTTCTCTGTTTCAAAACCATCTTTGGCCGTCAGATTCAATTTTTTATCGAGTCGCATACCAATCGGGTAACCAATGAGACCGTACCAGGGACGATTGTACAAGGTTGCTTTAAAAAACGTCATGAGAGAATGGATGAACATTTTAATAGTGGACCAGCTCTCAAATGAATTTACAATCCGTTCGATTTCCTTTTGAAGTTCCAGGTCTCTACAGAAAATGGGGCTGCCTTCACCGGCGGAAATGTATTTACCACAGCGAAACGAAAAAAAAGAAGCCGTAGAAAGCAATCCTGTTTGTTTTCCTTTATAGGTACTGAAAATTGACTGTGCACAGTCTTCAATTACCGGCATAGTGTCAGCAGCGGCAATAATCGAGTACATATCACACGGATTGCCAAACATGTGTACTGCAACGACCGCCGCAAGGTCTCCACGTTTTTTGCGAAGGTCCTCGACTGAGATATTATTGTCGTTTATATTTGAGTCTAGAAAAAGGGGTGACAAACCAGCCTGACAAATAGCATTGAAAACAACCGAACAGCAAAACAACGGAACACCTACCTTTGCGCCCGCTGGTAGTTCCAGAGACATAAGAATTGCATAGAGTGAAGTCCTGCCAGAATTCGTCCAAATGGGCTTCTGCTGAAAGATATTTTCAATGTTTGGCGCCTGTGCGGTATTATTGAATATACCGGCAAGAGCACCGAATAGAGCTTTAAATCCATAATCCCAGTTGTTTCTGGGGATAAGTTTGATGTGATCAAGAAGTTTCATTACTCGTTTATCGGCATTTTTTCTAGACTCTTGGCCTGGGGCTTCTTGTCGCTGATCTTCGCATACGCCTCTTGTAAATGCTTTTCCTGATGTGACCAGGCAAGCTCTCTGTCTACGCGATTCTTGCCAAACTTCCCCATGCTCTCGCGAAGATTAGAGTTATCCATCAGAGTAACGATTTGACGAGCAAAATCTAATTCTTCATTTGGACGCGCATACAACGCTGCCTCTTGAGCCGTTACCCTATGTTCAGGCAAGTCAAATGCAACAATAGGTTTTCCCATGGCCATGTATTCCATCATTTTGACCATAGTACAGCGATCATTAAAAGGATTTGACGGGTCAGGATCCAGACAGATGTCAACCGTCGATAAATAGCAGATAAGATCAGCATCTGGAATATAGCCTGTAAACCAGACATGATTGTCAAGGCCAAGTTGTGTCGACAGCGCTTTTAAACTAGCGATGGAATCACCCTTGCCGATGATAACGCAGAAGAAATCGGATCTCCCTAAATCAATCATCAAGCTGTGGAGTGCCCTCAATAAATAATCCAGTCCATCCTGGTATGCCATCACGCCAACAAAACCTAGAATGGTAGAAGCTTTATTCTTCAAACTCATATCCGCTTCGACCGGTTGCAAACGGTCGAGAGATGGGCCGTTCCGGACTATAGTAATTCGATCTTCTGGTACTTTATCCCTGAATATTTCCATAACTTTGTAGGATTGGTTGGTTGCGATCACGTGATCGGCATAGTGGCAGGAGAGTATCTCCAGCCATTCTTGTGTACGATAGAGAAACCGACTATTCTTACTTGTAAAACGTATATTGAACATTTCTGGGGCCAAGTCATGATGGTCGAAAACAAATCTTTTGCCTAATAACTTGAAAAACATTGCTATAAAAACAGCAGTGTCGGGTGGGTTAGCAGCATGGATGATGTCAAAACCAGGATGCCAACAGACAAATAGCGATATTAAAAAAGTTGATATTAATGAAAAGCTATACTCCCAGAGATAACCAAGAATACCACGGCCATCTGGAGGAGATGGATAACGAAAGACATAGACTCCATTAATTTTTTCATGCAAGGGTTGCTTAGGACTACGCCGACTAATCACAGTAACCTGGTAACCAGAAGTCACCAGAGTGATAGCTTCCTGGCACACCCGGATATCTTGTGGATAAGGCTGGTTCTCTATCAGCATGAGCACACGTTTACCAGCAGATGCCATCATAGCATTCTCCCAGGTTGTTATTACCTTTTGCGATTCCCACCAGGTCGATCAATACCTGGTCACCGCGCAACAGTTGCGGCACGCGGTTGAAACCTGGACTCCCATTGGCAATAACTACTACATCAACTTCTTGGATGACCTCATCCAATGAACACCGCATATGTGAGGCGATATGTGGCAACTCCCGTTCCAAAAAGGCTCGATTTGCCCCGATTAATCTCTCGGGGTCTATGATTTCGTCGTAGACAGATACTTCATAGCCCCTGCCGACCAGAGTCTCGATCAAGGTAATTGTCGGGCTCTCACGTACATCATCCGTGGCAGGCTTGAAGCTCAGACCAAGCACTCCGATCTTGTGACGATTGGTGCTTTCGACCATCTCGATTGCCCGTCCAATCTGAGACTGGTTGCTTCGCAAGATCGCGCTGAGCACAGGGGCATCCACGTCCCGCTCCTTTGCCCAATGTGCTATCGCTCGGACATCCTTCGGCAAACAGGAACCCCCAAAAGCAAACCCGGGTTTCAAATAGGCTGGGGAAATGTTGAGTCGTTGATCCTGGCAGAAAATCTCCATGACCTGCTGTCCGTCTACTCCCTCGGTCTTACAGAGAGTGCCTATTTCGTTGGCAAAAGTGATTTTTAAGGCGTGAAATGTGTTACTGACGTATTTCGTCATCTCGGCGACAGAAATGCTGGTTCGGATGATCGGCGCACTCACCTCTTTGTACATGCACTCGATGGTGTCACCACTGCGCAGGTCAAGCTGACCGATGACTGTATACCCGGGATGATAATAGTCCTTGATAGCACTGCCCTCCCGCAGGAACTCTGGGTTCATACATACCCCATAGTCAGACCCGGCAAGACGACCAGAGTGTTGTTCCAGGATTGGGATCAGTCTATTCAGCACAGTACCGGGCAGTACGGTGCTGCGGACCACGACCACATGATAACTCTGTTTGCCACCCAGGCTCTTCCCGATATCTGAGCACACCCTATCGATGAATTGCAGATTCACACACCCATTGTGATTAGACGGTGTGCCCACACATATCAAGCTAACGTCTGTTTCCTGGACAGCCATATCGGTATCCAACGTCGCGCGAAGCCGGCCGCTCTCTACGACCTTCCCAAGCAATTCATCCAAACCAGGCTCACTGATCGGTGACTGGCCTGACTCTACCAAGCGAACTTTATGAGGATTAACATCCACGCCAATCACTTGATATCCGTTAGCTGCCAGGCAAGTTGAAGTGACGCAACCGACGTAGCCCAGGCCAAAAACGCTTATTCTCATATCAGTCCTCCTTCTCTTTTAGTGCATGATTTATTAGTCAAGCCACCAATTGCATGCAAATGAGTCTGCCGCTATGTTGCGGTAAATATACCGGCAGGGCACCGAACTTTGCGCCCGCACGCAAAGAATTTTATCATGCTACCAATCCCTCTGAACGCTCCAGAATGTCGTGCCCCAGGTGTGACACCACAACCGGGAATTTGCCGCCTTCCGTGCGCGGAATCGCATCGACTACCTCGATCGTCACATCGACCTGGTTACCGAATTCATTGCGTGCCGCTTCCATCAGGCAGGCTTGATTGTCAGAACCATATCCCGTGCGCGGCACCACCCGAATGCAGACCGAACCGGGCTCATTTTGAACGAACTGGGCTTCCTTGATCAGCATGACGCTCGTGAACAGATGGGCTAGAGGGCCATAGCGTCGACCGTCACGTCCCAGGACGAAATTGTGGGTCCGTCCTGTGATGTCGCTCAAGATGGGCGTCGTCCGTCCGCAAGAGCAGAGCCCCTCTGCTCCTATCGCAGTATCGCCGATCCGATAGCGAATCAAAGGCATGGCGCGCTCGATCAGGCTCGTGCACACCAGTTCGCCCATCTCGCCCGGGGCAGCCGGGTTGCCGAGCGAGTCCAGCACCTCTACCACGCATGTCTCCGGCACCACATGAAAGTTGCCTTTCTCGCACTGCAGGAGGTGCCCGGTGTGTTCTCCATTGCCGTAGGAGCTGTACACTCGGCAGCCAAATGCCTCTTCGATCGATTCCCGCTGATACGGCAATGTGTTCTCAGCCCAGGTGAAGACGCCCTTGGGCCGGATATCCCTCCTCGCCTTCTCGTTCAGGTAGAGGGCCATGATATGGATCGCCGATGGGATTCCGCAGATGACAGCCGGCCGGTAGTCTGCGAGCGCGCCCGCGTATTCTGGCAGGGTGGCGGGCGTCATGTGCTGCGAAGAGAAGATCAGCTCTTTTTCGAATGGATCGAGCACCCAGAAGGGTGGTCGTAGGCTATCGCGCGGAGCTACCGGATGCACACCAAAAAACGCCCACCGGTCTCCCCATTGGACCCCTGCCCAACTCATGTGAAACCATTGCGTTGCGTAATGCCTCTGATTTGCCTCTTCACTGATCACAAAACTAAAGGCAGTGCCCGTCGTGCCGCTGGTCTGCCCTGCGATCGTTCTGCTGGGTACTTGATCTGCTAATAAACGGTCCGCCTGGCTGCGCACCGTCTCTTTGTCCAGCAAGGGTAGACGCTGCAAATCTGACAGCGAGCGGACCGCGTCGGGCTCAAAACCCACCTTGTGGAACACCTCGCGGTAATGGGCACAATGCACACCGGCATAGCTGAGCATCGAACGCAGCCTGCGCAATTGATCGGCTGTTTGCTCTTCAGCTGTCCGGCTGGCATTAGCCTGCAGCTCGACAATGTGGCTCTGGAAAACCCCTCCAAATCGGTGCCGATGCTGGGTCATGGAGTAGACGGCTGCCATTCCTTCCCGCATGAAGGTCGGCAGCGAGTAGTAGACCCGCTTGAGCCGGGGATTACTATAGGTTTTTGACATGTGTATCCTCCTTGTATCTGTCTTTCATCTCCAGTGATGAATTTGACGGGAATTTGTTGCGTGAACCGTTTAGCTCTTTCTTCTCTTCATCCCGAAACGACGGTGAGTTTTCGGCGAGGCCGAGACCTTGAAGCCGGTCGTAAATGGCGACCAACTGTGTCATGGCTGCATCTGGCATGAAGTGGTCCCGAATGAGTTGCCTGTTGACCAGCTCCATCCGCCGTCCCAGAGACTCGTCTTCCAGAAGCTGGATAATGCACCTCGCGAGCGCTTCATAGTCGCCTGGCCGGATCAAGAAACCATTACTCCCGTCTTCTATGATCTCGGGAATTGCGCCGACGGGAGTGGTGACTACTGGCAATCCGACCGCCATCGCCTCCAGCAACGAAAAAGGCAAGCCCTCGATGTAAGATGGTAGGACAAAAAGCGTGGCCCGACGAAAAAGGTCGAGCTTGGCCTGTCCGGTGACCTCGCCCAGGAACTGCACAGCTTTCTCCAGGTTGGCATCTGCAGAATAGCGTTGCATCTCCTCAAGAATCCGAGGTTCGGGTGCGCCGCCGGCGAATAAAAAGACCGCATCCGTGCGTGAGGCCAGCACCAGAGGGGCGGCACGCAGAATGTCGAACACCCCTTTGGCCCGGGCCAGCCCCCCGACAAACAGCACAACATTACCGCTTTGGCGGGATGCGTAATCGTCCTGCTCCGCGGCTGCCGCGAACTGGGTATCGACGGAGTTTGGCATGACCACAACTCGGAGGTCGGACCGAACCTCGTTGAGGAGAAAGCCTTGCCATTGGCTGGATAAGGCAATCACCACATCGGCTCGCCTGAACACCCAGCCAATCAGGCGCCGGACGGGGCGGGAACACTTCCAGTAATAGTCGCGGAAGTAGCCACCATGCAAATGCGCCATACTCCTCATTCGAAGCGCTCTTCCGGTCAGCAGGAAGGCCCCTCCCTTCCAAAATGACCATCCGGATGTTACTGCAATGTGCATCACCACGGGATGCTGACGTGCGGCGATCAGTACGAGCCGGTAGATTTGGCTCAGTAGATAGGATAGGTTGCGCAGCGAGAATCTTCCCGCTGATGGTACGTCTTCCGCCGCCCTTGATGTGTCCAGGTGGATCAGTTCGTATTTCTCTGCCACAAGACGGGACGACATCAGGATCTGGATGAAAGTCGTTACACCGCCCACCTGGGCTGGGCCCGGGCCAACCACCAGCACGCGCGGGCGGCCGGCAGCAGCGCGCGCTGATGGTAGAGACGTTTCTGCGGGTCCTGTGGCGCTCATACCCAACCTTGCCTTGCCATGATCCACATCGAGTCGATCTTCAACCATCAGGTAGCCTTTTTATCGATTAGTTGCCGGTTTCATCGACCATCAGTCTACTTCTGCAACTCGCTCTGCTGTGAGCATAGTTGCTCTCGTGACACCAGCATGAACTTACCATTCTCTCATAGCGGCTTTCTTACCTTCTTGCCATCGCATCTTACGATATATGCAGGTACCCCTACAACGGTGCAATTTGGCGGAACGTCTTTAAAAACAACAGCATTAGCCCCAATGATTGAATTGTTTCCTATGATTATATTCCCAAAGACTTGTGCGCCTGCCGTAATTCTGACACAATCTCCTATAGTTGGTGTATCGGTCAAGTTAGAATAGCCAATAGTAACTTGTTGGTTGATCCAACAGTTCTGACCGATACTTTTCGCAGAGATGATTGTGCTAAACCCATGTTGGATAAACAGCCCTGAGCCAATCGTCGGAGTATAGATATAAAGAGTGTCCATAGGCCTAAAGAATAGCTTGGCTAATTCCAGGAGCACCCTGCTTGTAATACGTTCCTCTCTTGCTATGCGGTAGTAAAACAAATTACGAAAGGCTGGGCATCTCCACAGAAGCCAGACCAAACCTCGCCATTTTGGCAGGCTTGATTGCTCAGGGTATCCTATCTCTTGAAGCCATCGTTCCACGTCTTTTTCAATCACTGCTCTCACGGGAGATATTTCCAAAAGCAGGATATGCAGAATAGCTCTAGGAATCTGAAGGGAACCGATGATTCTTTTAATGATGATCATCTGTTTACCTACAGTGGTTGATGTAGCTGGGAATATGGTGCATGATTGCCGCCTAACGAGAAATCTGCCGCGTTTCTACAGCCCATTCTCCAACGAAGTCCTTAGGTATGCCCACAACTTACGATAGTGACTTGCATCATGTCCATCTTTTTCGCTCCAACTGTGTTACTAGAGTATGCTATGGTATTCACTTTCTGACGGCAGTGCGAGAATACGATTACCCAGGAATCCGGTTGCCTCGGTTAGGAGAACGCTCCTCGAAATATCAAGATTGATCTTTCGGATCGTTCCGAGATCTAATGATGCGTGCAGGATTGCCCGCACAGATAGCAAAAGGCGGAACATCCTTGGTGACGATGGCTCCAGCTCCAATGACAGCTCCTGTGCCAATCCTGATTCCTGGCAGGACGATCACACGGGCGCCCAGCCATACATTATCCTCGATGATCACGGGGGGTGCATCTTTATATCCTTGCAGACGCATCGGAGTGTTAACATCGTCGAAGCTGTGATTCTGATTTCGACCGATGATGAGCACCTCTGGTCCCATCATCACATCGTTCCCGATTTGAATGTCGGCTGGGACGTGGCAGTCTACACCAATGCCTGAGTTATTGCCAATCTCGACAAGATGGCCTGATCCGAAATAGGCACCATGTTCAATGTTCACGTTGCGCCCAGTGTAGTGAAAGAACTGCTTGCAGACAAGAGCTCGACATTTCTTGGATAGGCGGCCGAGGGATGAGAAAGAGTAGGATGGAGGAAGATTGCGTCCGACAATGTAGTAGAGACCCTGGAAAAGGAATATAACTAGCTTGCGGTAACGCATCACAATGTCTCCGGTTACTGGCTTTCTTGATATCATTTGAGACAAAACTTGCTCATGACGGCGCGCTAAATAGTCGCTATCTATCTCTAACCGCTGCAGCCATTTCCTTCCATTAACACCCATCACGCGCAAGCTCCAATAGGCCGTGCAACATTTGTTGTACGTCATGGCTCGGAGGCCAAGGGCTATTGGGGGGAAACAGCCATCCTATCTCACCCGGCCTCACAAAATGGCAGAACTCAGATACATTGGTGGCCACCAGCCTCAACCTACAATGGTGGCCTGCGTTATGTTTCTCCTTTGCGCTGCTACTTATGTGATTTGAGTACGCTATCGTAAAGCAGCAAAACCCGATCTGCGGCCCAGACCGCATTTTCCTGTCCGACAACGCATGCTCCATATGTTCTACTCCCGAACTCCAAAGCCAAGCCCAGCTTTTCCGCAATGTCTGATGGCTCGCGTTTGCATAGGTAGCAGCCTTCCGTGTTTCTAATGATTTGACGCACATCTCCCACATCCACCGATACAATCGGGAGATTGCATGCCATTGCCTCTCGAAGCGCCATAGGCGACCCTTCGTGCTCTGAAGCTAGAACCATTACATCGCAGGCGCTCATGTATTTAGCCATGATTTCATGGGGCTGATTAAAGACCGAGACCAGATGCACTCGGTCGCATCTTTGCTGGACAATCCGAATTGCCTCTTGGACGAGATCAAACCTTTTCACTGGTCTTGCGGGATTCCACGGGAACAATACCAGTTTCTCATCCAATGCAAGTCCCAACTCGCGTCTGGCCTCTTCCAAAGGGTGTGAAGTGAAGATATCCAGATTAACCCCGAAAGGAATGATGAAAGCATCGTTCCGTTTTGCGATCCTTTTCATTTCTTCAGACTGTACGATAATACCGTCGGCTAATTTGGCAGCCACTTTCCCAATTGCGCCATTTCTGGGGTGTAGCAGATCTGAGCCGAGGAAGGTGACAATAATTGGATATCTGCCTTGCAGCCTAGCAAGTAAACCGCAGTGTCCGTAGTATGCATGAATGAGATCGTAACGCTTACTTTGGAATGATAGCAGGAATATCCTCCAGGCAGCTTCGGCATAAGCTCGTTTTTTCCCCCTATAACGATCGACATACATCACGTCGATCCCAACGCCCCTCGCTTTCAATGCTTCAATCTGGTCCTGAATTTGAGGCGTGTTTCCCGGCATTTCAGCCGTTGGATAGGTATTGGTCACTGCAAGTATGCGTAGCTTCTCTGCCATGACTGTTCTTCCCGTTGTCAAAACCTCTCAGATATAGGAGGTGAGGTAGGAAACTGTTTATTTATACTCGTAGGCTCCTCTATCCCGGACGCCGTTACGGATGATAGGGGCAGAAATGGAAGGCATGGTGGGATCGGCGGCATTTTGATTGTCGATCCTGAGAACACTGCTTCATATGCACCAATATCATATCCTGCTCCTTGAGGACGCGAATTACCATCAAAATCGCTGTTCGGAGCATTCAAGGCCGAGCCGGCATCAATGGCCGGTGAACCACTCTGAAGATGAAAGTCAGCCTTAGCAGGGTTTACAAATTTGGGATCGCCGCTTATAAAGTTGTGATCAGAAATGATTTGTGCCTGTGGTACTCTTGACCCTATTTGGATGGGAGTGCCATTTTGGCTAAAGATATTATTTCTGATAACTACACTCTCAATTTTTACTGAATTGATGAATATCCCGATCCCGTTTTTATAAGAAGTATTGTTGATGAATTGAATATTTCT